>Ga0207833_100413_pt1 | contig 14463 bp, 5 predicted proteins | sample TtaePargueraPR_6_FD_187753 | JGI IMG/M metagenome (GOLD analysis project Ga0207833, IMG submission 187753) | Aerobic enrichment media microbial communities from Bioluminiscent Bay, La Parguera, Puerto Rico - Tt and E1 (2) (SPAdes) | ecosystem: Environmental > Aquatic > Marine > Unclassified ...
GGACTTCCATCTATACAACAAACGCCATTGAGAGGACGGTGAAAGAAATCCGGAAACGCTTATACCCGATGAACAGCGTGCCTAACGTCGATGCTGCTGAGAAAATCGCTTATCTGGTTGTGACCGATTACAATGACCGATGGAGAAAACGGATCATTCGCGGTTTTGGCATGGAAGAGACACAGAAAGCATTCGCAAAAATGTACAGCGAACGCTACGGAGAGTAAACCTCCCGCGCCTTCGCTTGGGCACGCCCACCACTATACAATTCCATGTACCCTACCTAAAGTTGAATACACAAACTTATTGACACTACCTTCACGCAGCAAAATAAAAGAATTTTTTGATCTTATTCAGCTGCTTTTACCGCCTGCCCGTCCCAACTACCCTGTATAAGACCACATATTCCCGTTATAAGTCGGGCATGCCTCATTCACATATCCATAAGACCCATTATTCCCTCTATTGACATAAACTTCAAACTTCAGACGCAGGCTCCCCTCTCATCAATCAGGTATGTTGCATGTTGTGTCGGTTGGCAGTAGCGCCGCCAACTGAAGCCGGGAGGCGACACGGACACCGATACGGATACAAGTTACGAAACCGCACACCGTCCCCAGAGAATCGCACATTGTCGAGGCTGCCCTGTATCCCGCAACTTCGATTTACACAGAGCCAGCCTTGCCCTTAGCTGGTATCGTAATGAGGATAGCCGTACCGATTCCCGCTCTGCTGTGAATGTGAACACCGTATTCTGGTCCGTAATACAGGTTAATACGCTCATGAACATTGCGGATGCCATACCCTAGTCCGACTTCCGATTTATCCAGAATTCTGTCCTGAATATCCCTGCTCATCCCTACTCCATTATCTATGATCTTGAATACGATTGTATCCTGAGCCTTATAGGCCTGCAGGCGAATATAGACAGAATCTACATATAGCGCATGCTCCAGAATGTTCTCGAGAAACGGCTGAAGGATCAGCTTGATGGTCTCATAGCCATGCACTTCTGCGCGAATATCGTACTCGATATTCATGCGCTTGCCATGCTTCATCTTCTGAATCGTCAAGTAGGCCTGCGCATGCTGCAGCTCCTCGGCTACAGGAATAATGTGCTTCCCATTATTCAGTGTAATCCGGTAAAACTTAGCTAATTCTTTAATAATCTGATCCTGCTTGTCGAAGTCTCTAAACTTCCCAAGCGTCCGAATCGAGTTCAATGTATTATAGAGAAAGTGCGGATTGATTTGTGCCTGCAGCGATTCCAGCTCCGCTTCCTTCTTCTCCAGATTGGCCACATATACCTTCTGTATCAAATCTTCTGTTCCTACGGCCATCCAATTGAATGCCTCCGCGATTTGCGCGAATTCATCCTGACCATGGTAAACAATCCGTTGATCGAATTGACCTTGCCGGAAATCCTCCATCGATTGAATAAGTGTATTCATCCTCCGTGAGAAGAAGCGCGAGATCGAATAGCTGACCCCTGCCACTACTGCAATCGTCACGATACAAATTACAATAGTCATCAGCCTTACCCGATTAGCCCCTTGCTCCAATTCACTGTGAGGTACGAAGGCTGCGATCGTCCAATCGAAATCTTCGATAGGTTCTTCAATGATGAGGTGGTTGCTGTACCACGCTTCATTCACAGGCGAGTTCAGCGGGAAGTCTGCCGTCTCAGAACTCGCATAGATGACGCGATGATCCTGGTTCAGCACTACCACACTGCTATTCGCTCCGAGCCTGCTATAATTCACACTTCCGAGCACGTCCTCGACTTTAGCGGTGACGCGAATGGCCCCGATATCCTGCAGCGTTCTATGGTTATACAGCCTGCGAATCGCCGAGATATTCGCATATTCATTATCTTCCTTCACCTGTACCCAGCGCACACGTTCATCGAACACCTTAGTCGAATCTCCGAATAACGGATGCCACCACGCTTCATCAGATATACGCTCAAAATGAAATACTTCGAAGTGATTAGCCCTGCTGAGCGGGTCAATATCCGCACTTTGATCGCCATAAATCTCCGGATAGTTCTCATTGACCAGATACAAGCGAATCAATGTTTTGTATGGAGCAAGATGGATCATGTTCTCCAGCTTAGGTGTGACGAATTCCTCCATAGCCTGGTAGATGTCATACCTGTCCGTTTGGTTCAATCGTTGCTGGAAGGAAGCATCCAAGTACACTTGATCCAAAATACGATTCATCGTCTGCTGCTGGTCTACGATATTCTCCTTCATCTGCTGCAATGTCCCTCTCATCATCGAGCTCGTCTGCTCCCGAATGGACACCGTTGCACTTGTATAAGATAGCGTGCCTACTACCCCAATCGGGATTATGACGAGCACAATGTAGGAGAGCATGAGCTTGTATCCGAGCGGAAGCCCTTTCTTAGTTGTCAGCATTGTTTTCTATACTCTCCTGCAGTCATTCCGACATAGTCCTTGAACAGCTTGCTGAAGTGCGCCATATTTTTGCATCCAACGGCATTCGCCACTTCATATACTTTGAGCAATGGATTGTGCAGCAGCGTCTTGGCCTTCTCCATGCGTTCTCGTGTAATATAATCGTTGAAGCTTTCTCCTGTCTCCTCCTTGAACAACTGGCCCAAGTAATTGGGAGAGAAGGAGAATTGATTGGCCACTTCCTTCAAGGTTAACGCCCGGTCAAGTCGATGTAAGATATACGCTTGGATTTCATGGACCAGCTTGTAGTGTCGGCGTTGCTTCTTGTTGTGCAGGATTTCTGAGATTTCGAAGCTGCGCTTGCGCAACCAGGAGTGGATATCGTCTATAGTCTCGAAGTGATATAGCATATTCAGATGCTTCCAATCAATCTGCAGCATGTCGAATAAATTCTCGTTGACCGCATGCAGATGAACTTCCAGCTTCGTCATGAGATACAAGGAGTAATGATAGATGCTAAGTTTGTCTCGCAAGTTCTGCACATGCCCGAACAGCTCCTCCAGCCGATCCACAATCGCGACCAAGTCATAATTCGACATGGCGGTGAAGAGATTCTCTACCTTCTTGTCTAGGTCCGTGGCGAATCGTTCTTCCCCGACATGATCTTCATCGCATGCTATCACGATACCCTTGCCGCGGAACATCTTGAAGGATAATGCCCTTATGGCTTGCTCATAGGAGCTTGCGAGGTTGGACCAAGCCGCGACATATCCGCCAAGTCCGATCGTGATCGTCATAGGGAACTGTGATTTCACTTCCTCCACGATGCGGGACAGCAACGCTTCATGTACATCCTCATCCGTGACAACAACGGCAAGCCGGTAAGTGTCAGCCTGGCAGTATGCCGTCACACCGTTCTCCTCCAATTGCCCTGCTATATAGGTGAAGAGCGAATCAATCAATTGCTTCTGATCTGCTTCAGACTGCTCCTTCAGCTTCCATAGCGCATCATCTACCTCCATGACGGCAACGCGCAAGCTGTCCAGCTGTATGATGCTGCCGAATTGTGCGATCAGGGCTTGCTTAAGCTCCGGGTCGCTAGCCCCTTTCAAGTATCGCTCTAGCAGTTCGTTCTTCAGAATAGTCAGTGTCCGCTGAATCGATTGTTCCCGCTCGGCATGGAGCTGTTCTTGCTGAAGTACGCGAGATACCTTCCGCAGCACACCATCCAACTCTTCTTCATCTACCGGCTTCAGCACATAGCTGCTAGCATTCATAGAGATCGCTTGCTTCGCATAATGGAAATCCTCATAGCCGGTAACAAATACTAGCTTCAACTTAGGATTACACTTCAACGCTTTCTCCGCCAGCTCCAGTCCCGACATGATCGGCATACGTATATCCGTCACCAACACATCTACCACATGGCTCTCCACATACTCTAGTGCGCTATAGGCATTATCACAGGCTTGCGCAACCTCCATGCCGTATGTGTCCCATGGAACAAATTGCTTCATGCCTTCGAGTTCTAGCTGTTCATCATCAACCAGCAGCACTTGATACATCTGCCGATGCCTCCTCAGTCGGTACTGGCGGGAATCTCTCTGTGTAAGCGCCGCAGGTTCTGATGCCATCTATCTGTACGATATTCCAGTATGCGGTCATACCCCAGCTGTTCGGTTTCCCGCTTGGCCTGCTCGATTAATTGCCGCACTTCCTGATCGTTCTTGGCAAATAAGATTCCCCTCATATATTGCGCTATGATTCCCGATTCGTAATCTGTAATTTGCTCTGTCAGCATGCCAATATCGCTCTCTAATGGGGGATCAATATTCAGAAATTCCGTAACGTCCTTGGACGTTCGCCATACAATGTCCATCTGTGCCTGCGTAGTCCAATCCTCAAGCTGATCTGGATACTGTGTCAGCACCTTCGCTCTCGCCTGATCGATGTATGTCGAGTTAGCGGCCCAGACGTATCCTTCCATGTCCTGTTCATCCCTTACCGACTCGGGTGTGCGGAGCCAGGTTTCATTCGGAATCGGGTATCCGTCCGTGTCTACTTCATCCCAATACAATCCAGGAGGACCGAAGAACATAATGCGATGTCCTTCCTCACCTGTCATCCAATCGAGGTAGGCGAAGATCCCCTCCGGGTTGTCTGCATTCGTCGTAATGACATTCACATTCCAGCCTAGCGTATTGTAATCGTTCGCGAACACCTTGTGCTTGTCTATCCCGACCTTATGAAGCGGCCATATCATTTCATAGCCGCCCTGAGGGTCGACCGATCTCCAGGCATTGTGCGCCTCGCGTCCCTCATTGGCAGCATTGATACTGGCAAGTACCGCTATATTCCCTGCATTCAGCTGTTCCATCACTTGATAATGGGTTTGCGTGAACACTTCTTGATCTAGCAGCTTCTCTCTGTACAGCTTGCTGGCCAAGAGCATCGATTGTATCCAAGCCTCGTTCTCCAATATCGATGTCAGCTGATCTCCGTCTGGATACGCTTTCATTCGGGCGTAGCTGATCGGCATATCCTCGCCAAATCCAGCAAACAGAATATCTAGGTCCGTTTCTATTCTGCCTAAGCTGAGTGGAACTACATCTGGATATTGGCTGCGTACAAGCTTCAAGTATGTGTATAAATCTGAATAAGTCTCCAAAGGAGGAGAACCTAATTCATGATGAATTTTCGTGTTCAGCAACCAGCCGCTATTGCCTCTTGGTGTCTTCGTATACCAATTGGGGAACTGGTAGAGCTTGCCGTCACCCGATCGTAATCGATTCAACGTATCCTCGCCTGCCAATCTTAACAAGTTCGGGTATTGGTTCAAATAGGGATCGAGCGGAACTAAGAGCCCTGCCTTTCGTAACCTCTCCACGATCAATCCTTGATCGAGCATCATCGCATCCGGCAATTGATTCGTCGCAAGCATCTTCGTTAGCTTCTGTTCTGCACTTCCGCCAGATTGGATCGTGTCTACTGTAATATTCAAGTTGTCCTGTACCCACTTACTGTTCGGACTTGCTCCCCACTGCGGAGTTTGCCAGAAGTCATAATGAATATAGTAGGAAAATTGCAGCGGGGTCTTGCCAAATACAAACGGTTGATCATCTTCGCCAATAATCGGTGTCGAGCTGTCTGTCTCCGCCAAGTCTCTGCCTGGAGCATTCTCACATCCTGCCAGCCCTGTCACCATAACAGCGAGAAACAGCAAATACCGCAGGTAGCGCAACGTCTAATCCCCCTTAGTATGAGGTCTTATCTTATTGTACGTGATTTCATCAAGATATCCTAGCATGCTGCTAAATGGAAAAAAGCCCCTCATTCATGGAATAGCTTCCGTGTTAGCATGAGGGGTGTGGAATAGGGAGGTCTTACTGATACACACAGTATATCGCGGATACCGGCATGCAACTATTGATCTACACAACGAAATGTTTGCTAGATCAACGGAAGAAAGCCCATCCGAGGATGAGCTTTCCTATTCTGATCCGTCTACTGCATCAATTGCCAGACTGCTTGCGCACTCTCTGCCCTGTTGACGGCAGCTTGCGGGGCGAACTGATTGCGGTCACGGCCTTGCAGCAATCCAAGCGCCCGTGCTGTCTGCACATCGTTCATCGCCCACGCGCTTATGCTTGCCGCATCTGCGAATGGGGCGAGCGATTGCGCATCAGCCTGCTCGCTCGTTCCAAGCTCATAGGCCTTCACCAGCATGACAGCCATCTCCTCCCGCGTGATGGCTGCATGCGGGGCGAATTCCGCTGCACTGCGTCCAGTGACAATGCCCGCTTCATAGGCCGCAGATACTTCATCGGCATACCATTGAGAAGCATCGACATCATCGAATGCAGCTTGCCTGCTTGCTTCAAGACCTAGTGCTCGCACGATGAGCGCAACGAATTCCGCACGGCTCACATCGCGGCGAGGCTCGAATGCAGTAGCACTAACGCCTGCAACAATATGCTTCGCTGCCATGCGCTTAATGACATCATGCGCCCAATAATCGACTTCTACGTCTGTGAATGACTTGTCGTATTCCAGCACTGCGTACTTGCTGAAGTGTAGAACCTCGGCAGATATTTTGTCATCCGTCTGCACACCGCCTGCATACGTAATTGTACCGCTGTCGGCAATATAGTAGACCCCGGTCAAGTCTTCGTTCCCTTCGTCCGCTGGTACGTGCAACGTTAGGCGAACCGGCTTCGCGAAGGATTGCAGTCGCTTCACATTGCCTGCCGCATCCACAATTGTAAGCTGGAAGTCATAGACGCCGCCTACTGCCTGCAGTTGGGCCTTCGCATCCTCTTCAGCCTGCTGCACAAGCTGCTCGGCTTCTTCTTCGGCGAGCCTATCGACCTCGAACACAATATGTGCCGAGGATAGCTCCTCTTCATCAAGCAAAGCTTGGAGTTCTGCTAGAATCTCACCGTCGATCTCGATCTCCCAATCATCCCGCTTCAGTACAAGTGTATGCTCCTTGTTCAGCGCACCGGCATCAGCAGGCAGCTGAACTCTCCGATCGCCGGAATCGAGGTTAATCAAGACGTTACCTGCCGCATCAGCCTGTGGGTTTACAACTTCAGTCGTTCCCAGATCCGGCACTGCATCGTTACCGCTGCTTCCGGAGCCGCCTCTTCTCGGTTGCTCACCGATTAAGAACATATCCTTGAAGTAGATAGTACCTTCCCCATCAAGCGGTGAGAGCGTCACACCTCTTACAGCGTCCAGCATTAGAGGCTTATCTAACGGCACCCCTTCGGGCTGCCAATTCCGCTTCACGAAGCTGGCGTCATCGAATCTTAGCGTCAGCTCCTTCCAATCGTCGCTGTCGGCTTGGATGATCCATTCCCAACGCACGTCATAGCCGTCTGAGAATTCGACGCGAATATTCGATCCTGTGTTGCCTCTCACAGCGAGCGTGAAGCCTTCTATCTCGCTCCAGTCTTCAACGAAGGCCCCTGTTACGCCCATCCAGCCTCCGTCATACTTGTATGCTACCTGCAGTGAGCCGTCGGCTTCGATCTGGGAAGCAATCGTATCGCCTCCCCCTTCGAAGGTTGCTGTGAAGTATTGCAAGTAGTCCTTATTCAATGAGCCATTGCCGGTAACCTCCGGCAGCTCATAGACCGGTTCTTCCTCTTGCAGTCCAGTGAAGTAGGTCAACGCCAGCACAACAGGCGCCGTATAGTCAATCGCATATTCATTCGATGCGAAGGAGCCAAGTTGATCGACATAAGCCTTGGCTGGCGCAATGTCTGGATTCTCCTCTAGGTACGCTACCAGATCCGGATCACCGCTGTTGTTGAAGATGTTCGGTCCGCCTACCAACAAGCCCGGTATAAGTATACCCGTGCTGTTGATCATGCGGCTGTGCGGATTACGGGTCGAGGTCGTCCCCGAGCCTGTCACATAGCTGTAGCCTGTAGCATTCCTGCCGAGAATATAGTGCACTTGTTCGAGTGCCCCATGCACATAGGCATCATTCGCTTCCAATTCGTTCGCTAGCAGCAGCATCGTGCCTTTGGCAATAGCATTCTTGGCGGAAGCCCACGTATACTCTTTGGTCAAGAGAGATGTGTGGTAGCCGTCTGCTTCGACTTGAGCGATGATTCCATCCGCATAGGTCAAGAAGGTTGAGCGAACAAGGGACTGATACCCCTCTTGTGCTTCTTCGGCAGTGGCATAAGCGAACTGCCCCAATGGCAAACCGTTGTTCCAACCTGGAATGTCCGGTTCTTCTTCCATGTACTCCTGCAAGTGATCGATTAAGTATTGCTCATAAGCTTGCTCACCAGTAGTCTTGAACAGCTCTGCTGCCGCCCAGAAGCGCTCTTCGCTGTCCGTATACTTGTCATAAGCGCCAGAGCCGCTGTCTTGCCCGGCATCGTTACGGAAATACGGCTCAGGGTGCGCTTCCAAGTAAGCATATGCCCACTTGGCCCTGGCCAACAGGTCCTCAGCATAAGCGGGATCAAAGTCCTCATAAACTCTGGCTGCCATCGCCATCGTCGCGGCATACATCGCTGTGCCATAGGTGGACATACCGTAGATGAAGCGCTCGCCCTGATCGTACTCCGGCGCGATCGACATGCCCGGCCAATCCTTGCCTGATACTTTATGATAGACAGCGCCGTCCTCACGCTGCATCTTCTTCAGGAAATCCAGCTTATACTTAACTTCGATCAATAGATCAGGAAGCTCGGTCTGCCGCTCCTCTGTCGACAACCCTTCCGGTAAGACGAATTGCCCTTTGCTGAATTTATCAGCATTCAACTCGTACGCCAATAGCAGCTGTGCAGCAGTGACAGAACCCGGCGTCATATACTTGCCATAGTCGCCAGCATCGTACCAGCCGCCCAACATGTCTAGTGCATCACCTTGTTGCTGGAACTCGTCTGTGAAGTACATCTTGGCCTCTGCATCCTGCGGATGCCCCATTGCATGCTCCAGTCCCGTCCAAGGGTCTTGCAGCTCAATATTGGCGCGTCCCAGTGTATAAGACCGAACTGCTTCCATGTAAGACTCGCGGTACACGTCTCTATGAATCGCGAACGGCAGCGAGACGCCATGACCAGCAACTTCTATATAATAGGAACCCGGTATGTTGAAATCTGTAAAGTTGGCATGTCGAACCCGATCACCTGAGTTGACATCATCGATCTCCTCGCCTAATTGTCCCGAATATACAATCTGATTCTGATGAATGTCGACAATGTGGAATACGTTCACACCTTCTGTATTGACGACCATTGCCTTCTTCGGAAAGTCCGGCAGATAGCCTACTTGGTTGACCTTAATATGTCCGCCAATGCTAGGGATACCGACATCTGTAATGTCGTTATACAAGAACATCTTCGAGAATGTGATCGAGCCTGAACCAGACAACGGAGACAGGTTGATCCCCTTGACCCATTCCAGATTCAAGGCTTCATCATCCGGTACAGGGTTGTAATCTGTGCGATGTGCAAATTCGGTGAACGGTATGTACCACGTTCTTCCTTCTGCAGCATCATCCGTAATGATCTTCTCATAGCTGGCTCCATCCCGGTCCACCAATTCAATCCGCACGTCATGGCCGGTATTACCCTGGACCGTTAATTCTAGTCCGTCGAATGATGACCAATCCTCTTCTATCGTAGCCGGCACGCCTGCATAGCCGCCAGCGGCAATGTCATAGGTAATCGTGACAGAACCGTCGTCATTCTTCGTTCGCTCCATGACAGAAGCCGGATCCTGGAACATGTCGTTGACTGTGAATTTGGTCATGTAGTCATGATATACAGCCCCTGCAACCGTGCTGCTAACTGCCGGATCCGATGCGATGGATACAGCGCTCCCTGCATGCGCTGATGCAAGCTGCACTGGCTTGTGTGTAGCAGCGGCAGCTGTACCTTCCTCCCCAATCAAGTACATGTCAGAGAAGTACATCGTACCTTCGCCGGACAGGGGAGACAACGTAATGCCAGTAATCACTTCAAGCGTCAACGGTGTATCTGTAGGCGCCCCGTCAGGCTGCCAGCTGCGCTTGGCTACCTCGTCGAACAACAACGTAACTTCCTTGCCTGCTGCGCTGTCATCCTTCACTATCCATTCCCATCTCACGTCATATCCGTCTTGAAATTCAACACGAACTTCATCTCCGGTATTGCCTGCTACTGTAAACTGTATGCCCTCAATGCCGGTCCAATCCTCAGGAAGAATGGCATTAACACCCATCCAGCCTCCCGTCTGATGGCTGTAATCGACTTGCAAGCGGTCATCCTCGATTACTCCTGTAATCGTCGAGCCGCCGCCTTCGAATTTGCCCGTGAAGAACTGCGTATAATCGGTCGTCAAGGATGCACTGCCTTCGGGTTCTGGAAGTACATGCTCAATGCCATCATCATAAGCTTGTTCATTCTGGGTGAAGTAGGAGAGTGCGAAGAACACAGGTGCCGTGTAATCTATCGCATATTCATTCGATGCATAGGAATCTATGACATCCAAATATGCCTTCGCTGGAGCAGGATTGGCCTCTGCCAAGAGCTGATCCAACGCTGGATCGCCTCCGTAGATATTCGGTCCGCCTACTAATAATCCCGGAATATAGGTTCCAGTGCTATTCATCATCCGATTATGCGGATTGCTGACAGCCTTCGTACCGGAACCGGTCAAATAACTGTACCCGGTAGCATTCCGTCCTAGAATGTAATGCACTTGCGCCAACGCGCCGTTCACGTAATTCTCGTTCGGTACGAGACTGTTAGCGAGCAACAGCATGTTCCCCTTGCTGACAGCATTCTTCGCGGAAGCCCAAGTATATTCTGTTGGTAGCAAGGAAGTATGGTAGCCATCAACTTCGATCTGCTCTACAATGTCATCGGCATAGGCCAGTAGTGCTGCTGTAACCGCTGCCTGCTTGTCGGCATCTGCACTTGGAGCCGTTGCATAGGCATAATGGCCGAATGCTGATCCATCAAGCCAAGATGGGAATTCTACCTCAGCATGCAAGGTTTCGTTCATCAGCAGATCCGATTCATACTTGCTCTGACCTGTAGTCTTGAATAACTCTGCGGCAGCCCAGTAGCGCTCCTCGCTGTCTGTATACTTGTCATAAGCGCCTGATCCGCTGTCCTGCCCCTCGTCGAATTGGAAGTACGGCTCTGGGTGGTTCTCCAAGTACGAGTAGGCCAGCTCCGCCTTCTCTAGCAGAACTTGCGCATACGCTGCGTCATACGACTCGTATGCCCGAGACGCCATCGCCAATGTCGCTGCATACATGGCCGTACCGTATGTGGACAGCCCAAATATGTAGCGCTCTTGGGTATCTGCCTCAGGCGCAATCGTCATGCCCGGAAATTCCTTCCCGGCCACCTTATGGTAGACAGCGCCGTCTGGACGTTGCATCTTCATGAACCAATCTAATTCAAACTTCACTTCCACCAATATGTCCGGCATACTGGTCTGACGTTCTGCTTCGGAGAGACCGTCCGGAATCATGAATTGCCCCTTCTTGAACTTGTCCGGCTCCAGCTCATAAGCAAGCAGCAATTGGGCAACCGTAACAGCCGCAGGGGTTATATACTTCCCATAATCTCCTGCGTCATACCAACCGCCGCTGACATCGATCGTATCGCCAGCTTCATAGTAGTCATCGCTCACATACATCTTGGCTTCCGCATCATGCGCATGCCCAATATTATGCTGCAATCCAGTTACCGGATCATTCATCTCTACATTCGATCTGCCCAAGGTATATGAGCGTGCCGCATCCAGGAATGATTGTCGGTATACATCGTTGCCAATTCGGAACGGATAGGAGAGACCTGCCCCGTCTACCCACAGCATGTAGGTGCCTTCTGCGTTATAGTCCGAGAAGTCTGCTGCTCGAACCGTATCTCCAGAATTAGCATCCGTTACAGGCTCGCCCAAAACTCCTGTATACACAGGTTCATTCGTGTACACATCTATTACATGGAATGTATTCGTGCTATTCACGTCGTCCGTAACAACGACAGCTTGCTTGGGGTAGTTCAGCAAATAACCAACCTGATTCACCTTAACCTTCTCCCCCATGCCGACCCATTCACTCTGCTCAGTCGGTTCAGTTGCATGTGCTGCGGGATTAGGAGAGAAGTAGAAGCCGCTAATAGCCATAGCTAAAATAATGAATCCTATTATGCCCTTCATGAAGTACACTCGCATTCAGACAACTCCTCCTCATTGTAGTCATACAGAACATATGAAGAACCTAGCACATACCCAGAACCGAGAGAAGTTCTTCTCTCGGCTCACGGTCGTCATATTACTGTGCGTAATACTTACTGATTGGCTAGGAACTCATCGAACTGACGCTGCTTCTCTGCCAGTACATCGTCAAGACCGGCTGCTTTCATCTTCTCGATATAGTTGGGCAGCACTTCATTCGGATCAACAGCACCGACATTCAAGGCACTGTCATATTCTGTACGAATATTCACCAGTGCAGCGATCTCTGTCTTGACTGCTTCGCCATCGAACGTAAAGCCCAGTCCAGGAGATGCAATACCTTCTTCATTGAAGCTCTTGAACTTCTCCCACTTCTGCGGATCTTCTGTATCCCATAAGTAATTCAGGAACTGGTTGCCGAACATCCAAGCAGAAGCCGGGGAATAATTCGCTGTCTGCTCGGTAGGCGCAATAATCTCACCGTCCCGTGTATAATGCTCATCCTCAATACCGAAGTTAAGCAAATTGTTCAAGTACTTATCCGTGTGCAGCATATTAATGAACATGAGCGCACGTTCTGGATGCTCCGAAGATTGCGAGATCGCCAGCATAGAGCCTGCTGTCTCTGAAGTGGCAATTGTCTTCTCCGTTAATTCAAGCTGCTTCAGCTTGCCGGTTAATCCAAGTGTGCTCGCCAGCTCCGCATCCTTGCCGGGCTTAAGCGAAGATGGAATCATGAACACATTGCCTGCTTTCAACGCATCGCTAGTAGAGAGTGTTGTAGTAGTAGCATCCTGATTGATGTAGCCTGCTTGGAAGAACTCATGTACCAGGTCCAAGTGATCCGTATAGCGATCAAATTCATAACGCGGCTTGATCGTCGTGCTCTCCTCGTCCTTCAAAATAACACCTGGCACATTGGAGTCACCAAGAGGATCATAGAGACCGATATAATCCGAGTTGAAGTTCTCCCCGTTCCGCAAGAAGAGCGGGATCATCTCTGGTCTCGCTTCCTTCACTGCCTGCAGAATCGGACGAAGGCCATCAAGCGATGTGACCGCATCCATATCAAGTCCGAGCTCCTCCGCAATATCCGATCGGTATACTACACCGCCTGAGGCTGCAAGCTCCTTATTCGTCGGAATGCCATAATTGTTGCCGTCAATCTTGGAGCCAGACAGGAATGCCGGGTCCAAGGAATCCACAATTTCTTGGCCCGCTTCTGTATTAGCCAGCAGATCATCCAGCGCTAGAAATGCACCTTTGGTTACGTTCACGACATAGTTGCTCCATTGCGCAGTGAAATAAATATCTACCGGTTCACGGGATGCAATCATCAAGTTAACCTTCTGATCCCATTGTCCCCATTCAATCGGTTCAATCGTGATCGTAGCATTGATGTTCTCCTTCAAGTACGTATTGATCTCTGCCATCACTTTATCATGATCCTTCTGCTTCGTTCCGGGATAAACCATTCTCAGCTCAACCGGCTCGAGCTCCTCCGTTGCTACTTCACTTCCGTCGTTGTTAGCCTCTGGTGTATGGTTATTGCCTTGTGAAACATTTGAAGCGTTTTCACTGTTGCTGTTACTGTTGCCACCACCGCACGCAGCAAGCACAAGTGACATTGTGAATACGATAATAAGCACCGTCAACAAGCTTTTCTTCCCTTTGTTCACCATTCGATTACGACCCTCCATTAATTTTTACTTGCTATCCGATACATCGGAATAGCTGCAGGAGCTCTCTATGGAAGGAGAACCCCCTTCCTAACCTATTCTATGTTGTCGGAGCCCGCCAAACTACTTACGAAAACAACGAAACTTTTGCTAGAGCAACGAAAATAAAATCCCCACTCACGGCACAACAAAAAAGCTCCCCTTATTCACAGTCGGTTCATGCCATGAACCCGTCTGCAACAAGGAGAGCCTGTCTGAATCATGTTAGAAACTGTGAAGTTACATTGCAAAAACATCTATCGCAAGCTGCGCATCAAAACCGCAAGCAAGACAAACAATGATTTGCCAAGTCTGACCTGCTGAATTAATAGGCTGTTGTACTTTCGAGGTATCTTCAAGACTTGGTGCTTGGTACTTGGTGGGTGCTGGGTGCTGTTGCTTGATGCCGAGATACGACTCGTGCTCGAATAACGGAACAATGTGGACGAATTCACCGGCAAGCGCATGTATATTGATGACGTAAAATAGTTTGTGTAATTCGGTAAAAAGTGTATTCACAAATAGAAGAAGGTAGGGTACTCTCGGAATTGTCCAGATCCACGAGAGGAGATGCCCTACCTATGAATCCAAGTATACACGATGCCGACTTTATGGAGCAATTAGCA
>Ga0207833_100432_pt1 | contig 13662 bp, 10 predicted proteins | sample TtaePargueraPR_6_FD_187753 | JGI IMG/M metagenome (GOLD analysis project Ga0207833, IMG submission 187753) | Aerobic enrichment media microbial communities from Bioluminiscent Bay, La Parguera, Puerto Rico - Tt and E1 (2) (SPAdes) | ecosystem: Environmental > Aquatic > Marine > Unclassified ...
TACGTCCGCCGGCACGCGACGCTGCTGCTCGATGAACTGGACCGGACCGGCACGATCCGGACTGAGTACGAGTATCCGGTGCAGGCGATCGCGTTCGGCGACGATCTGCTGATGTACGCCCTGGCGGGAGAGACGGTCGTCGATTATTCCCTCAAGCTCAAGCGGCAGCATGCGGGACAGAACATCTGGGTCGCCGGGTACTCGAACGACGTATTCGGCTACGTCCCCAGCCTGCGGGTGCTTCGCGAGGGGGGCTACGAAGGAGGCGGCGCGTTCGTCTATACGGCGTTTCCGGGACCGTTCGACGAGACCGTGGAGGAACGCATCACGGCCGGACTCGACGCGGTCACTTCGCGCGTGTGGTCGTCCGCGAGCACGAAGTCTTCAGGCCGATAGCCGCCTGGCCGTTGGGCGACATCCGATCGAGGCGAATGGTGCGTCGCCTCCCGGCCCCCCGAAATCATTGCACGGGCAAGGCCCGTGGCACACAGCCAGAGGGTGGTCGCGTTTCGAGCAGCGCAGCCGCGTAGGGTGCGTCACGGCTCATCAATTTGCGACGAACCATCCCGGAGAACGTGCATCAACCTGACCCGCCCGTGACGCACCATTCGCATGGGGACCGTGAACAGACCGCACAGGTGGCGTCACCTCCGACGACGCCACCCTGCCACCCGAAATCATTGCACGGGCAAAGCCCGTGGCACACAGCCAGAGGGTGGTCGCGTTTCGAGCAGCGCAGCTGCGAAACCCCGGTATGCTCAACACACCCTGGAACAACCGTGGCTTCGTTCGCGTTGGGCGGAAGAGCCGCCGAAGGACGGATGGTCGTCACTCCGTCTGGTATTCCGGATGCGTCTGCAGCGGTCACTTCGCGCGGGTGGACTTCTTCGAGCGCGACTTCTTCCCTCGAGTTGCCGCCTTGCCGTTGGTCGACGCCCGTCCGTTACTGCCCGCAGACTTGCCGTTGCGCGACGCGGTCTTCTTCTTTGTGCGCGTCACACGTTCGAGCACCGGGAAGCCGACGTCGGTCTTGTTCTCGGGTTCGCCGTTGTAATTGATCGTGATCTCTTCGCCCGGTTCGATATCACGAATCGCGGTGAACACCTTGGTCTGCTGACCGACATCCTCGTAGTAGGCGTTCGGCTCGTAGCTGTGGTTGTAGAGCGAACCGTAACCGAGCGCGACCGCGACCGTTCCCCGTCCCCAGCAGTAGACGTAGCTCATCAGGATCGACTCGTCGATCTCCTGCTCCTTGACGACGAGCACGGGGCAGCGCTCGATGACGGTGTCGGCAGGAATGAACTCGCGGGCGACCACGCCGCGTCCCTTGCCGGGAATCCTGCGAACTTCGATCAACGGCGACTGGGACAGACTCATCAGCAGGCAGCCTTGCAGGAAAAACACGCGGAAAGGACGTTGAATTTCGCGTCATCTTCGCGTTCAGGAGATGAATTGCAAGCGAAACGTCGCCCGTGCGGAATCCCCTTCGGCCCGTCGTGCGGGTAGAATGAAACAATCACTGCCTGTGCGGCGACAGATTCGTTTCCTCCTTTCACGCGATCTGATTCCACACCATGCCGGTTCCCCGCCCCCCCCATGCGATCACGCTCACCCTGATCCTGCTGCTTCTCTGTGGAACGCTGCAGCCGTCTGAGGCTCGGGCTCAGCGACGACGGTCGGCTCGCACTGCCACACCTGCCGAGGCCGGCCCGCAGCTCTACCGGTCGGCCAACTTCCACATGATGACCGACCTGCCTCGCGACGAGGCCCGGGAGCTGCTGCAACGTCTGGAAACGATGCACCGGCTCGTGGCCGCCTACTGGGGCCGCCGCAATACCCGCCCCATCGAGATGTTCGTCGTCGACGATCTGTCCAACTGGCCGGCCGAACGCCTGCAGCAGATGGACCCGCAGGGACTGGCCAGCATCCGTGCCCAGGCCGGTCTGACCATGACCCAGGTCATCAGCAACGGCAAACAGTTCGCCAGCAAGTCGGTCGTGTACGCGGTTGCCGACCATGGAACACCACAGCACGAAGCGGTCCACGCATACTGCGGGCACGCATTCGGCAATGCCGGCCCGGTCTGGTATGCGGAGGGAATGGCGGAAGTCGGCAAATACTGGCGCGAGAACGACAAGAGCGTCGGTGCCAGCGAGTACGTCATCCAGTATCTGCGGAACTCTCCCATCCGGCCGCTCAACGACATCGTCAACAACCCACTCGAAACGACCGGAGACTCCTGGCAGAACTACGCCTGGCGGTGGGCCCTCTGCCATCTGCTCGGCTTCAACGAGAACTACACCAAACGGTTCAAGCCGCTCGGACTGGCGCTGCTCGCCGGCAGAAAGGCGAACTTCTGGCAGGTGTACGGTACGCAGGCCCAGGAGATCGAGTTCGAGTACCGTCTGTTCATCCAGGACCTCGAACCGGGATACCGCTGCGACCTGTGCAGCTGGGACTGGAAGACCCGGTTCCGTGGCGTTACCAGTTCGAGCCCGACTGTCTCCCGCATCCGGGCCGACCGCGGCTGGCAGGCATCCCGCCTGCAGGTGAAAAAAGGCCAGACCTTCCGCTACTCCTGCGACGGTGAATGGGAACTCGCCAAAGGCGAAGACGCCGTCACCGCCGATGGCAACGACCAGGGACGCGGCCGGCTGACCGGCATCTACTTCGAAGACTACGAGCTCAGCGAACCGTTCGAACTGGGCGCTGAGGGGACATTCACCGCCACGCAGGACGGCAACCTGTTTCTGCGGTGCGGCGATGCCTGGGGCGAGATCGCCGACAACAGCGGCACGATCAAGGTGGAACTGACTCTCGATGAGGAAGACGCGGTCACTCCTCCCGAGCCGCAGTCCCCCTGAACCGTTTCCCCCGCCCCATCGGACCGGTAACCTGTCGGACAGACAGTTCAACGAACTCCGATGGGAACCGGACACATGCGATCCCCCCTCCCCCACCGACTTGCGGTCCTCTGCGGCCTCGTTGCCGCACTGCTTACCCTCGACGGCACCGTAGCGCTGGCAACTCCGAACGTCCTGTTCCTGCTCACGGACGACCAGCGTCCCGACACGATCCACACACTCGGCAACGAACTGATCGAAACGCCGAACCTCGACCGACTCGTCCGCGAGGGAACGACCTTCACCCGCGCCATCGTCGCCATCCCGATCTGCGTCGCCAGTCGGGCCGAGATCCTCACGGGACGGGACGGTCGCCTCAACGGCAAGGAGAACTTCGGGTTCTCACCGGCCGACGACGTCACCCACTGGGCCGCTGCCATGCAGCAGGCCGGCTACGAGACCTGCTACGTCGGCAAGTGGCACACGACCGGCCGTCCCAGTCATCACGGCTACCAGCGCAGCGAAGGTCTGTACTCGGGCGGAGGCGGGCGCTTTCCCCTCACGCATCCGCACGACTGGAAGGGAATGGCGGTCACCGGATATCGCGGCTGGGTCTTTCAGACCGACGATCGCACGCTGTTTCCCGAACGGGGTGTCGGCCTGACGCCCGACATCAGCAGCGACTTTGCCGACGCCGCCATCGGCTTCCTCCGCGAAGAACGTGACCGCCCCTTCTTCCTGCACGTGAACTTCACCGCGCCGCACGATCCGCTGTTCCTGCCGACCGGATACGAAGACCGATACTCCGCGGAGGACATTCCGCTGCCGGTCAACTTCCTGACGGAACACCCGTTCGATCACGGCAACGCGAAGGGACGGGACGAGGTGCTGTATGCGTTTCCCCGGACCGAAGAGGAAACCCGCCGCGGCCTGGCCGTCTACTACGCCGTCATCACTCATCTGGACGCCCAGATCGGCCGCATCCTCGCCACGCTCGAAGAGACCGGCCAGCTGGACAACACGATCATCGTCTTGTCGAGCGACCACGGCCTGGCGATGGGAAGCCACGGACTGCGGGGCAAGCAGAACATGTACGAACACTCGATCGGCGTGCCGCTCATCTTCCGCGGCCCCGGCATTCCCGCCGACCGACGAACGGACGCCCAGTGCTACCTGCGGGATCTCTACCCGACGATCTGCGACATGACGGGGGTTGCGATTCCCAGGACCGTCCACGGACGCAGCCTCGTGCCGGTCCTCCGCGGCGATGCCGACCAGATCTACGATGCGGTTTTCGGCCACTACCGGGACTCGCAGCGGATGATCCGCACGCCGGAATGGAAGTACGTCCGGTATCCGCTGGTGCAGCAGGAGCAGCTGTTCCACATCACGGACGATCCGCACGAACTCCGTGACCTGTCACAGGAGCCGGCCCACGCCGCCACGCTCAAGGAACTGCGGGCACGCCTGGATGCCGAGTGGGAACGGATCGACGCGGCCCGGCAGGAGACGCCGTAGGCATTGCGGTGCCGTTACTTCTGAGGCGGCGGCTCCAGCCCCATCTCCTTGAGCAGCAGCTGCATGTCTTCCCAGACCGGCTTCTTCGCCGCAGGGTTACGCAGCAGGTAGGAGGGATGGTACGTGCAGAGGACCTTCGCCTTGCCGTACTCCATGAACCGGCCCCGCAACCGGCCGATCGTGTCGGTCGTGTCGAGCAGGTTCTGGGCTGCAACGGTCCCCCAGCAGACGATGTAGTCCGGATCGACCGTTTTGATCTGTCCGTCGAGGTACTCGCGGCAGTTGGCGGCTTCCGTCGGAGACGGGTTGCGGTTGCCCGGCGGCCGGCAGCGAAGGATGTTGCAGATGTAGAGCTCTTCCCGCTTCCAGCCGCACGCTTCGATGATCTTGTTCAGGAGCTGCCCGGCCCGGCCGACAAACGGCTCGCCCTGTTTGTCCTCGTCGGCTCCCGGTGCCTCGCCGATGAACATCACCTGAGCCTGCGGATCGCCGACTCCGAAGACTGTCTGCGTGCGTGTTTCGGCCAGTTCCTGGCAGCGGGTACATTGTGCGACGCGCTCGGCGAGGGCAGACAGAGCTTTCTCACGAGCGGCACGCGAACGTGGCCGGCCTTCCGTTTCGGGCATCGATTCAACTTCAGTGGGAGGAACTTCGGGCGGAGGGGCGGCCGATTCACCGGCGACGTCATCCACACCCCTCGCAACGGTCGTCGTCGCCGGGGCAGACGGGGACGAAGCGGTCACCTGGTCAGGAGCGGCCGGTTCGGTTTCCGGTACCGCGGAGGGAGTCTCTGCAGGGGCGGGTGGCTCGACCGGCAGCGCGGCAGCGATCGGCACATGCGAGACGCCCGCAGACTGCCAGCTTCTCAGAGACTGCAGCAGCGCGCGACGGAGATCGGGCGTCCTCGGTTCGCTGGATGGCTCGTCGGTCATTCCGTCGTAATTTCGCGTCTGCGGCAGTAAGTCTTGTTACCGGAAAGTCCTGCTACCGGAAAGTCTCGTGGCCGGGAGACCGGTTCAGGAGGTCTGTCCCAGCCCCTGCTGCTCTGCGGCCCACCAGACCTGCCAGTCCCGGCGACTGTAGCCGAAGTCCTCGCTGGTGATCTTCTGCAGGGCGGCCAGCACCTCGCGGTTGCGGTGCTCTTTCTTCACCGTGATGGTGCGATACCGCTGCGGTTTCATCGGCGACTGGACCTGCACACCATAAGGAAGCTGCCCCGTCCGGAGAAGGCCTTCGACGTTCGGTGGGAGCGTTCCGTAGGTACTGCCCGGGGCGATCATGCCGACATCCCCCGAGGGCGTCGTCCCGAACGACATCCCGCTCTTGACCGGAACCCGTACCTTGTACCGGTGTTCCGTCACGAGTGCATCAATCAGATTGGGGACAACCCGACTGTCCCCCAGCATCCCGAGTGCGTCGGCCGCCCGGCAGATGACATCGTTGTCGTCATGCTCGAGACCGGCCACGTAGAGCGGCAGTGCGGCTTCGGCCTGTGAGGGACTGATCCGCTTGAGGGCCTCGAAGCGGATTTCCGGATCCTCGTCCAGCAACGACAGTTCGACCAGAAACGGGACCGGTTTCTCGCCCGGCATGCCGCCCAACAGCTTCACAAACGCCAGCCGGACCTTCGCCTCCTCATGTTCGGCCATGACGTTCGCCAGGGCCGGGACCGCATCCGGGTCGTCGATCGCCTGCAGGTTCGCCAGCCCCTGCCGTCGTCGCTCCGCATTTCGCCCGGTCGCCCAGCGGAACCATAACCGCACCTTGGGGAACCAGGCGATCTCGGCATCCCGTTCGGCCTGGGACTTCTGGAGCAAATCCAGCTCCTGCTGCGTGACGTACTTCCCCTGATACTTGATGTAGCCCCGGGCCGCCATCGCTTCGTCACGGGTCATCCACTCGCCGTCGTGCGCGACATGTCCCAACCCGCGATGAGCCTTCTCGTGCCCCGGATCAAACTCGACGACCAGTTCCAGCTGCTCGGTCCGCTGGGCCTTGAGGCCGTTGTCGCGGCACCACTCGGCCAGTTCCCAGTGCGCCTCGGCGGTCGGAGCGACGCTGCGGGCCCGTGTCTCGTACTCTTCGACCAGCAGGGACCGGATCTGCAAGTCCTCGACGAGCGATTCCTCGAGAATCACCCGGCCACCGGTCAGGGTCTCCATCTCGACCCGCCCTTCGCCGGCGTGCTCAGAAAGCTTGCCGCGAACGACACCGCCTCCGTGAAGCGTAATCACATCGGCGTTGGCCGTTCTGAGCGAAGCGACGACCATCACAGGCAGAGTCATCGCCAACACGATGTGGAGGCGTCTCATGACGATCCCCATCGACAGGAACCAGGCGGAATTTCCAGACATTTTGAGTCTACCCGCGTCCGCGCCACGGTCGCAAGATGCGACCGCCGATTTCCCGCCAGGCTCCGATCAAACTCGACTGATGGTTTCGCATTCTGTAATCTCGACTCTGACGACTGGACGATGCTCAGCTCGCGGCCGCCCATTTACTGCACTCTTCGCAGACGTGCAGATTGATAAAGCAGAGAACATGAGGAGATTCGGGATGTCCTACCCAGTTACCCGTCGCAACTTCCTGTCGACCGGCACGGCCGTCGGCGCCACCGTGCTCGCCGGAGCCGCCCACGCCGACGACAAGGCCCCCGAGACCGTGACCATCGGCGTCATGGGTCTCAGCCGCGGCCTGTCGCTGTGCAAAACCTTCGGCACGCAGCCGGGTGTGCGGCTCAAATACGTCTGCGACGTCGACGAAAAACGGGCCCTGAGCGGCAAGAAAGCGGTCGAAGCTGCCACCGACCAGACCCCCGAAGCAATCACCGACTTCCGCCAGATCCTCGACGATCCCGAAGTCGACGCCCTCGTCGTTGCCGCCCCGAATCACTGGCACGCCCCCGCAACGATCCTCGGCTGCAAGGCGGGCAAGCACGTCTACGTCGAAAAACCGTGCAGCCACAACCCCGCCGAAGGGGAGCTGATGATCGAAGCGGCCCGCAAGTACAACCGGGCCGTTCAGCTCGGCACCCAGCGCCGCAGCGTCCCCTCGATCATCGAAGCGATCCAGAAGCTGCACGACGGAGCCATCGGCGACGCCTACCTGGCCCGCTGCTGGTACGCCAACCTGCGTGGCTCGATCGGCCACGGCAAGCCGGCCGATCCCCCCGCCAACCTCAACTACGACCTCTGGCAGGGACCGGCTCCCCGCACTCCCTACGTCGACAACCGCATTCACTACAACTGGCACTGGTTCTGGCAGTGGGGCAACGGTGAACTGGGCAACAACGGCGTCCACACCCTCGACCTCGGTCGCTGGGGACTCGGCGTCGAATACCCGCAGCGGGTCACATCCTCCGGCGGACGCTACCACTGGGAGGACGACCAGCAGACGCCCGACACCCACGTCGTCGCCTTCGAGTTCGATGGCGGCAAACAGATGACTTGGCAGGGCCTCAGCTGTAACCGGCACAATCAGGGCTTCGTCGAGTTCCACGGCACCGAAGGTTCGATGGAGATCGACGCCAGCGGCACCTACCGCATCTATGACCGCAAGGACAAGGTCCTCGAAGAGGTCAAGGCCCGCATGTCCGACTCGAATCACATCAACAACTTCCTGACGGCGATTCGCGAAGACAAGCCGCTCAGCTGCAACGCCGAGATCCTCGAAGGCCATCGCAGCACCCTGCTCTGCCACCTGGGCAACATTGCCCATCGCACCGGCCGCTCGCTCACCTGCAGCAGCAAGGATGGTCGCATCATCGGCGACGAGCAGGCCATGAAGTACTGGCAGCGTGACTACGAACCGGGCTGGGAACCGACCGTCTGAGTCCACCCCTCCGTCTGACGATCTCGACGGGTCGGGGAACACCGCATTCCAGGTTCCCCGACCCGCGTTTCTGCGCCCCTGCCCCCCAACGTCCCTCCAGGAGCCTCCCGCCGTGCCCCGCATTTCACACCGTCGCGTGCTGACCGGCTGCCTTGCCCTCCTGCTACTCACCACTGCGGCGATGCTCCGGGCTGACGACGCCCCCGCTGTCGACACGTCTCGTGGAGACGAACTGGTCACCGACTACTTCGAGCGGGAAACACGCAAGCTGACGGAGGCGACCTTCGACGGCATCGAAACCCTCGAGGACTGGAAAGCGAAACAGGACGAATTCCGGGCCCAGCTGTTCGAAATGCTCGGCCTCGATCCCCTGCCGGAAAAAACACCACTCGAACCAACCGTCACCGGCACCGTCGACCACGACGAGTTCACCGTCGAACGGGTCCACTTTCAGTCCCGCCCCGGCCTGTACGTCACCGGTAACCTCTACATCCCCAAGGGGCTCGAAGGCGAAGCCCCGGCCGTCCTCTACGTCTGCGGTCACGGACGCGTCAAGAAGGACGGCATCAGCTACGGCAACAAGACGTACTACCAGCACCACGGCGCCTGGTTCGCCCGGCACGGCTACGTCTGCCTGATGATCGACACACTGCAGTTGGGTGAAATCGAAGGCATCCATCACGGCACTTACCGCCACGACATGTTCTGGTGGAATGCTCGCGGCTACACGCCCGCCGGCGTCGAAGCCTGGAACTGCATCCGCTCGCTCGACTACCTGCAGAGCCGCCCGGAAGTCGATCCCGAACGGCTCGGCGTCACCGGACGCTCCGGAGGCGGCGCGTACAGCTGGTGGATCGCCGCCATCGACGAACGGATCAAGGTCGCCGTCCCCGTCGCCGGCATCACCAGCCTGAAGAATCACGTTGTCGACGGCTGCGTCGAAGGTCACTGCGACTGCATGTTCCAGGTGAACACCTATCGCTGGGACTACCCGATGATCGCCGCCCTCGTCGCACCGCGGCCACTGCTCATCTCGAACACCGACAAGGACCGCATCTTTCCTCTCGATGGTGTGGTTGATGTCTACATGAAGGTCCGACCGATCTACGAGGCCTACGGCAAGACAGAGAACCTCGGCCTGCAGATCACCGAAGGCCCGCACAAGGACACGCAGCAGCTGCGGGTGCACGCCTTCCAGTGGTTCAACCGGCACCTGAAGGGCGAAGAACCGCTCATCGACAAGCCGGCCGTCAAGTACTTCGAACCGGAACAGCTCCGCGTCTTTGACGAACTCCCCAAAGACGAGCAGAACACGAGCATCCACGAGACCTTCGTTGCCAAAGCCGAAACACCCACGATCCCGCAGGACCAGGACACCTGGAAGGCAATGCGTGAAGGCTGGATGACCGCACTCCGGGAGAAGTCGTTCCGCGGCTTTCCCAAGCAGTCCGACGACGACGTGCCGCTCGAGATTCTCGCGACCGAAACGCACGACGGCGTCACCCTGACGCAGTGCGAATTCATGACGCAGGAAGGCTATCCGCTGCCGCTGTACGTGGCGTCTCCGGCTGGAACGAAGCCGGCCGACCTCGACCTGATCGTCCTCAACGTCCTCGACCAGCACGGATGGGAAGAGTTCGTCCGGACCACCCGTGTCGGCTTCCCGAAGATGTTCGCAGACTCGCAGGTCGTCGGCGAAGACGCCGACGGCTGGGACGAGGCGAAGCAGATGTTCGGCCGCTTCAAGTGGGGCATGGCGTACGTCGCCCCGCGCGGCATCGGCCCGACGGAATGGTCTCGCGACGAGCGCAAACGGACGCACATCCGCCGCCGGTTCATGCTGCTCGGCCAGACGGCCGATGGGATGCGGGTGTGGGACACCGTGCAGGCGGTCCTCGCGTTGCGACAGCTCGACGGTCTGAGTGACGTTCCCCTCTGGCTGCAGGGGCAGCGCAACGCCGCCGGCTGGGCCCTGTATGCCTCGCTGTTTTCCGATAACGTCACCCGACTGGATCTGTGGCATCTCCCGAAATCGCATCGCGACGGACCGATCTTCCTGAACGTGCTGCGGTTCCTCGATATTCCGCAGGCGGTCGCGATGGCCGCCGAATCGTCGCAGGTTGTCCTGTACGAAGACGACCGGGACGCCTGGGCCTTCCCGCGGTCGGTCGCCGATTCCCTCGACTGGGGAGAAAAGCGGGTCCAGGTCCGCACGATCGATCCTGCCGACGAGTAATGGGGCAGACCTCGCTCGTCACATCGAAAGCTGCGCACGATGCGTCTGTTTCTCTCCGAGTTCCTCTGCAGCGGGGCGGTCGATCCGGCCACGGCACCCGCCTCGCTGTTGCGTGAGGGACGGTCGATGCTGCTGGCTCTGGCAGAGGATCTGGCCCGGCTCGACGGTATCGAGGTCTGCACAACCTGGCATGCCGACCTGGGTGACTGGCCCTTGCCGGAGGTCAACGCACTCCCCGTCGGCTCAGCCAACGACGAGGAAGTCGCCTTCCGCAGGCTCGCTTCCGAGTGCGACGCGACATACGTGATCGCCCCCGAGCTGGACAAACTCCTCCTGCAGCGCTGCCGGATGGTCGAACAGACCGGGGGAACCTCACTCAACTGCACGCTCGAAGCGATCGCGCTGACGGGTGACAAACTGCGGCTGTGGCAGCACCTGCAGGCGGCAGGCATTCCCTCAATTCCGACCGCTTCGCTCAACGAAGCAGACCCTCCCGAGTTCCCCTGCGTCGTCAAACCCCGCTGCGGTGCCGGTTCGGAAAACACGTACGTCGCGCACGATTCCACCGCATATCGTCAGGTCTGCAATGCGGTCGCCGGCGACGAGATGATCGTTCAACCGTACGTTGCCGGCACACCCTGCTCGATCGCGGCATTCTTTGACGACCACAGCCGGCTGACCGTGCTACTTCCCCCGGCCGCTCAGCATCTCTCCGACGACGGCCGATTGAAGTACCGGGGAGGCCACGCCCCTCTTGAGACGCCGCAGGCGGACGCACTGACGGATCTGGTGCTCAGTGCCGCAAAGTCCATTGGCGGGCTGCGGGGCTACGTCGGGTTTGACCTGCTGCTCCCGTATGCGGCACCACAGCAGCCAATGCTGGTAGAAATCAATCCGCGGCTGACAACCAGCTATCTGGGCTATCGCACACTCGCGCGCGATAACCTCGCCGCCTGGTTGCTGCCGCAATCACGAACAACAAACGCGCCACGATGGCGCCACGCGCGGGTGACATTCGGACCGGACGGCACAATCGCCGACTCACCGGCAGGTACTGCAATGACGTCAGGAACGGGGCCATGAAGGGTGTAATCGGACTGGACATTGGTGGAGCGAACCTCAAGGCCTCGGACGGCGAACACCGCTCGCTTTCGGTCCCGTTCCATCTATGGAAACAGCCGGAACGGCTGCCGGCGGCTCTGCAGGAACTGCTCGACCGATTCGACAGATGCGACGGAATCGTCGTCACGATGACCGGCGAACTCTCGGACTGCTACGCAACGAAGTCCGAAGGCGTCACCGACATTCTCGCGGCTGTCACACACGCGGCAGCCGGAAGGCCGGTCGGTGTCTGGCAGACCGCCGGAGAGTTTGTCGACACGGAGGTGGCGCGAGAGTTCTGGATGCTCACCGCCGCGGCGAACTGGCACGCACTGGCCACCTGGGCGGGACGGATCGCTCCCTCGGGGGCCGCTCTGCTGATCGACATCGGGTCCACCACGACCGACATCATTCCCCTCATCGACGGTCTGCCGCTGCCGAGCGGCCGCACTGACCTCGAACGTCTGCAGTCCGGCGAACTGGTCTACACGGGCGTCAAGCGGACGCCGGCCTGTGCCATCGCCTCCTGCGTCCCCTTTCGCGGCAGCCCGATCCCGCTGGCGACCGAACTGTTCGCGACAACCTACGACATGTATCTGCTGACCGGCGAGCTTCCGGAAGACGATGCCGACACCGGCACCGCGGACGGCCGTTCCGCAACGATGGCACATGCCCGTGACCGTCTGGGGCGGATGCTGTGTGCAGACCGGACAGAGCTGACGTCCGACGAGATTGCAGACATCGCCAGCAACCTGCGGGCCACACATTGCCAGCGACTGGGCGAAGCCCTCAAGTCTGTCCTGCACCGCCATCAGGGCCTGTGCGTCAGCGTGCTGACCAGCGGCGAGGGAGAGTTTCTTGCCCGTCAGCTCGTTGCCGACACGCCGGCACTCAAGAACGCCACCTTCCTCTCGCTGGCCGAGATGCTCGGGCCGGAGCACTCGCGTGCGGCCTGCGCGTATGCGCTCGCAAGACTGGGAAGCGAGCGGCTGGTTGTGTGAGTGGTAGTGGGTAGTGGGTAGGAGTTAGGAGTTAGGAAACAGGAAACAGGAGACAGGAGACAGGAGACAGGAGACAGGAGACAGGATTGAGGCTGGCGAGCCCGGAGCGTCAGGGCCGGTGTGAAAACCCTCCGGCTGTGACCGGTGGACCTGACTGGCACACACCTGGCTGCCATTGGGTGCCACTGCTGGCTTGTCCAGCAGCGCGAATGTCGTTGGACGCTCATGCCTTCCGTGACGGGCGAACACAGCTCCCGGCCGGCAATAGCCGGCCCTACGTCCCCTCCGTGTCTCCTACAAAACATAGACACGGGTGGCACGCCTGGAACGAAGCGCAGCGGAGTGACGGGCGTGGCGAATAAGGCGTGAGGCGCGAGGCATGAGGCTCGAGGATTCACGGATCGGGTCCCCGCGATTGCCCGCCAACCGCGGCCGGCGCAGCCGGCAGGAGGCCGATACACATTGGACGCACATGCTTGCCTTCAAGGGCAAGCATGCCACCCGACGGGTGGCCGGGGCAGGAGCGAGCAACGCGAGCGATGCCCCGGAAGGCCCCTGCAGCCGTAGGGTGCGTCACGGCACATCGACCTGCGACGAACCATCCGAGGCAACGTCCATCAACCACTTCCTCCCGTGACGCACCACTCGCATTGGGAACCGTACACAAACCACGGTCGGTGCGTCGCGGCGGAGTGGACAATACCAGCACGAAGCGCCAGTTCCCTTCCGCGTGCGTCGCCTTCCGTGCGTCGCCTTCGGCGACACACCCTACAACTCCTATGAAAATAGACACGGGTGGCACGCCTGGAACGAAGCGCAGCGGAGTGACGGGCGTGGTTCGAAAGGCCCGAGGCTCGAGGAAGACTCATGGCCACTCCGCTGCGCGGCGAGGCCATGGCACCCCGCGGTCGTTTTCATCCTCCGGGGCGTCGCCACGTCATGACAACTCCGTGGTTGTCCCTCCGCTCCCTCACGGTCGCGGCTCGTCAGTACTCGAATGATGCGGCGGGACCAGTCCCGGTCTGGATCGCACACCACCTTCCCCTGCTCTCTCGACTCGGATATCGTCAGAACTCTCTCGTCCCGCTTCCAGTCACCACATTCACACAGGGAGTCTGCCGACATGTCCCTG
>Ga0207833_100444_pt1 | contig 13359 bp, 6 predicted proteins | sample TtaePargueraPR_6_FD_187753 | JGI IMG/M metagenome (GOLD analysis project Ga0207833, IMG submission 187753) | Aerobic enrichment media microbial communities from Bioluminiscent Bay, La Parguera, Puerto Rico - Tt and E1 (2) (SPAdes) | ecosystem: Environmental > Aquatic > Marine > Unclassified ...
TCGTAAATTGAATGATCGCTTCTTCACCCGATGCAGCTTCGACGATCTGTAACTCATTCGAGGTCAATGACTGAGTCATGAGCATGCGTGTGACGGGATCATCATCCACGATTAAGACCACTTGCTTTTTGATGGTATTTGCCATCAAATCCCCCGCCACTGTTCATCTAAGAAAGAAGTCAATTCAACATAATGCATATCTAGTTTATCTATATATCCCCCAATCTGGTCAAGATTATTTTGTCTTGCCAACATTTCTATTTGTTTTGCTAACTCGGCAACAGCCGAAGCGCCAATATTGAGTGAACTGGATTTCAAGGCATGTGCAGATTTAAATAATTGCTCTGCGTTTTGATGTTTATAGGCCTCTTTGATTGCATGGATGAGGCTTGGAGTATGCTCCATATAGACCTGAAAGATTTGCTCAACCATCTGTTGGCCACTTTCCCCTGCCATAGCGCAAATATCATCCACAACACGCATATTAAGTATAGGTGTTGAGCCCTTGGCATGATCAAGAGTAGTGGATTCTGGCAAATTTTCTTTGGTATCTCCTAAGAATCTGGTCAATAAATCCACCAGCTTATTGAAATTGACTGGTTTAATCAGAATATCGTTTGCCCCAGCAGCATAGAAGTCAGATTTAACTTGTTCATCATCATCCGCAGTTAACGCAATAATGGGGACTGTCAGCTTCAACGCCTCTCTGATTTGTTGAGTCACTTCGATACCACTCATCATCGGCATGTGATAATCCATTAAAATCATGTCATATTCACTCACACAACAAGCGTCTAATGCTTCTTTCCCATCGCTCGCTAAATCCACTTTACAATCAAGTTTTTCTAGCATGTTCAAAGCAACGGATTGATTGACTTCATTGTCTTCTACAACAAGTATTGTTTTGAGTATCTTTTCAGCAGATGTTTTTAGCGAAGATGGTTTTTCTTCTGGTAACACCGTTGACCGAGAAATGACTTCAATAGGTAGGGTGAACCAAAAACGATTACCTTTTTTAGTCGCCTCCAGGCCGTAATCACCCGACATCAAGCTGATCAATTGGCTTGAGATCGCTAAGCCCAGTCCTAAGCCTGCTGTCATCGCTTGTTCACTATTCGAAGCTTGTTGAAAAGGTTCAAAAATACGTTGTTGTTCGACCGTATCTATACATGGTCCAGGGTCGCTGACTGAAAATATCAGAAAAGGTTTTGTCTCGTCAGTGCTCTCAACAAGGCTTAACTCAATATTCCCAGGCGAGGAGAACCGGATGGCATTATCGATTAAGTTATTGAGGATTTGTCTTAGCTTATGAGGATCCAATATGGCTTCTCTGACATCACACTGGAAGCTTAATGTCAGTGTATGTTCATTTTGACTAGCCTTGGCTTGATTACTCTCCAGAACTGAATGAAGTAGTCGATATAAATCCGTCTGTTGTAGCTCGACTGGCAGTTGGTTGTCATTTAGTTTTGAATATATTTGTAATCGTTCAATAACATCTAATAACTCATGAACTGAATCATTCAGCTGACTGGCCTTTTCATGTATTTGTGATTCAGTGATGTGAACTTTCAGAAATTCGACATCATTAATCATTTTATGAACTAAAGCCTTTAACCCACGACCACTGAGGTTAATAAGTGCTAATTTCGTGTTTTTTTCGTTCTCATATTGTGCTGTCAAACAATTTGCTATTTCTAACGTTTCATCAGTTTGCTGCTTTAGCTTTAGATCCAACTGTTTGCTGTATTCAACCCAGTTCTGATTATCAGATTGTAAATCGATAATCGTGCGCTCTATATCTTGTAAACTTTGCTCACAGCTTAATAGCTGACCCTGCTTTGTTTCCAACACAGCGTCGATAAGCTGTCTTACTGGAAGAACATATCGACGCATAAAAAACCAGACTGTAGCCAGGATGGCTAGAAAAAAAATCACGAGTCCAGCATATCCGCCAAACCAGATTGGATAAAAAAGCTTTTGTAATAGACGTTTATCAACCTCTAAATAAATACTCTCCACATTTTCATGCGTTCCATCAATTGGCTGAAGCGTATGGAGAACCTCTGAATCTGAATAATGATTTGTCTTAGTGAACGTTTGCCGCCATTGATTGGCATACTTATGCGTGACCTCTTGATTCGGTTTTTTATAATAAAAAAGCGTCTCCGCATTTTTACCAAAGACCACGGCCTGCTTAATATAAGGCACCGCATCTAACCAGGACAGTGCTTCCGTCTGTTCAGTAATATCATCAATACTGATATTTTTAGACTGTATTGATATCTGTTTTATGAGCGGCTCAAGCTGGTTCTGAGTGACTTTATCCACTAATAGGTTGAATACGGCCACAAAAATTATAGTGGAAACGGTGAGAAATACCACACTTCCCACCCATACAGATCGTGAAATACTCGTTTTTGATAGTGTCATGACTCACGCAACATGTGAGTGATTAACCAATAACACCGTCGCTGAAGGATTGAAAGAGGAAAGCCCATCTACAATTACAAGCTTGCAGCCCAAAAAAGTCATATTGCCTTTCCCCCTCTTATATTTCTCATTGATGCCATTTTTTATGTCATGCTTAGTCAGCGACTAAAATAAGGCCACTCTTATTGTTGTCGTCCCCATTTCGTTTATATTTAATTTTTACAAATAAAAATTATTACTAGGGTGCAGGATTAGGAATACGTTGATGAATATTCGTTATTTCCGACAGTAATTCTTCTGACAATATCAGCTGCTCACTGGCGATATTATTTTTGAGCTGGGACATGTTAGTGGCGCCAATGATATTAGCTGTTAGGAATGGCCGTGAATTAACAAAAGCCAATGCCATCTGGGCTGGGTCAAGCTGAAAACGCTGAGCAAGCTCCACATAGGCACGTGTTGCCTCAACCGCCTGAGGGTTACTATAGCGACTATAATTCGGCCAGCGAGTTAAACGAGCATCAGTAGGCTGTGCATTAAGGTATTTTCCTGTCAGTACACCAAACCCCAATGGAGAATAGGCAAGCAGACCAACATTCTCCCGATGACTAATCTCTGCACACCCGACTTCGTAAGTTCTGTTCAATAAACTATAAGGGTTTTGCACACTCACAACTAATGGCAGATTCATCGATTTAGCCACAGTGATAAATTGCATTATTCCCCATGGTGTTTCATTGGATAAACCAATATGGCGAATTTTTCCTGCCTGAACTTGTTTCTCCAAGGCTTGTAAAGTCTTAATGATCGGTGTCAAACCTTGCTCATTCTCAGACTGTTCGTATCCTAATCGACCGAAGTAGTTTGTATTACGCTCCGGCCAATGTAATTGGTATAAATCAATATAGTCCGTTTTTAGACGTTTAAGACTGTTATTCAGTGCTGTTTCTATTGTTTTCTCATCAAAGCGGGTTTGACCACCTCTGATATGAGAAACCCAATCACCGCCTGGTCCTGCGATTTTGCTCGCTAAGACAATGTCGTCTCTACGAGCTCTTTTTTGTAGCCAGTCACCAATTATTGTTTCGGTTGCACCGTAGGTCTCAGCGCAGGGAGGGATGGCATAGAGCTCTGCAGTATCAATAAAGTTAACTCCCTCACTGAGAGCGTAGTCTAATTGCTGATGTCCCTCAGCTTGGGTGTTTTGCTCGCCAAAAGTCATCGTACCCAGACAAATTCGGCTGACTTTTAAATTTGTATTCCCAAGATAGCGATAGTGCATATAATTAATTCCCTTTTAAAAATTCAAACCAAAAATTCATCATACATTAGTCATGTTATATGCAGAGATAAGCATAAAAAAAGGGTGGTTACTGGAACCACCCTACTCCAAAAAAAGGAGATTTACGCAGATAGGATTACTGACGTACAGGTCAGTGAACGTCAGTACGATTATTGACTATACAAATGAAAGAAATATTCATTGGAATTAACGAATGAAAATCGATTAGTTATCTACTAAGCAAGAAAAAAGGCGGTAATGTAGACATCACCGCCTTCTCAAAACAAGGAGTAGAAATTACACCCATGACGATAGTCTCAGGTAAAACTATGACACGATAAAAAAATAATGGTTGCAGTGGGAATGTAAAGTTTTGAAAAAAATAAGCCAGCTTATCGGGAGTAAGCTGGCTAAGGGTGGTGAACTGCTAACAAGGATAGTTCGAAATTGATATTATCACCTGACTGCGAAATTTCTGTGAAAATCACTCTATACCCAATCACCTCAATCATCATGACCAGATTATCGGTGCAGCATTTGCATCAAATGCCTTACAACGAGGTAAAGAACAGCAATGATGACTCTTAAACCTGCAGTTTATCTCTATATTGCATGCTTCTTCACTATATTCACATGGATTAAGCATGTTTTTGGTGCACGACATTCCACAATAAGGTGCAGAAATACACAGGAGAACATATGCAATCCTTTGCATTATTAAAACCAATCCAATCTATTTTATGGAGTGTTGCCCTTTTATTGTTAGGCAATGGGCTCATTAGTACCCTACTCACATTGAGAGGTACAGATGAAGGTTTTTCTAGTGCGACAATGGGCTTCATTATGTCGAGCTATTTTATTGGCTTTATTTGTGGCACCTGGGTGAGCGGTAGACTCATACGCCGAATGGGACATATCAGGACATTTGCATTTTGTGCATCGATATGTGCGTCCTCGACTTTAATACACATTATTTTTATTGATGCATGGGTCTGGATTATCTTGCGATTTTTCTATGGGCTTGCCTATATCACCCTGATGACAGTCATTGAGAGCTGGCTCAATAGTCAAGCCGCCAGTCATGAGCGAGGCCGTGTATTTGCTTTTTATATGGTAGTTAACTTAGGTGCACTCACTATTGCACAACAAATGTTACATATCGCGACACCAGATAATTTCTTATTATTTGCTATTGTTTCTATTCTCATAAGTTGGGCGATACTGCCATTAACATTAACACGACGAAATCAACCCACCATCAATTCAGAAAAACCTAAAAGCAGTTTAAAAAATTTATTAAAAATTGCGCCACTCTCTGTTGCCGGTTCAACCCTATCGGGTTTAGCGATGGGCGCATTCTGGGCAATGACACCAATCTATGCGACACAACTTGGCTATGACATCAGTGGTATTGCTCTCATCATGAGTTTAACCATTTTAGGTGGTGCCGCTTTGCAGATTCCTATTGGTCGTTATTCAGATAAGCATGACAGGCCAAAAGTGATTACATGGGTAGTGACATTAGCCGGTCTCATCGCTTTATCCATGGCAATCATTCCCTCTCAAACGGCGTTACTTATTGTCTTTTTTATCTGGGGTGGCCTGTCTTTCTCTATCTATCCGCTTTCTGTTGCTCAACTTATCGACCAACTGCATCCTGACGAAATTGTTTCAGGCTCATCGGATATGTTGGTTCTTCATGGCCTAGGATGTGCCTTTGCACCTGTCGCAGCAGGCTCATTGATGACACTGATTGGAGCACAAGGTCTGCCACTTTACATTGGCGCAGTTTTATTAATATTGGCAGCTTATACAGTTTACCGTCGTCGCCGTGTAGTTGATCTTGTCAGCGGAAATAATGCTCACTTCGAGCCTATGGTCCAGACCAGCTCCCAAGTACTCAGCATGATGTTCGATCAACCACAAAGAGACTTATTTGATGATCCAAGCTTTTATGGAGAAGAAGAGCGAGAACGGATTATCAATGCTTTAAGACAAAGCGGCTCATAACTGTTAATTTTATGATGCGAAGAAATAAGTTGGTCAACAGTATTGTGTGAAAAGATACTTTTTGAGTTTTTTTAACAATTCAATCAACATCAAATTCGATAAAGATGCTTCTGAAAACCAATAAACGTCTCACGGATAACAGCCGGCGGTCCTAATTCAGCACTGGCATCACTAATGGTGTTGTACTTCAACTCGATAAGGCTACGCATCTTATTTGCTGAAAGTTCACCCACCCCTTCTTCAAGATATTTATCTAAAATAAAGTTGATAAAGACTTGCTGTTTGTAGTTAGTAAACTCTTGAGCAATATTCGGTTTTGCCACTTGAACACGCTCTGCTCGTGAATGCGTTTCAGCAGCATAAGCCACAAAAGCCAGCACATCATAAACATCGCTATCTTTGGCATCGATCAGGTCTTTCATGCTGTCGAGCTTTTCATTGTCATAGCCTGCTTCTGCCAAATCCTCTAATAACTTATCCCTGGTAGTCGGATCGCTCCAGATGTCACGAAGTTGATCCTCATTTTTAAAGAATTGAGGCAGCTCACTAAACATACGCTCAACAAACTCTTTAGCCGTAATCGGCTTACCATCAGGACTCCAATACAAAGCAGAAGAGATATGTTTAATTGTTCGTGCTTTGCCATCAGACAGTTTGATAACAATTTTCTTTTCACACACACAAGGTCGCTGACCACACTCTTCACATTCTTTCGGCTTTGGCTTCTCACAGACACATGGCTCATGGTCACAAATAGGACAGAGACCTTTCGGCGGTGTCTCCGGCTTTTCACAACGACAAGGGCTGTATCCACAACTATCACACTTTTCAGGTGGGTCTAATGGCTCACCATCCCAATCCGGATCAGCAAAGTTATAGTGTGCTTTCACAAAATCATAGATAGTGAAATATTCTTTACCATCGTACATACGTGTTCCACGCCCAATGATCTGTTTAAACTCAATCATGTTATTGCACTGACGCATCAGCACAATGTTCCGAACATTACGCGCATCCACGCCAGTCGAAAGCTTGCGAGAAGTTGTTAAGACAGTTGGAATGGTTTTTTCATTATCCTGAAAAGTTTTCAGGTCATTATCACCAGCACTGCCATCATTAGCTGTAACACGTACACAGTAATTAGAATTGGTCGTCCACCCTTTTTGAACAGCGTACTGATTGATAAAGTCACGCACCATGCCTGCATGTTCTTGCGTCGCACAAAACACAAGCGTTTTTTCATTCGGATTAAAGCGATCCATCCAGTATTGCACACGCATTTTTTCGCGTTCTGGAATGGTGATAATCCGGTTAAAGTCACCTTCTTTATAAACCTTGCCTTGCTCAGGTTCGCCCTTAATCACCACACCATCACCCGGTGTGTAAATATACTCATCCATCGTGCCAACAATAGGCAGCACTTTAAAAGGCGTTAAAAAGCCATCGTTAATGCCATCTTTCAACGCATAGCTATAAACAGGCTCACCAAAGTAAGAATAAGTATCCGCATTCACAGTACGCTTTGGCGTGGCGGTTAACCCCAACTGCACGGCCGGTGAAAAATAATTAAGAATATCTCTCCAGGCACTCTCATCATTTGCGCCACCACGATGACACTCATCAATCACGATAAAGTCGAAAAAGTCTTCAGGATAGTCGCCAAAATATGGTGCATCATTACCATTCTCATCCTGCCCCTGCATAAAGGTTTGGAAAATGGTCATGAAAACTGCCGCATTCTTCGGTACGTTATGTTTTTGGTGTTTACGAATCTCTTTAGGTGTTTTGATATTCATCTTTTTTTCATCGCTTCTTAGATTTTGCTTTCTAAGCTCATCAGAAGCGATACGAATAACAGCATCTTCACCAAAAGGCCCAAAGTCATTAAAGGCTTGATTAGCCAATACATTACGGTCAGCGAGAAACAGTATCCGAGGCCGTTTCTTCGCGGCTTCAGGTGCACGTTGGGCACTCAAGCTCCAGCGACTATGAAACAACTTCCACGCCGTTTGAAAGGCGATACACGTTTTTCCCGTGCCGGTTGCCAAGGTCAGCAATATACGATTTTCACCACGAGCAATCGCATCTAAAGCATTGTTAATCGCATTTTCTTGATAATAACGAGGTTGCCAGTCGCCTTTGCATTCAAACGGAATCTGGGCAAAACGCTCACGCCAGATGGCAGCAAACTCAGGTTCTGGCTGTTTGCCACCCGGCTTTTGTGTCGGGTCAAAAGTGAGTTGCCACAGAGCATCTGGGCTTAAGAACTGCTCCACCCGCTTTTCTTCGCCGGTGAGCATATCGATTTGGTAAATGTCATGCCCATTGGTGGCATACCCAAAACGGCATTGCAGGCGCTTGGCATAGTCTTTGGCCTGACGCACCCCTTCGGTATAACTTAAGGATTCTTTTTTGGCTTCAATGGTCGCCAGCTTACGGCCTTGATATTCCAGCACATAGTCACTGCTCAATGCCGAGGCGCGTTTACCGCCACCGATAATGCGTCCCCGCGTAATACTGACCTCACGACGGATATAACTGTTTTCTATCGTTCCCCATCCCACATCAACTAGCTTAGGGTCGATGAGATCGGCTCGAGTATCAGCTTCGTTACGCATCCTTGCATTCGTCATCAGGCAGCCTCTTGATTATCCTTGGTCAATTCACCTGAAAAGGCTTTTTGGAGAAGAGATTTTTTTAGTTCTTCAAGTGCGTTAAGCTTTTTTATGTATAGCGGCTCAACCTTCTTCACTTCATCCCGAAGAACCTTTAATTGATTAACTATTCGATCCTGCTCCAGCCTACTTGGATATGAGAACTTCAGTTTTAATTGCTTAGTTATTCCGATATATGCCCTAGTAGAGCCAGCACCAGCATACTCCCTAAGCTCTTTAAGAAACCTAGGGCTATTGAAGTACCAGTATACATATTCCCTACTTAGTTCTTTCTGGTCTAATACGCGGTAATACGTTACTTGGGGCGTAAGCACGACATAGTCTAAATCTGTTCTAAGAATTGCCGTTTCACCGATTGTAGCCTTATGGGAAAGAAGTACGTCGCCATCCTTTGCGAAGCCTTTTCTCAGACTATCAGCTTGTGCTCTTGAGATAAACTTACAGCCCTCTGTATCGATCATTCCTTGTTTAATATCGGAGGCCATAACGAAAGGGATACCAGCTTCAACATAGTCAGCAGCTTTAGGGTGAATCTCACCGTGGTTTCCATCCAAAGGCTTATCCAGAACATCTGCTTCAACAAGTTTTCCAACATATGTGTGAGTCCACTCTTCCCCACGCTCGTTAAACACTTGCTGCAAGTAGCTTTCAAATAGTTCGCGGGCGTTTTTGAGGTTTTGTTCGGTTAAGGCGCGGGCTTTGTCGATGTCGGAAAAGGCTTGGTCGAGGATGGCGACGATGCGTTTTTGTTCTGAAATAGATGGCAACGATATTGGTGTAGCAAGAAAGTTTTTGTGCCCCATATGAGGTTGTGTAGTACCCAGAGTTCTTTCAGCCTGAAAATTAATAAAACAGGGCGATTGTAGAAATAGGTAAAGAAAGTCTTTATGGACTAGCTCCTTATCGATAGCTACTTTGAATAAGTTATTACTCAAAATACCATCAATACCTTTGTAAACCTCACCCTGCGAACCTGTATTCGAAACAATAATGTCATCGGTTGTAACAACTTTCTTTGGATAGCAGTCTTCTACGTACTTTAATTTTTTATCATGCTTAAAGTCAGATATGTAGAGGTATCGTCTGTAACTAGGCTCGGGCACATTTTTTTGCTTGCTCTTGGGTATTTGGATGCCCTGAGTTGCAGTACAAATATCACCTAGCACTAATGATCTCCACCCCATCACACCAACTCCTGAATCTTGGCTAGAATCGCTTCGCTCTCTTTATCTAGTGCAATAATCTCGGCAATGATGTCTTTGGGCTCGCGAAGCTGGGCTTCTTGTTTAGCATTGGGATTTTTGACTGATAAATCCCATGTGGTTGGATCTAATTCGGTCACATTGATTGACCAAGACTTGTCAGAATCTTCAGCAACTTTTTGCAGAGTTATGAACTCTGCTAAGTCATTGTCATTAAGCGGGTTGGTTTTGCCAAGGCTACGACCGGGATCAAGCTGGTAATACCAGATTTTTTGGGTGGGTTCGCCTTTGGTAAAGAACAACACCACGGTTTTCACCCCTGCCCCCAAGAATGTCTTGGCAGGGCAATCTAGCACGGTATGCAAATTATGGTTTTGCAGTAATTCTTTTCTAAGGGCAATGGCAGCGTTATCGGTATTACTCAGGAAAGTGTTTTTAATCACAATCGCTGCGCGACCACCGGGCTTGAGCGTTTTCATAAAGTGTTGCAGGAATAAAAAAGCCGTTTCACCAGTTTTAATCGGGAAGTTCTGCTGCACTTCTTTACGTTCTTTACCCCCAAACGGCGGATTCGCCAGAATGATGTCATGCTGGTTGCTGGGTTGAATATCCTGCAGATTTTCCGCCAGTGTATTGGTGTGAATGACATTAGGCGTTTCAATACCATGCAGGATCATATTCATAATGGCAATGACATAGGCTAGCGACTTCTTCTCTTTTGCATAGAAGGTACGCTCTTGCAGCGTTTTCAGATCATTGGTGGAGAGTTGTTTTTTCTCTCTGCCGCCTTGTCTTAAATAGTCATAGGCTTCACATAAAAAACCTGCCGATCCCGCAGCACCGTCATAGATAGTCTCACCTATACGAGGCTTAACCACATCAATCATGGCGCGAATGAGTGGCCTTGGTGTGTAGTATTCGCCACCATTACGACCCGCGTTACCCATGTTTTTGATTTTGCTTTCGTAGAGGTGGCTGAGTTCGTGCTTTTCAACTTGGGTTTTAAAACGCAGCTCATCGACTTTTTCTAAAGCATCACGTAAGGAATAACCGCTTTGGATTTTGTTTTTGATTTCACCAAAGATTTCACCGATTTTGTATTCGAGCGTATCTGGACTTTCAGCGGCTTGTTTAAAGCCCTTGAGGTACGGAAACAACTCACCGTCAACATAATCCATTAAGTCAGAGCCAGTCAGTGCATTATCGTGATCAAAGTCACCATTGGCATCTTTAGGCGCAGCCCAACTACTCCAGCGGTGTTCACCATCGATGATGTATTGATAATCCTCGCCCATCAGCTCGGCTTCGAGCTTACGTTCCTGTTCCAGATCATCAAGGTATTTGAGGAAGAGCATCCAACTGGTCTGCTCGGTGTAATCCAGCTCGCTGGAGCACCCGGCATCTTTCCACAGTACGTCGTCTATGGCTTTGAAAGTTTGTTCGAACATTTAGTTAGCACTTTTCCATAAGGTTATATTCACCGAAAGTATGGTACTACAATGATGTTCTAATACGTAGCCAAATGCTAAACCGTCATTAAATCCAACTGAGGGAATGAATGTTTTTGGTGATAACCCGCTGCTACACATCCTGTCTTTAGATTCAAATTTCCATATTATCAAAAAATCGTTTCTTAAGTTAAAGCCTGCAATGATAGTTTTTTTGTGTTTATTCAGATTAGAAATGACCGTTGTGAATACACAAACTAGTTATCGTATTAAGGATGTCATGATGGCGAAGCTATGAGAGATATAACATCTCGATTTGACTGACTTATATTATTAGCGAATCATGATTCTTTTCATTGAAGAAAGAATTTATATGGCTGTAAAGTGGCTGTAAAATGCCAAAAAAATAGCCCCTGAATGAAAAATGGTTGTATGAATTAAAGCGAGTGACGCCAGAAACAAAAAAGCCTGTAAACTCTCATTTAAAAAGGGTTTACAGGCTTTTTTATAGTGAAATAAATCGTTTTATTCACTGACTAAATTGGTCGGGACAGAAGGATTTGAACCTTCGACCCCTTGCACCCCATGCAAGTGCGCTACCAGGCTGCGCCATGCCCCGACGATTTTTGTGTCAACCTATAGATTGCTTGAGACAGCCAGATTGACGAGGTCGCTATATTAGCAAAGCCCGGCCTGAAAAAACAGGCCGGACACTCGCTTTTTTACTTTTAAACGTGCTTTTCAGCTAAAGCCTGCCATGTACTCACAACAGTATCCGGATTCAAAGAAATGCTGCTAATGCCACGTTCTAATAACCACTCTGCAAGATCTTCATGATCTGAAGGTCCTTGACCACAAATACCGACGTATTTATCGGCTTTCTTACACGCAGTAATAGCCATATCAAGCATCTTCAATACAGCAGGATTACGTTCATCAAATGAACCCGCCACTAATGCTGAGTCACGATCCAAGCCCAGTGTTAACTGAGTCATATCATTTGAACCGATTGAGAAACCATCGAAGAACTCAAGGAATTCATCTGCCATCACAGCATTTGAAGGTAACTCACACATCATGATTAGACGCAGACCATTTTTGCCACGCTCCAGTCCGTTTTCTTTTAGTAAGTTAACGACTGACTCAGCTTCGTCTAATGTACGAACAAATGGAATCATCAATTCAACATTAGTTAAGCCCATTTCATCACGAACGCGCTTCATTGCTTCAATTTCAAGTTTAAAGCATTCAGCAAAATCTTCTGATGAATAACGCGACGCACCGCGGAAACCGATCATTGGGTTTTCTTCTTCAGGCTCAAATAATGTACCGCCAATCAGATTGGCGTATTCATTTGATTTGAAGTCAGACATGCGCACGATGACTGTCTCAGGGTAGAATGCCGCAGCGATAGTTGATACACCTTCTGCAATACGGCTGATGTAGAATTCTACTGGGTCGCCATAAGCAGTTGTACGTTCTTTAATCGCTTGTTTAACTTCACCTTCCATCTCATCAGCATTCATCAATGCTTTTGGATGAATACCGATCATATTGTTGATGATGAATTCCAAACGAGCCAGACCGACACCTTTGTTTGGTAATTGTGCAAAGCTGAATGCACGGTCAGGGTTACCAACGTTCATCATAATCTTGACTGGCAACTCAGGCATATTATCGAGTTCTTCTACGCGATGTTCGAATTCGAGCAAGCCAGCATAGATATTACCTTCATCACCCTCAGCACAAGAGACAGTGACTTCGGTGCCTTCTTTAATGGTTTCAGTCGCATCGCCACAGCCTACAACAGCAGGAATACCTAATTCGCGAGCGATGATAGCCGCGTGGCATGTGCGACCACCACGGTTAGTGATAATCGCAGAAGCACGTTTCATGATAGGTTCCCAATCTGGATCTGTCATGTCTGTTAACAGAACGTCACCTTCTTGGAATTTATTCATTTGATCGAGACTGTTTAGTAAACGCACTTTGCCTTGACCAATTTTGCTGCCAATAGCGCGGCCAACAGAAAGTAATTCACCTTCTTGTTTCAGAACGAATGTTTCACGAACGTTTTTCTTGGTACGACTTTGCACTGTTTCAGGACGTGCCTGAACAATGTAAATTCGGCCATCATTACCATCTTTAGCCCATTCCACATCCATAGGACGCTTATAATGTTTCTCAATGGTGACAACCATTTTCGCTAAAGACTCAACTTCTTTGTCAGTTAAGCAGAAATGTAAGCGTTCTTCTGCATCAACATCCACCGTTTTCACCGGAGATGAAGCATCCCCAGAGTAAATCAT
>Ga0207833_100447_pt1 | contig 13338 bp, 11 predicted proteins | sample TtaePargueraPR_6_FD_187753 | JGI IMG/M metagenome (GOLD analysis project Ga0207833, IMG submission 187753) | Aerobic enrichment media microbial communities from Bioluminiscent Bay, La Parguera, Puerto Rico - Tt and E1 (2) (SPAdes) | ecosystem: Environmental > Aquatic > Marine > Unclassified ...
AGGTACTTTTGTCGATACGCTTTTACGCACAGATTTCGCCATGCGCAAGTATCCGAGCTACACGGGGACTTGGCTCCTCCCGCGACCGGACTTTCACCAGCTAGAAGATGCGTGCCTCTGGGCACGCAAAAAAGGAAAAAAGCCCCCCACCTTCGTGGAGGGCGCGCGATGAAACGTCAATCCTTTATTGCTCAAATTGATACAGCGGTGTGCTAAGGTAACGCTCCCCGTTGGAAGGAAGAACCGCTACTACTCGCTTGCCTTTGCCCAGTTCCTTCGCTACCTTCAGAGCGGCGAAGATCGCTGCACCGGAGGAAATACCGCCGAGGATTCCTTCTTCCTTCGCTACCTTGCGGGACGTTTCGAATGCTTCTTCATTCTCAACGGTGATAACACCATCGTAAATTTCCGTATTCAGAATATCCGGTACGAAGCCTGCGCCAATCCCTTGGATCTTATGGGGTCCTGGCTTGCCGCCGGACAAGATCGGGGAGGCAGTCGGCTCAATTGCGTAAACCTTAATATTCGGGAAGTTCTGCTTCAACACTTCACCCGCACCTGTAATCGTACCGCCTGTACCGATACCGGAGATGAAGGCATCCAGCTTGCCGTCGTGATCATTGATCGCTTGGACAATCTCTGGACCTGTCGTTTCACGATGGATCTTCACATTCGCTTGGTTATTGAACTGCTGCGGCATAAAGTAATCCGGGTTCTCCGCCTGCAGCTCTTCCGCACGCTTGATCGCGCCCTTCATGCCCTCCGCACCCGGCGTCAGTACCAGATCTGCACCATAGGCTCGCAACAGGTTGCGGCGCTCCATGCTCATCGTCTCTGGCATAACGAGAATTGCTTTATACCCTTTGGCCGCTGCAACCATAGCAAGACCAATACCGGTGTTGCCGCTGGTAGGCTCGATAATCGTTGAACCTGGCTTCAACAGACCTTCCTGCTCCGCTACTTCCACCATGCTAATCGCAATCCGGTCCTTCACGCTTGCGCCCGGGTTCTGATACTCCAGCTTCACGTAGATTTCCGCGCTGTCTTCCGGCACTACCCGGTTCAAGCGAACCAGCGGCGTATCGCCGATAAGTTGAGTGACATTTTGTACGAGTTTAGCCATCTTGATCCCTCCCATAATGATACGGCGGTTATGTATGAAACCGTCGTTTGTATTAATCCGAGTAATCTAATCGGTTTTATCCTGACTATAGCTTATCAACCGAGCGAACCCTTGTCAATACAGATTTTGCGGATCAGTCTTTAGCCAATTCAGCCAGTTCTTCTCCAGTGAACCGATGCGGTTCGTTGCAAAAATGGCAGATCACCTCTGCACCGTCATCCTCGTTCCGCATGTTCTCCAGCTCCTCCTTGCCCAAGCTGCGTAGCATGCCTTCCACGCGATCGCGCGAACAACGGCATTGAAACCGCACTTCTTGTTCCCCCAATAACCGGAAGCTAGGAATAATCTGCTTCACAATTTGCTCTAAGCTCTCTCCGCGATCCAACAGTTCTGTAATCGGTCGGATTTGCGAAAGCTGCTTCTCTATCTCCGCAATACGTTCTTCACTGAGTCCGGGGAGAAGTTGAATAATGAACCCCCCTGCAGCCCGAATCGATTCATCCGGATCGATCAGCACACCGAGCGCTACCGCGGACGGCGTCTGCTCTGACTTCGCAAAGTAATAGGTGAAATCCTCTCCAAGCTCGCCAGACACGATCGGTACACTGCCGCGATACGGCTCACGCATGTTGAGATCCTTAATAATATACAAGGTTCCTTGTGTGCCGACAGCTCCGGCCACGTCAAACTTGCCAAGCGCATTAGCGTCCAAATCAACATGAGGATGATCGACATAGGCCCGTACCTCGCCATGCGCGTTGGCATCTACTACAATCTGACCGATAGGACCGTCGCCCTGAATGCGAATCGTAACCTTCTCCTCACCCTTCATCAGTCCGCCGATCATCAAGCCTGCTGTGGCCGCCCGTCCCATCGCCGCTGTCGCCGTCGGCCATGTGTCTTGACGCCGCCGCAATTCCTCGATGACACCGGTACACTGCACAGCAATCGCCCGAACGCTGCCGTCCTCGGCTGTGCCGCGAATCATCTTATCCATCTTCCATCGTCACCCCTTGTTGCGATTATAAATCACTTGCAAGCCTTGCAGCGTCAACAGTCCGTTCACAGTCTCAATCGTCCGCGATTCTGCTGCAATCAGGTCAGCCAAGCCGCCTGTTGCAATCACTCGCGGATTCGTTCCGTACTCTTCGCGTATACGCTGGACGATGCCGTCCACCTGGCCGGCATAACCGAAGATGATCCCTGCCTGCATCGAGCTTACAGGATTACGGCCGACAACACCACTCTTCGGCTTGACCAGTTCGATGCGCGGCAGCTTGGCCGCCCGTTGATACAAGGCTTCCGTCGAAATACCGATGCCCGGCGCAATCGCACCGCCCAAATAATGACCGTTCTCATCGATATAGTCGAATGTGGTTGCTGTGCCGAAATCAACGACAATTAAAGGAGGACCATACAGCTCGATCGCCGCGATTGCATTCACAATTCGATCGGCACCGACTTCCCGCGGATTCTCATATTTAATATTCAACCCTGTCTTGATACCCGGCCCTACGATGAGCGGGGCCTGCTTTAAGTATTTCTCACAGAGTGATTCCAATACGAACATTAACGGCGGGACAACGGACGAGAGGATAACCCCTTCAATCTGTTCGGTGTCAATGCCAGCATAGCTAAACAGGCCGTGGATCGTCATGCCGTATTCATCCGCGGTAGCAGAACGGTTCGTACTGAGGCGCCAATGATGTAGAAGCTGGTCGCCTTCGTACAGGCCCAATACGATATTGGTATTACCCACATCGATAACCAAATTCATACCCGTCTCTCCTTCCGTTCATTCAGGTCGAGACTAATGTCGAGCGTTGCCACCGATGAAGTGAGGCCGCCTGCGCTGATCACATCCACTCCGGTTTCGGCAATCGCTCGAACCGTATCGAGTGTCACACCGCCGGAGGCTTCAATGACCACGTGCGGTGCTTGCTCTCGAATACGCGCAACCGCAGCACGCATCGCTTCGAGCGGCATATTATCCAACATAATAATATCCGCTCCCGCCTCAATTGCTTGCTCCAACTCATGCGCCTGCTCCACTTCCACTTCAATCTTCATCGTATGTGGAATCGCTGCACGCGCGGCTTCTACCGCCGCCTGAATACCACCAGCTGCCTTAATGTGATTATCCTTAATCATAACAGCATCATATAACCCAAAGCGATGGTTATGCGCGCCGCCTATGCGTACCGCATACTTCTCCAGCAGCCTATGGCCAGGTGTCGTCTTGCGCGTATCTACCACGCGGACAGGCAAGCCCTCCACAGCATCTGCGAAGGTGCGGCATTTCGTCGCAATGCCTGACATACGCTGCAACAAATTCAACGCCAGCCTCTCCCCTAGCAGCAAGCTCCTAGCCGGTCCTTCCGCTTCAGCGATGATGCTGCCGACCTTCACCGCTTCGCCGTCCTGCATCAACGTCCGGAACGAAATCGACGGATCGACTTCGTGAAATACTGATTCTGCAATCTGCACTCCCGCAAGAATGCCTTCCTGCTTCGCATGGATGATTGCCTTCGCCTGCGTCTCCGGCGCTACAGCTGCATTTGTCGTGACATCACCCGTTCCGATATCCTCCATTAGCCATTCTTGAATCATGCGGCGTACCGCATGCTGATTAAATGCTGTCATCCACGATCCGCTCCTCTGTTAGTCCCTTATCCCGCTGGAGAACAATATGCTTGCGCCAGACGAGGTCGTCCCGTTCTGGGAAATCCTCACGATAATGACCGCCTCGGCTTTCTTCGCGAGCTAACGCTGCCTGACCGGTCAACAGCGCAGTCGTTAACATATTCGCAAACTCAAATTCTTCTCTTCGGGTCAAGCAAGCTTGGAATAATGGCAACTGACGGCTTAGCTCGTCCAATGCTTTCTGCAAATCCGCACTGTTGCGCTTCAGACCGACAAACCGCAGCATGATCTTCTGCAGCTTCAGCCTTCTCTCAACGACCGCCTGTACCGGTACATCCTTGCGCCCTTCCTCCACAACTAGATCTGGAACACCTTCGGATAGCGGAAGCTCAGCGATTCGATTGACAATGCGCTGACCATACACAATCGCCTCCGACAACGAGTTGCTTGCCAGACGATTGGCTCCATGAACGCCTGTATTGGAAACTTCCCCGCATGCAAACAGTCGCTTAATCGAAGTCTCCCCGTTCAGATCGGTCTTAACGCCGCCCATCATATAGTGAGCTGCCGGTGCTACCGGAATCCAGTCGGAGGTCAAGTCAAGACCGTACTGCAGACAAAATTGATAGATGGTAGGGAAACGCTTGCGAATCCATTCTTCCGACTCGTGCGTAATATCTATGTAGACGAATGTAGATTTCGTAGCCTCCATCTCGGATACGATAGCGCGCGCTACCACATCTCGCGGAGCCAGCTCCAGTTGAGGATGATACCGCTCCATGAAGCGCTCCCCTTTGATATTACGCAGTACAGCGCCTTCTCCTCTGACCGCTTCAGAGATCAAGAAGCGCGGAGCCCCTGGATAGCACAAGGAGGTCGGATGGAATTGGATGAACTCCACATCACGAATGTCCGCTCCTGCCCGATAAGCCATGGCAATGCCATCTGCTGTCGCAATATCTGGATTCGTCGTATATCGATACAACTGTCCCGCGCCGCCTGCACAGAGAACCGTCGATTGACTGCGTACGAAGACGCGGCTGCCATCCGACCTCTGAACCAACGCTCCGACACATTCCCCTTCATCCGTGACTAGATCAATGACAAAGTGATCGTCCCACACTTCTATCTCGCTCTTATGCTTCACAATTTCATTGAGTGCCCGTACGACTTCGGCACCTGTTGCATCGCCGTGAGCATGTAAGATGCGGCGGTGACTATGCGCGCCTTCCTTCGTCAGCGCAATCTCCCCATTCTCTTCATCGAACTGGGTGCCGAGACGCATCAGTTCCCATACGAGCTCAGGACCTTCATGCACCAACACATCAACCGCTTCATGCGAGCATAAGCCGGCACCGGCAATCAACGTGTCCTGCCGATGATAGGCAGGGGAATCGTCTTCTGCTAGTACGGCAGCAATCCCTCCTTGAGCATACTGGGTGTTGCTGTCGTACATAGACTTCTTCGTAATCATGAGCACCGGCTGGTGGTCACTAGCCTTAATTGCCGTGAATAAGCCTGCAATCCCTGCGCCGATCACTAAGCATGAAGTCTCGATCTGGGGCAATACCTTGATGTCGAAATCGACCAAATACCGAGGAACCATCCTCATCGCCTGCTTTCTGTATCCGAAATCTATTGCTATACGTGTACATAAGGTTGGTTGTGTGGAGCCGATGAGCGAAAAAGTGAGAGGCTTCCAGGAAGCCTCTCACCCATGTACGGCATACAGCCTGCTCATGTCTCTCGCTTATTTCCCAGCAACCTCAAGCATCCGTTCCAACGACCGTCGCGCTTTATCCGCAACAGGCGTCGGCACATAAATCTGAGGGGACATCTTCTCCAAACATTTCACCAGCTTCTTCAAGTTGTTGACCTTCATGTTCGGGCACACCAGAAACTTGCTGGCGAAGTGGAACGTCTTGTTCGGGCTGTCCATCCGCAGCTGATACCCCGTGCCGTCCTCGGTGCCTACAATAAATTCCTGCTTGTCAGATTCCCGGCAGTGCTTAATAATCGCTGTCGTGCTTCCAACAAAATCCGCCATCGCCACGACCTCAGGACGGCACTCGGGATGCACGACAAACTCTGCATTCGGATGTAGCGCCCGCATCTCCTCGACATCCTTCACCGTCAACATGTCGTGTGTATTGCAGTACCCTTCCCAAATGATCATTTTCTTATCCGTATGCTGCTGCACATAATGCCCTAAGTTTTTATCCGGACACCAAATAACAGTATCACTCTCTACGGAGTTGACGATCTTCACCGCATTGGCCGACGTACACACAATGTCAGTCTCCGCCTTCACATCAGCGGTCGAGTTAATATACGTGACGACCGGTACGCCGGGATGCTCCGCCTTCAGCTTGCGAAGTCCGTCTGCATTCACCATATCGGCCATCGGGCAACCTGCCCGCTCATCCGGAATAATGACGGTTTTGTTCGGAGCCAGTATCTTCGCGCTCTCCCCCATGAAATGCACACCGCAAAAAACAATCACATCCGCATCGGTCGATGCGGCCTTCTGTGCCAGCAAAAATGAGTCTCCGCGAAAATCCGCGACTTCTTGTATTTCATCCCGCTGATAATAATGAGCGAGTATAATGGCATTGCGTTCTTTCTTCAATTGCAACAGCCGTTCCTTCAGCTCGGCGTCACGCTCCGCTTTACGTTCCAAGGCTAGTGCTTCCATGCGGACCGCCCTCCTTTTTGATTAGACAATGTTTGTGAAAATAAGCACATGCGTGAGTCACGTTATTAATTAGTATGGAATGACTGAACGATATTTATTTGCTCACACATGACATGAAAGCAGTTTACAACTAATTTACAGCACCTGCCGAACAGTGTCAATGCACAATTGACGCAAGGCAGCGCTTAATGTGAAATTTCACATATACCTAAGCTTGCTCGTATCATTCTTAGGGTATAAAAAAACTGACGCAGCATTATTCGCTGCGCCAGTCTGTTCAAGCTATTCCTTCTTATCCTTATCGTCTGGCTCATCTGAATCGGTTGGGGTCTGTTCATTCCCATCTTGCGGTTGTTCAGACTTCGATTCATCTGGAGCTGACTTGTCCTCAGACTTGCGATCAAAGTCGAGCTTATTGCCTTCATGATCTTGATCCTGCTCCTTGATCGTCACCTTCGGCTGATCCTCAGCCTTCTCCGCTGTTTCCTTCTGCTGTTGGTCGTCACCGTTATCCTTGTGACGCTCACGCAGGTTTTCTTCCAGCTTGCCAGTCTCCAGCAGCTCTGTAATCTGATCTCTCTCGAGCGTCTCGAACTCAATCAGCTTGTTGGCGATCAGATGAACCTTATCCTCATGCTTGGTCAAGATTTCACGAGCTTGCTCATAGCTGGCACGGATCATGGCCTGCATCTCCTGATCGATCTCGTAAGCAATCTGATCACTGTAATTCTGCTCATGACCGATATCGCGACCAAGGAACACTTGCCCTTGGCTTTGGCCGAACTGCATCGGACCAAGCTTGTCGCTCATGCCGTATTCCATAATCATAGCGCGTACTATACCGGTCGCCTTGCGGAAATCATCATAAGCACCTGTGCCAACCTCACCGATATACAGTTCTTCTGACACTCGACCGCCGAGCAAGCCAGTTACCCGATCAAGCAACTCATTCTTCGTCTGCAGCATGCGATCTTCGCCATCCTTCGGAATCATCATCGCATAACCGCCTGCGCGTCCTCTCGGTACAATCGTCACTTTGTGAATGACATCCGCATGACGCACGTAATAACCTATAATCGTATGGCCCGCTTCGTGATAGGCAACGGTTCGCTTCTCACGTTCGCTAATCACACGGCTCTTCTTCTGGGTACCGACTACGACGCGATCGAATGCCTCATCGAGCTCATCCATGCCGATCTCCTTCTTATTGCGGCGCGCAGCAATTAGCGCGGCTTCATTCAGCAAATTCTCCAAATCCGCTCCGGTAAATCCAGTCGTATACCTAGCCAAGATATCCATCCGGACATCCTTGCCGAGCGGCTTGTTCTTCGCATGAACCTTCAGTACAGCTTCGCGTCCCTTCACATCTGGACGATCTACCGTAATCTGACGGTCGAAGCGTCCCGGGCGCAGCAAAGCAGGGTCTAGAATATCCGGTCGGTTCGTGGCGGCTACGATAATAATACCTTCGTTCGCACTGAATCCGTCCATCTCAACAAGCAATTGGTTAAGCGTCTGCTCACGCTCATCATGACCGCCGCCCAGACCAGCGCCCCGCTGACGTCCGACAGCGTCAATCTCATCGATAAAGATAATACATGGCGCATTCTTCTTCGCTTGCTCGAACAGGTCACGCACACGCGACGCGCCGACCCCGACGAACATCTCTACGAAATCCGAGCCGCTGATGCTGAAGAACGGAACGCCCGCTTCCCCTGCAACCGCCCTAGCCAATAACGTCTTACCTGTTCCTGGAGGACCATTCAACAGTACGCCCTTCGGAATGCGCGCTCCGACTGCGGCGAATTTACGCGGATCCTTCAGGAATTCTACAACCTCGACAAGCTCTTGCTTCTCCTCATCTGCACCTGCCACATCCTCGAAGGTAACCCGCTTCTTCTCTTCATTATATAAGCGTGCGCGGCTCTTGCCGAAGTTCATGACCTTGCCGCCGCCGCCCTGCGCTTGATTCATCAGGAAGAAGAACAGAATGAAGATGATCACGAATGGAATGATCGATGTCAGAAAAGTAACCCAAGCGCTTGGTGTATCCATTGGCTCCATATAGAGCACAACGCCTTGTTCCTCCAAGTAACTGAACAACGTATCTACGACAGGGGCTCGAACCTCAAAGTGCTCCTCATTCCCCGCAAATACGCCTGTGACCTCATATGTATAACCGTCCCACTTAGCTGTGACCGATTGTACGTTACCACTCTCCACCTGAGCTAGAAATTCAGTGTATGAAAGCGGCTTTTGCTGGTCGTTCTGACTGCTGATAAAATGAACAATACCGACAACTACCAGAAAAATTAGCAGGTAAAATCCGGTATTACGGATGAATCGGTTCATCCCCTACCTCCTCTCGAAAAGGGCGCGTTGATGTATATTTGGCACTACTTCCACAAGATTAAAACAAGCTTCAAATATTGTACCATAGTCTGTCAGGCAATCACAATAGAAGCACTTGCTCGACAGCAGATTGTCCCTGTCTAAGTGTAGATCGCTTCCTTCAGCACGCCGATGAACGGCAGATTGCGATACTTCTCCGCATAGTCGAGTCCATACCCAACTACGAACGCATCCGGCAGCACGAAACCCTTGTAATCTGCTTCCAGTCCGACCGTGCGCCGTGTCGGCTTGTCGAACAACGTGACGATCTTGACCGTCAATGCGTTGCGCCGTTCCAGTATATCTACAAGGTAACTGAGCGTTAGACCGCTGTCGATAATATCCTCTACGATCAGGACGTCCCGACCTTCTACCGTCACATCCAGATCCTTAATAATCTTGACGACACCAGATGACTTGGTAGAGTTACCGTAGCTGGATACTGCCATGAAGTCGACTTCAAGCGGCACATCGATTCGCTTCACTAAATCAGAAAGGAACATAAAGGCGCCTTTCAACACACAAATAACGAGCGGATTACGCCCTTCATATTCGCGGCTGATTACTTCCCCCAGTTCCTTCACCTTGGCTTGAATCTGTTCTTCGCTATACAACACTTCTTCAATGTCATTGCGCAATGCATGGGCCTCCTAGCGTTGGTTCTAATATTGTATGATGCTGCTCATGCGGATATGTACTGCCGAACGGGTCCGATCAGAAACTAGAGCGATGTCAGATCGGCGAACACCCGGGATCCAGATGACGCAATCATCAGCATCCGTCAGCAGCGGCATCGTGTCTCTCTCGGAGGCGGGAATCTTGGCATCGATGAACATATCTTTCACCTTTTTGCTGCCGTTTAACCCTTGGATGCGCATTCTATCGCCCGGTTTGCGAGAACGGACACTTAAGGGCATCCTCAATTGTTCTGCATCGAGCCATGCTTCACGACTGTCTACGTTGGCTGCGAACTTACTTGCCGCGGTCGACTCTTGTTCAAATTCGAGTGCTACGCCCGCCTCCATCACCTTCACGATTGCAGGCCATGTAGAAATTTCATACACATAGGCAGAAGACGACACCTTCTCCTGAACAGTTGTCAGATACAGCGTATCGTAGGCTCGTTCCAATCTGATACTGCCGACGATTGTGTATCGGGCGTTCGGTGCGGCCTGGCTGTGAACCGTGTGCCTGATCTGCTCAATGTGCTTGAACGTGACAGCATCATTCTCCCCCGAAAGATAATTCAATACTAGATGAATCAATCTTCTTTGTAAAGCCGGATGCAGCCCTGCCAATTGACTCACAGACAGGCAGGCTGAGCCTTCCTCCACCGTCGTTATCTCCGCATACAGCTTCTCCGCTTGCTCCTTCATATAAGCGTCTTCATCACCCAGAATTTGTGCTGTGCGATTGAGGCTCTGCGTTGCACCTGGACTAAAGTCCTCAAGCAGCGGGAGCACGTCAAGCCGGATAGCATTCCGGGTGTAAATGCGCTTATTGTTGCTGGCGTCTATTCGGTAATCGATGCGCTGCTCCCGACAGTATGAGACAAGCTCTGTCTTATAAGTACGCAGCAGCGGGCGAACGAGTTCCATATTTTTCTCCATACGTTTGATCGGCATGCCTGCTATCCCATGACTACCGCTTCCGCGCAGTAGACGCATCAACACAGTTTCTGCTTGATCGTCAGCGTGGTGTCCTAACGCAATCTTGCTCGCCCTCCACTGATTCGCTGCCTCGACTAAGAAAGCATAACGAAGCTCGCGTGCGCGGTCTTGCGCATTACCTGGATGTACTTGCAGTTCCTCAGGTAATGAGAGTAACGTGCGATAACAGGGGATGCCTAGCTGCTCTGCGAACGCCTCTACCCAATCCGCCTCTTGCCGAGACTCTTCCCCGCGAAATCCGTGGTCGACGTGAGCGGCTGCCAGCTGCCACTTATAAGTATGGGCAAGGGCATGCAGCGCATGCAACAGAGCGGCTGAGTCGGGACCGCCAGATACCGCGACAAGGATGCGGTCTCCTGTCTGCAGCAGGCTCTCTTCTTCGATTGTTCTTCTCAGCTGTGCAAGCAACTCCATCGCCATCACCCCTATTTTACCCACAAAAGTGAAGTATTGCTCCGTAGCTTATTCCGATTACTTTTGCGGGGCCCGATATGACACTCACCAAAAAAGTGAAGTATTGCTCCGTAGCTTATCTCCCTAAGAATAGACCAACCACATTAGGAATACAAAAGTAAGAAACGAGCTTGCGAATGCCACAGGTAGCCATGGCAGATGAAGCGGCTCGAGCGCCTTCAGTCCGCCCCATTTCAATAGCTGTTGCCGGTAATCCTGCAGCGCTTCACCTGTTGAAGCATAACGGTTATGTATGGCTTTGGACAAGAAACCGGCAATCGGCTTGCAAGCCGGTGTCTGACGAGCTAATGTCAGCAACTGCTCAGGCCCTCGGTTTTGTGGGATATGGCCTGCCCTTGCATCGAATTGCTCATGACCAGCTAATAACCGCAATCCAAGCACTGCCACTGCAAAAATATCATAAGATGGCTCCGCCGTGCGACTGCCTGCATGCCAATAGCCGCGATCGTACAGCTCCGTGAACTGGCGCACCGAGTCGCCGAAGCGGCTAACGCCGCCGTAATCGACCAACGCCGCTCGACCGCTTTCGGACACAAGGATATTCTCCGGCTTCACATCGCCGAACGCCCAGCCTTGACGATGGAGCTCATCCAACCTAGCGAGCAGCTGCCGGATCAAGATGTAAGTCCAATCCCGCCCACGCTTGGCGATGAAAGCCGTAACCCGGACACCCTCGACGTAAGGCATCACATAGAAAGGACAACGAATGCCCTCCACCTCTGCATCATCTGCGTCCAGCAAATAAGGCTTGTCCTTACTGTTGAGCCCACTGAGTAAATTAATCTCAGACTGCAACCCAGCCGCATCATAACCCAGTTTCAAGGCAGCTACCTGCTTTCGTCCTCGGGACACCAAGTATACGCAGCCATTCGCCCCTTCGCCCAGCAGTCGTTCTATGAGATATGTTCTTTCATTATATAATCCCCTAATTCGAGCACCGGTTGGCAACATCCTAGCCGAAGCCGACCGCACGCTCTCTTGCTTAGACCATATAGTCACGGAATAACCCCTCACGAGTTTGCAGAGGTTCAACAACTGCGTAATCATCGCGATTCGCTTGCGCAGATGATGGCCCTGCCATATATTTCAACACTTCTATTATAGCAGGTCCTGTGGGCGTTGTGCCCTTCATATTCAGTTTTTGAAAGAGCTTGTCCGGTGCTGACAGATCTGACGACCATCCTAGGTCAAGCTCAACTGATCGTTCCTGCCTTCCCGGGTAATGGAACACTGCAAGCTCGCTCTTCCCTCTACGGGCCTGCAAGCTGAGCATCAAGTCTTGAATCGCTTCCTTGGCAGCGGGCAGCTTGGCGCGCATACTGCCGCTCGCATCAATCAGCAGTGCAACTTGAAGCGCAGCCTCCTCGTTCAATTGGTCCATGACCTCCACTACCTGCGCGCGCTTGCCCGGCGGCAGCGCTGCGACATCAGTATCCTGACCCATAATCGTACTTAGCTCTGTATGGATAACCTGACGAATCGTATGTGCAACGGTCTGCCGTGTCATCATCTGTACCGTACGAGCAATATCCTTGGCATGCACCACGCGGCTCATACCTCCACCGGATGCCGCAATCCGCTCTACTTCTGCCGCGCCGCGCTCTCCCAAATCACCACCGTCCAACACGCCGATCACATTCACAACAATACCGTCCTCATAAGCCTGAGCAGCCGCCGCAGCCGGGTCTATTCCAACATTCGAGCAACCGTCTGTAATCAAGATAATTTGCTTCATTCACTTGTTCCCTCCCTCGTATCCTGGCACGTCAAGCGCTCGGATCACGGACCGACTCTAGCACTCGACTCTATTACCTAGTATGGACGGGGAAGGAGCAATATAACCCTGCTAAGAGTCAATTTCATATTGATAACTTCTGTAGACTCCGAGCTAGTTCTTGTTTGCATGCATACGAATTGCTCTATATCTGGTGATGGAATCTGCTGTTTATCGCATTTTGAAATTGACTCGGGTTAGCATTATTGAGTTCGGATGTGATTTGCCTTTGCCACAGCTTGCTCTTATGGGCAGTGTCAATAAGTTTGTGTATTCAACTTTAGGTAGGGTACATGGAATTGTATAGTGGTGGGCGTAGCCCAAGCGAAGGCGCGGGAGGTTTACTCTCCGTAGCGTTCGCTGTACATTTTTGCGAATGCTTTCTGTGTCTCTTCCATGCCAAAACCGCGAATGATCCGTTTTCTCCATCGGTCATTGTAATCGGTCACAACCAGATAAGCGATTTTCTCAGCAGCATCGACGTTAGGCACGCTGTTCATCGGGTATAAGCGTTTCCGGATTTCTTTCACCGTCCTCTCAATGGCGTTTGTTGTATAGATGGAAGTCC
>Ga0207833_100450_pt1 | contig 13306 bp, 35 predicted proteins | sample TtaePargueraPR_6_FD_187753 | JGI IMG/M metagenome (GOLD analysis project Ga0207833, IMG submission 187753) | Aerobic enrichment media microbial communities from Bioluminiscent Bay, La Parguera, Puerto Rico - Tt and E1 (2) (SPAdes) | ecosystem: Environmental > Aquatic > Marine > Unclassified ...
CATCACTTCACCGCCCTAATCAGCATGTTGGTGGTGATGTTGAATTCGCGATTGAAACGGCTGGAGCATTTGCGCTTGAGAGTGATGGTGCCAATTCGGCAATGCGGGTTTGGCTGGTGAAGGGTCATTCTTCCCGCCCCGGAACATCGACGTATTCACGCTTCGGCGTGTACGGAAACGCCACTTCTATGCGGCTGTCATAGCTGGTAAAACAAGCGCCGGACGGCTCACGGAAAACCCTGCCTTCTATGTCGTAGGCGAAGTCTTTCCCCTCGCGAAAAACGTGGCCGCAACGCTTGTTCTGGTATAGCGGCTTTCCGTTTTGTGTCCCGACTTCGACCCATTCGTCATCGTCGCCCGTTAGCGGCGAGAGTGGTTCAAACTTAGCGAGGCGTTCAAATGCAGAGATGGCCATTCCAGCGCTGAAACCGCTGTGCCCCTCATCGGCAAATTGCTCGATCATTTTCATGACCGCTTCACCCATCATGCCGCCATAGTCGCTGTCCTTGTCGAACAGTCCAGCGCGGGCAAGCTCGTCACGTGCAAACTCTACTAGTGCCATCTCTCAGTCTCCTATGGTGTTGGGGTTAGCGGAAGATGCCCGGTCGAGACGTTCGATTTCAGCGAGGATCAGTGCAGCGGCCTTGACCAGATTGCGGCGCGGGGTTGACGGCTTCCACCATTTCGCATCCCACGGCCAAAAGTCCTTTGCAGCCATCGGCGCGGCCCAATGCTCCACGACGCCAGAACCCAAGGCGTAACAGGCGGCAGCACCGGCCATCTGGCCACGGCCATGCTGATCGTCATGTTCTGGTGTCCAGCCTTCAGCCTCGACCTGTCGCTTGCGTTCGGCCAGAACATCGCGCGCCGCGCTTGTATCAATGCTCATTCGTCGCGTTCCTTGCGGTTGGGGTTACTGCGCAGCCTGTAGCGGCACGATGTTGGGTTTTTGCAGGTCATCAGGACGAGACAGCAGCGCCAGTGCATCGCCAATGTCGGCTAGCTGGTCGTTGAGGGCGTCTCGCTGGGCGTTCAGAACGTCATGGAGCGCTAGAAGCTCAACGCGCCTTTCGTCCTGTTCTGCCTTTACGCGGGCTGTGTGTGAGCCTTTGACGTAGGCAGGAGCCTTTGTCTGGGGCCTTGGTGATGGTGCTGTTTCATTGGCTGGGGAAGGCTTGCGCGTGGTCATGCGAAGAACCCCCCGGCTGTCAGGACGCCCAGCGTTATGATGGTGACCAGCCAAGTTGACGGCGCGCTATGGACGCCAGTGCGCCTGTTTCCGTGCAGGAAAATGACGATAACCAGCCCAAAGCAGGTAAAGCTGAAATACACCCACTGCGGCCATGACCAGTTCGCCATGTCGAATGCCAGATACATCTGTTAGTCTCCCTTCGGTTCAATCTGTTGAGCGTCGGCCAATTCCGGCGCGATCCAATCGGCCAAAGAACCGGCCCATTTGCTAATTCGACGGGCTATTGAGAGTTTAGATGTCGCCACGATTGGCCCTTCACGACTGATGAAATGCAGCTAAAGACGACCCCGTACTCGCGAGCCAAGTCGCTCTGAGTTCTGCCAGCAGCGAACTTCTCCCTGATCGAAAAGACATCTTGGGTCGTGAGTTTCGCTTTGGAATTTCGTTCGCCCTGAACGTCCTTCCGACCGCACATGCGATGGCGACCCTTGGCGATCATGTCGTCTGTATTGTCTCTGTGCGTGCCAAGCCAAAGATGGTCTGGGTTTACGCATTGCGGGTTGTCGCACTCGTGGCAGACAAACAACCCATCAGGGATCGCGTCGAAATGGATCTCATAGGAGAGACGCGAAGCGATTACGCGCCGAGGCCCGACCCTCAGGTTCCCCCGACCCTTGCGATCCAGGTGCCCCTGCCACAGCCAGCACCCAGAGGAAGACACGACATATTTGGAGTGAAATCTTTCTACGACCGTCATCTCACTTGCTTTCCCTGGTTGACCGCCGCTCTTTTCGCCTTCGCTTCCGAAAGAAGTGCAGCAAGCCGGTCAGCCAAATCTTGATCATCAGCATTGCCGCTCAATGCCTCCTCAACTTCGATTTCATGGAGCAACCGCGCTGCCATCTTGGCGCAGCGGTCGTAGTAAGCGGCCTTGATGCGGGCGTAGAGGCTTACGTCGCAGGTCTTTGCCTTGGCCTTGTGGAGATGCACTAGCTGGCTTTCGGTGAAGCCGTAGTCCCTGGCTAAGCGCTGTATCGCTCGCTCTTTGGTGTGCGCACTGACGGCCTCGATTTGGACCATCTGCTGCACGTAATGGGTTGCGGTAGCGGCACTCACTTGGGGCACCTCATTACCTGAATTTGGTAACGCCATTCCCGGTCACTCCGTCCATGTTGATCAGGACGAAGCGAGGCACAGGAAAGGCCAGACGAATGACGACGATCCAGGTAAGCGATGCTTTGCGAGAGTGGCTTGCCAGGAATGGAATTGGCAACGAGGCGAGCGCGGGCAAACGCGCTCAGCCCCGCCGACCGATCGATGGGGAGGGAGGAAGCCACCGACCGATGGGAAATCTGGTGAAAGGACCGGGAGCCGAAGCCCCCGGCAAGTTCACAGGGAGAAGCGTCAACAACAGACAGGACGAGGGACTTGATGGACCCTTTCCTGAGTTTGTTGCTGATGCCGTGACCGCAATGGCCACGAGAAATGGAACGCGGGTTGTGCGTTGCGTTCCATTTCTGGCAGTCATCGAGGGAGGCAAAGAGCGACATGGTTAGGACCGCTCCGAACCCATGAACGCCACCAGAAAGCGGGCAATGATCCATGCTGAGAACAGCGCCAGAAACACCTTCTGAGCCATGTCAGGGGCAAGAAAGGCCATGAGGATCAACGCGCCAAGAACAGACGCCAGTGTGCTTGCTTGGGGGTTTCGGGCCATCAAAATGCTCCAAGGTAATGCAGGGACAGGGCAGCGACGGTTAGGGCTGCTAGGGTCCATGCGAAGTTTCGGAGCATGGCTGTGGAGTGATGGGAGGGCATGGTTAGGCTCCCTTGATCGCGTCGAGAATGTCAGCGGCGGCGCAGCGATAGCCCTTGGCCCAATCGTCTTTGCCTTCACGGATCATGCCCGCAGACGCAAACTTGATGGCCTTGGCCCGTTCCGCCTCTACAGAGGATTGGATTGCTTTCGCGATTGCAGTGGCATCAGCCAATCTGGCGTCTCGAATTTCTTCGCTGGTGGAATAGTACGGAACGCGCTCGGCCTCGGCGTTCATCACAAGATCAACGGCCTTCTCCCAAGCGCTCTCGCTTATTCCTTCTGGGCGGTTCATGGTCATGCCTCGGTGTGAGTTTCAGGCGGGGGAGGAAGATGCTTGCGCATTGCATCGACGACCGCTTTCCGAATGAGCGGAGAAACAACTTCATCAATCAGGATGCACTGGCTATCGCTCAGCCCGAGGCTCATGCCGTTTAGCGCCTTACGCAGAGCCGACACGCCTGCCGACGAAACGAGCCGTTCGTGAATGGTATTCTCGCTCATATCGCTTCCTCTTGGGTGGGGAGGGGGTGGGATTTCTGAGCCGCTTCCATGATGCGAGGATCGACGTTGTGAAGGTCTGCAAGCTCAAGAGGGGTCGGAATAACGGCACCGAAAAAGGCCAGCACTTCCGGCATGTCGTAGAGAATGTGCGCTTGCCCCGCTTCGACCACGGCCAGCACGACCTTGCGCAGAAGTTGGTCCGGATCGCCTTTGCGTTCACCTTCCGCATTCAGGCTTTCGTCGTAGGGATAGCCATGCTGCAAAATGGTCTTGCGCCAGCCCTTCGGGGGAGGCCACGAGACACCCCATTTGCGAAGTGTTGCGGCGGTCAACCCGCCCGCTGGCGTCTTTTCGGCGTCGATTTCTTCATCGGTGATTGGTGTGCGCTCAGTCATTCCGCAGGCTCCCGCTTTGCGGCCCATTGCTCCGCCCAATCAGCGAATTTCACCTTGCCTTTGGAGGCTTTGGCGATCTTCTTGATCGTCTCAAATGACGGACTGGAAATGCCGCGCTTCAACCGATTGATCTGCGTTTGCGACAGACCGGCGCGGCTAGCAAAAGCCGCATCCGTCTCGCCTGTTTTGGTAAGGTACTGGTCAAGGGTCATGCATGCATTATGCACGAACGCATAGCCCATGCAAGCATTCTCTCATGCACAAACGCATTTTGAGGCGGATGAGCGAGGATATAGCTTCGCGGACATGAATACCGCCAAGATGACCACGCAACTTGTCCAAGCCGGATGGACGCAAACACGCATCGCAAAATTCTGCGGTGTGTCGCAATCTACGGTTGCGCGATGGATCAATGGCAATGACCCGGAAGGCCCGAACCGGGACCGCCTGTTGCAGCTCTACAAAAGCGTGGTGTCCGAGGACGCACCGTTGCCCGAAGTTCCCGAACGCCAGATACGGGATGAGGCAACCGTTCGCATCCCTGACCTGGAATTGTTCGGCGGGCTTGGCGGCGGCGGCATGCTCCAGATCATGACCGACGAGAGCGGGGCGATACAGGACCAAGACCAGCTACGCGGCTATTGGAGCTTCCCTGAATACATGGTCGCGGCCTTCCGGAGCCTGCGCCATATCTATGCTTGGGAGGTTCGGGGGGACTCAATGTGGCCGACCTTGGCCGGTGGGTCAGTCGTATTCGTGGATATGTCACAGAACCGACTTCCGCCTGACGACATTTACGCAATCGACTATGGTGACGGCCTGATGGTGAAGCGCCTCAAGCTGATACCCCGTACCGATAGGGTTGCCGTCATTTCGGACAATGATCGCTATGGAATGGACGAGCTTTTGAGGGATGAGGTTCGGGTCTATGGCCGAGTGGTCGGTTGGTTTCAATGGCGGAAATAAACCCGTTTCTCCATAGGTCAAGCTAAAGACGTAGGGTGAGGTAATAGGCCCTAGTCCATTCGCATGCTTCAGACGGTAATCAGATAGACCGGCAATTAATGCGGACACGACTTGCTTCCGGATGCCCCCGGATGAGCTAGGAGGGTCGCCGCCCCCGAGGTTTAGTCCCGTTTCCGGTATTACCTCACCACTCACTTCCATTTATCCTTACCCTTCCGAGGCAAGGCGGTCGTCTTCAGAACCGAGCGGCCTATCTGTAGGCACTTCCATAAGCAGGCTAGCCCCAAACCTGGGATGCATCACCAACTCGTCCCCCGTTTGAGATAACGGGTTCAAATCCAGGGACTGCTTTAGTGTTGCTAACCAACTAACGTAATGTTATATCAACACTCGTTATCGAGCCGGGAGCGTTTCCCGAATTAACCGGCTCTAGGGGCTTTCGACTTTGGCGGTCGAGGCCCCTTCTTTTTGCCCGCAAGGTTTCCCTCACCAGCCCCACCCTTATGCGCCCTCCACGCATATTATGCAAGTCGGTTATGCCTTCATGCATTTTAGGGCTTGCGCCGCATATGCATCCGTGCATAATGGGGAACATAGAGAGCACGAAGAAGTCGCCAGACTGATCTGCCTCTCAGCACAAACCAAAAGGGAAACGCTGAATGAACGACCTGACCCTGACTTCCGCCGCCGAAACCTTCCGCGCGAATGCGGCGGGACATTTCCACGACGCTGCCGACATGACGCTTCACCAGCTTGTCGATGAGTACCAGCGCCTCGCGCTTATCGTTGAGGCGGGAACCACCGAAAAGAACGAAGACGGCTTCTACGCCCCTGAGCTGACGCCTGAGGCCGAACTTGCCTCTCGCCAGCAGCAGATCATCAACGGCGCTGCTCGTGCCCGCTTCGCTATCAGCTTTTCGTCCCACGACCTGAGCTTCTGACGCGCTTACAGGCACCGCTTAACGGCGGTGTCACCCCAACAACAGAGCACTTCAGCCCTTGGCCGATCTGCTCACAGGATGGAAGGGAACGAGAAATGAACAAGGACGAGCAGGGTGCAGTTTCCCCGGAGATGGTGGCGATGTTCCGCGCCGATGCGGATGCGCACATTTCCGACCTCTGCCGTGAATGGACAAAGCAGATCGTCGGCACGAACTGCGCTTTCGTTGACGATGACATGCGCGTCTTGGCGCACCTCGCATCCAAAGCCGTCGCCGCTGGGCTTACCGACACGCTGCCGGAAAGCATTCGCACCCGCATCCCCTCTTAACGGGGCTGGCAATACCTCAATGGAGGATGAAATGAGTAAGACAGTGAACGCCGAGAACGTCTTGAAGGTGGCCGATGCCATCGAAAACCGCGCCATCCCCGGCGTCGGGTTCAACATGGATTGGTATGAGCTGAACGATCCAGAAAAGGCGAAGTCTTACGACAGGCTGAACATCGAGAATTGCGGAACTGTCGCTTGCATTGCTGGCTGGACGCACCTGCTTTTCGACGACGACAGCCGGAAGGAGCCGTTCACCCACGCCAAGGAAGTGTTGGGGCTTTCCTACGACCAAGCTAGGCAGCTTTTCTACGCCGACAACCACCCGGACAAGGTGGACGATGGGTGGGGCTCTATGCAAGCGCCTTTGGACGACATCACCCCGGAAGCCGCTATCAGAACCCTCCGCCACCTCGCCGCCACTGGCGAAGTCGATTGGTCCATCGCCGCCACTGGTGAAGCGAAATGACGGACGTAATCGCAGACTACATTGCCAAGATGAACGCAGACAGCGACCGCTTGGCCGTCATTCGTCGCCGTATCATCACCGACCCGCGCCGGAATGCCCTGAACGAATACGCCGTGAGCCTCAAGGCTGAATTGGCGGACGGAATGCTGGGCGGAATGCTGATGTTCGCAGACCTGTTCAGCGTCGAGGCCATGCGCCGGAAGCGGGCTGAATGCCTTGCTGTAGCGCGTGAGCAGAGCATACGCGGATTTCATGACGCAGCCAAGTTCTGGCTTTCCAAGGCGGCAATGGCGCGGCGGGAAGAGAAGTTCCGGGCCGGTCGGTCCACCCCCATCATGCAAGCAGCGGAGTAGCGAGATGGGCAAGCACACCAACATCGGTGATCTTCTGCACGAATACGACCGGACACAATCCGAGTTTGCCACCCTTGTCGGCTCTCGAAGCCACGCCAGCGAGTATCTGTCTGGCAAGCGTTCTGTGCCTCTTTCGGTGCGCATCATGCTCCACAAGCAATGGAACTTCAACGCATCCAAACTGCTCGACTTGGAACGGAGATGTACTGATGCGTGAAGTCGCAAAACTCTATGTTCGCCGCAATGGCTCGTTCGGAGCGTCGTGCGACGGCGTTCAGGACACAGGCCATGTAATCCTTGAGGACTCCGGGCGCTTCACCGTCTTCAGCATTCACAACGAGGACGAGAAGATTGCCGAGGGCGCAGATCGGGAAGCTGCCGAAAACGCCATAACCGCTGACTGGCGCAGAGCATGACCTCCCTTGTCCAGTTCATCCACCACCATCCCATCCAAGCCAACCTTATCCTAGCTGCCTTTGTCGCTGCTGTGATCGGGGTTTGGTTTCCAACGGAGATTGTGCCGTGAGCGTCGTCGTCACCGAACATTTCAAGGATTGGGACGGGTTTTTCATACCAGCCGGAACCGTTGCCGACCGCCTTGTGCAAACTGGCTTCAACAGCAAGGGAACCCCTTTCTACAATCTCATCAAAGGCAATCGGGTCGTGGCGGTTACGTTAAACAAGCCGCCCGTTGAGGATGCCAAATGACCCCTCTCCACACCACCAAGGTCGTGATGATCGACGGGAATTGGCGCAGGGTTCCGATGATCCTAACCCATACATCGAAAGGCTGGATTGAACAGCCGAAGGAGACGAAATGAGCGCAGTTGAGAAAGTCCAGCCGGTCGATCAGTTGCCGGTAGCGCCAGCCCCGACAGCTAACCCTGTTATGGACATGATCCGCCAGGCTGTTGCCGCTGGCCAGCCCCTGGATGTGATCCGCGAGCTTAAAGACATGGCCAAGGAACTGGCTGCTGATGAAGCGCGGCGGGCCTTTGATGAGGCCGTTGCCGACGCCAAGTCTGAGTTGCGCCCCATCGTCAAGCGCCGTCAGGCTCACAATAGCACATATGCCGACTTTGGCGATGTAGCGGACGCGGTTGACCCGATCATTTCTAAGTATGGCCTGTCCTACCGCCACAAGGCAACGCAGTCACCAACGATCAGCGTGACTTGCGTATTGTCACACAAGGCTGGCCATTCCGAAGAAACTACGCTTACGGCTGGACCGGACAAGACCGGAGCCAAGAACGACATTCAGGCCATCGGTTCAACGCTGACATATCTCCAGAGATACACACTGATGTTGGCGCTTGGCCTGTCCACTACCAAGGACGATGACGGCAGCGCCGCTGGTGTCGGAGAGCTTATCAATCTCGAACAGGTCGAAACCCTGCAAGCGCTCATCAACGAGACGCAATCGGACGTGGCCAAGTTCTGCCAGGTCATGAAGGTTTCGGCCCTGCCCAATATCCCCGCCAACAAGTTCAGCGACGCGCTGGCCAAGCTAAACGCGAAGAAGCAGAGGGCTGCACAATGATCGAGCAGGGTTCGGCAGGCTGGTTTGAGGCCCGCAGGGGCAAGGTAACGGCTTCCCGCGTGGCAGATGTTATCGCCAAGACCAAGAGCGGCTATTCGGCTTCCCGCGCCAACTATGCAGCCCAGCTAATTGCGGAGCGTCTCACCGGCACCGTTGCCGAGAGCTTCACCAACGCTGCGATGCAATGGGGCACGGACAACGAACCGGACGCACGGCTGGCCTATGAGTTCCGTCATGATGTGGAAGTCGAGCAGGTTGCGTTCATCGATCACCCGACAATCGCCATGAGCGGCGCAAGTCCTGATGGCTTGGTCGGCAGTGTCGGGCTGGTGGAAATAAAGTGCCCAAATACGGCAACGCACCTTGAAACGCTCCAGTCCGAAACCATCCCGCTCAAGTACGAGACGCAGATGCTTTGGCAGATGGCCTGCACTGGCGCTGAGTGGTGTGACTTCGCCTCTTTTGACCCGCGCTTGCCCGAAAACCTTCGCCTGTGGGTGAAGCGGTTTGAACGGGATGCCGCCAGGATTGCCGAGATTGAGGCCGAAGTGACGGCCTTCCTATCCGAGATTGACGCCACGGTTGCCGAGTTGACCCGCAAATACGGGCTTCCCGACAGCATGGCCGCATAGTTTCCCCGCAACCAAAGGGACCCGGAAGGCCAAAGCAGCACCGCCGCCGCAGAAACCTTCCGGGGAGAAATTCAGATGACTTTCGACCACGAAGCCTATGTCACCGAACGGCTTGCCGAGCTTGAGCTTGTGAAGTCGGAAGAAAGCCTTTTGGGCTGGCACGACACGGCCATGAACACGCTGGAATATTTGCACCTGTCCCCGGAAGAAGCCCAGCGGCTTGAAGAAGGGTATCAGCGCAAGGCCATGTGGTTCATGGGCGTGGGGGCTGGCTGATGAACCGCTACATTCTCCACACAGACCGCATTCGCACCAATGCCGTCAATGCCGTTCTACAGGCCCCAGACGGGTATGTTGTTACGGTGTCCGAGGCGAAGCGCAGCGGGGAACAGAACGCCAAGTTCCATGCAATTTGTGGCGATCTGGCGAAGTCGGGCCTGAAATGGGCTGGCAAGACGCGCAGCCTTGATGATTGGAAGGCGCTGCTCGTCTCTGCGCATTCCGTGGCGACCGGAACAGGTGGCGAAGTCATCCCAGGAATTGAGGGTGAGTTCGTCGCCATCCGCGAAAGCACCAGCCGCATGGGCAAGGGTCGCGCCTCGTCGCTGATCGAATACACGTTGGCCTTCTGCGCAATGAACGGGGTTGAGCTTACAGACACCGAGGCCGGTGGCTGGGGAGCGGCGGCATGAGCCTAGAATACATCGCCCCCACTAAACGCCGTTCGATGACCAAGGCCCGCGCCACCCGGATATTCCTCGCTAACGAGGGCCGGTGCTGCAATTGCGGTCAACTCATCCGGCAGGGCGAAGGCTGGTTTATCGAGCATGTCGAAAGCCTCGCTCTAGGCGGCGCTGACGACGATACGAACGCCCGCCCTGCCCATACCAAGTGCAAGGCCAAAAAGGACGCCACAGACGCCGCAGCGAAGGCTAAGCGCGACCGTATCGTTACCGCGTCGTGGGAAGGCAAGCGCCAGCCGAAACTCCGCTCAGCGGGCTTCCCTAAGCGCCCTGCACAGAAAACAGCCTCACGACCAATTCAGAGAAAGTCAGAAGCATGAACATCGATCACATTCCGACTTCCCAGCTACGCGAAGCCGCGAAGTCGTGGCGCGCTACTGACTTCATCCCCGGCTTCTTCGGTGGCCGCAAGCCCGCAAACGCCAGCCTTCACGACAAGATCGATGACTTGATCAATGAAATCGACCGGCTGCGCAAACTGGTGAGGGACGAAGCGTGAAACTTACCAGATGGAACGACGCTGGATTTACCAGCGGTTGGCGCTTCCAATGGGGGTGGCTTACAGGTGGATTGGACCCGTTTCGAGGATCACTGGCACCTGCAAATCATGTGGGCAAGGCCGCTACCGTAATGCTCCTGGCCCTGCCCCTCGCTGGCTGTCCGCAGGCCGATATTCTAGCAGGCAAACCCAGCCCCTACAAAGCCGCCCATGAACAGCGCATGGCATTGGTAACGCCGGTTGTGGCGAGTGTGGAAGAGCCGGTGATTGAACCGGAACCGGAGCCTGTTTTTACCCCGGAATGTACACCTGTTTTTCGCGTAAGTCGTTGCGATGAAACAGGGAAAAGCGTACCATGGAGCATGTGAAATGATCAACTGGTTGAAGCGGAAACTCTGCCGACATGAATGGCGATGGGCCAAGTTTCAGGCGCTCGTCCATGGCCACAGCGAGGAATGTGCCAAGTGCGGCAAGAAGCGGAGGGTTCATCCATGACCACACTACAGGCTGTAAGCAAGGAGCGTCTGCTACTCTGGTTTTTCCGCGATCTGTCCGATGATCAGCGCTTGAAGCTCCTGCGGTTCTGTTTCTACCCCGATACGGAATTTTCAACGCACACTTCACAGCGGATAGCGTTTCACCGGATTTTAGAAGCCCTCTCATCTATCGAGCCTGCCGAGCAAGAGCCGGTAGCGTGGTTCACGACTGACATTCGCGGACGGATCGCTGAAAAAACCGATTTCCCGTCTGTTGCCGATGCTTGGCGCGACCAAGGCTACACGGTTCGACCCCTCTACGCCTCCCCTGCCTCACCCGAAGCTGAAAAGGTGAGGGCCACTGATGAGATGGTGCTGGTCCCGCGCAAACCAACACAGGCCATGATCGATGCCGGACTGACTGTCCAGAGAAGCGCAAACGCGCATCAGCGGCGAGCAATATGGGCTGCGATGATTGAAGCCGCCCCTCACCTCGGAGCAGAGCAATGGGTGAGGTGAAGCTGACCGATCAGGCTGAATTGGAAGTCCCATGCCTCGGCAAGCCGGTAGATCGGACTAATGAGCTGCGACGGTATGCGGTCCGAACTGCCGAGGATGACCCGACATCTTTCCATGGAATGGAACTCAACCGAGACGGCGATTGGGTATCATTCTCCCAAGCTACCACTCTCCTAGCCGCCAAGGATGCGGAGATATATTTGCTGCGCAATGAGCGAGACAATCTCGCCCAGAATGTCGAGCGCCTGGACGGCGAAAAGCAGGCCGCCGAAGCCGAAGTCAAGCGCCTTACCGAAGTTAGTGAAAGGCTGACGCGAACGCTATTCGACCTGCACGAGGCAGTGGATAGCGAAATCGATGTTGGCGCTCAATCATCGGCATTCCGCAAACGTGTTGTTGCCGCCCGCGCCACTCTCAACAGCAAGGAGCATTTCGAGTGCCCCATAAATCAACCCAGTTGCTCAAAGAACTGTGGCAGCTACGGATGCGGGAATTAAGCTCATGACCTTCCACACCCGTTACTGGAAACGCCAGTTAGTTCTAGGTGCTTTGGCCCTGTGTGTTCTTGGGGTGGTGTTTGGCATTGAATGGCTGGGGAGGGTGATGGGATGACGGACACCCTGCCCAAGCTCTACACCATGGAAGAAGTTGCGGAGCATTTGCACGTAAGCCGCAGGAAGCTCCAAGACCTGATCCGGGATTACCCCTTCTACCGTTGCGCCGGTCGGCGTAAGCTGTTTACCCCTCACGACCTGTCGCAACTTATTCAGGCGCTTCCATGCCACTCAAACTCCACGATCCGAGGCCGGGTAAATCGCCCAACTACACGGTACGCGGCACATACCTCAAAGTCCCCGTTGACCGAACTACAGGAACTTCTGACCGCAAGAAAGCGCAGAAAATCCTCAACGCAATAAAGCTCGACATTGAGCGCGGGGCCTTCGTCAGGAAGGGTGCGACGAACTTTGCCGAAGCCGCTTTATCATACATCAGAACGGGTGGAGATGATAGGTTTCTAGGGCCTCTTACCGATCATTTCGGGGAGACGCCAATGCAGTTGATAGGCCAAGCGGAGATAGATGAAGCGGCAGCGCTGATCTACCCGAACGCATCCCAAGCAACACGCAACAGGCAGGTTTATACGCCCATGTCCGCGATCATGCAGCAATCCGGGTTCGGGACCAGACTACGCCGCCCGAAAGGCGCTCAAGGCGACACCAGAACAGAATGGATGACGGTAGAACAAGCCGAACGCCTCTTGGACGCCGCCGAGGATGAAGACCTGGAGTTTCGGGTGTTTCTTGCCCTGCTCTGCTACACCGGCTTGCGGCTTAGCGAAGCGCTTGCCGTCGAAACGCGATGGCTGGACCTGAAACAGGCCACGCTGTTCATCCCCAAGACAAAGAATGATGAAGCCCGCGCCGTCCATATTCCAGAAGCGCTGAAGAATGAACTGGCGCGACACCCACGCGGACTAAAGCGCGATGACTACCTGTTCCGCTTCAAAAAGAATGGGCGGCTCTACACGCTCTTGCGCAAGGCCAAGACAAAGGCCGGACTGCCAAGCGTGAAGTTTCACACGTTCCGCCATACCTGGGCAACGTGGATGCGCCGCTTCGCAAAGCTGGACACTAAGGGTTTGGTGGGGACTGGTGCGTGGAAGGATGAAAAGTCAGCATCGCGCTATGCTCATGTCGTGGTTACGGAGGAAGCTCAACGCGCCGACATGCTGCCCGAACTAAAGCGGGCGAAACGTGTAAAAGTAGTGGACTAGAGGAAATAACGCAGTAGAATCAATATGTGTCCCTGCCCTTGGTAAGGGAGAGGCCGACAGTTCAATCCTGTCCGGCAGCACCACCAAACCCTAGGCTTCCCGCCTCTTTCCGGGTTTTGGCTTCTCTCCTACTCGGCACCATCCGGCAGAACCTAGAAAGA
>Ga0207833_100475_pt1 | contig 12310 bp, 9 predicted proteins | sample TtaePargueraPR_6_FD_187753 | JGI IMG/M metagenome (GOLD analysis project Ga0207833, IMG submission 187753) | Aerobic enrichment media microbial communities from Bioluminiscent Bay, La Parguera, Puerto Rico - Tt and E1 (2) (SPAdes) | ecosystem: Environmental > Aquatic > Marine > Unclassified ...
GCATCGCGGTCATTGTGCCGGTGATGACGCCCAGCACGTTGGCAATTTCGGTTGTGTTCTGAACGCGGAAGTCGTTCGGCTCTCCCGGCGCGATGCGGTGACGGTCGGCCAGCAGATTCCGGATCTCGTTTTCGGCCTCAGCCATCGTGGTCACCGACCGGGCCGAGACCATGATGGCGTGAACGTCGTCAAACCCCGATCCGAACAGCCGCTTGCGCACGGTCGTGTAGGGCATGAGCACAACATCGTCCTGATCGTCTCCGACGATGTTGGCTCCCTTGGCGGCAAGGACTCCGATCACGCGAAACGGGATGTTGCGAATGCGGACCGACTGTCCGATCGGATTGGTGGTCTGAAACAGCCGTTCCGCCACGGTCTGGCCGATCACACAGACCTTGTCCGCCGCCAGAACGTCCCGCTCCGTAAAGAAACCGCCGACGCGCAACAGCCAGTTGCGCACGAGCAGGTAGTCGGGACCGACCCCGAACATCTCCTTCGGATTCCAGTTGTTGTTGCCATGGATCACCTGTCCGCTGGCGCCGACGAGTGGAGAGGCCGCCAGTACCGACGGACAGTCATTCGCGATGGCTGCCGCGTCGTCGGAAGTCAGGCTCGGCAGGGCCCCCTGCCGGACGCCACCGCGCTGACCGGTTCCGGGCATCACGACAATGACGTTGGTTCCCAGCGCCTCGAACTGTCCCTGAATCAGCCCGCCGGCACTTTCTCCGATGGAGACCATCGTGGTGACCGCCGCGATGCCGATGACCACCCCCAGGATCGTCAGTCCGGCGCGCATGCGATTCTTCTGCAGGGCCCGCCAGGCGATGCGCAGTGTGACCATACTGGAGTGTCCCGTCAGCCGGACGGTGATGCCGGCTATCTCGCCTTGAGTCCGACGACCAGTTCCTGCCCGGACGTCACCTCGCCGGACACCAGTTCCGTATGCTGATAGTCACTGATGCCGGTCTCGACCTCAATGGCTCGCAGCGAATCCCCTTCGCGGACCCAGACATGGCGGCGGCGCGTCGTCAGCGACTCGACTTGCGTCGTGACGGGCGGCGTCACCGACTCGCCATCGTCCTCACTTGTCTGATCGGTCCCGTCCAGAATTCCCCGGTCCTCTTCGCGAACATGCTCCCGCTTCGGATAGAAGCGTAGAGCGGCATTGGGAATCTTGACGACATCGGTCTTCTCTTCGATCCGGAACGAGATATCCGCGGTCATGCCGGGAAGCAGCTTGAGTTCCGTGTTCGGTGCGGAAATTACCACCGGATAGGTGACGACGTTCTGTGTCGTCGTCGGGCTGAGTCGAATCTGCGAGATGGCCCCTTCAAAGAGTTCCCCGGGCCATGCGTCGACAGTGAAGTGAAGCTTCTGGCCGTTGTCTCTCGCCTTGCGGATCAGACCGATGTCCGCTTCGTCAACCGAGGCAAAAATGTGCATCCGCTCACGCATGTCGGGAGCGATGACAAACAACTCGGGCGTCTGAAACTGCGCGGCCAGCGTCTGCCCCGGATCGATCTTCCGGTCAATCACAATGCCGTCGACCGGTGCCGTAATGCGCGTGTAGTTCAGATTGGCTTCGGAGTTGCTCAGATTTGCTTCCGCCTGCTCGACGGCCGCACGGGCGACCATCAGTTCGGCTTCCAGGGCCATGCGGCTGAACCGGTACTGATCGAGTTCGGAATCCGAGATGAACTCGGGATTGTCCTCGCGCAGCCCCAGTGCCCGCTTTTCGTCGTTGGTCGCGTTCTGCAACCGGGCCTCAACCCGTTCAACCTCGGCCTTGCGCGTCGCCAGTGCCGCCCGGTCGCGGGCAACATTCGCCTCGTAGATCCGCGGATCAATCTCGGCGAGCAGATCGCCTTCCCGGACTTCATCGTTGAAATCGACATGCAGCCGGATGATCGGGCCGGAAACGAACGAACCGACATGCACCGACAGCACCGGCTCCACGGTCCCGGTCGCGTTGACGACCGACACGATCTCCCCCTTGCTCGCGGTCATCGTGCGGTACTGGGGACGATTCCGCTCCTTCAGATAGCGCGTCACCGGACCGTACGCCGCCGCTGCGATTCCCCCCAGAGAGGCCAGCACAAGAATGAGTTTTACCAGAAAACGCATACGGCAGCCTCGCAGACCTCGGGCGGTTCGGCAGGAACTTGTCTGGTGCCTCGAACGCGATACAACCGCTGGCGGACTCGCGAATCCGGACGCATCGCACCCGTTCTACGTACTCGTCCCCCGTGCCGATGGTTTCAATTCTGCGCCGAGCCCGCGCTCCGCCCACCTCGCCCCCCACCGGCCGGAACATTGGGGTGACTGCTTCGAGAATGACGTAACCGCCTCCGGGCCACAACGATACCGATGCGGAGGACGGAATTGGCCAGCGCGTGGCCGGGGCCCGATCAGACCGGTCAGCCTCGGTCGACCGTCACCGGAGATCGGGTCTGCAGGATCCGGCCGGCGAGAGACAGCCCGCTCAGAAAGGCTCCCTCCACACGGGGCCCGTTGCACCAGTCGCCACACGCCCCCGCCCGCAGCTCCGGATCGAACAGGAACCGGTCCTCCAGCGGCTCGGTTGGCAGAGCATAGCGCCAGCGATGGACGGCGACATGAGTCGCGACGTCCTGACGCAGCCCCGTCACCTTCCAGAATTCCGCCATCAGCTCCGACAGCACCTGCAGACGGTCCGCGTCCATCATCGCGTCGGACCACTCCGGCGAGGCATGCAGTACCCACGTCTCCCGGTCCGCATCCCGCCCCGGTTTCGAGGCGTTGCGAGCCACCCATGACAGCGGTGAGTGGCGGACGAAGGCGGCATCGAAGCCGGCATCCAGAGGTCCGTCAAACGCAAGCATCACGGCCCAGCAGCCCGACATGGACACTCTGCGGGCTCGCTCCGCAAGACGCGGAGCGGCTTCAAGCAGATCAGCGGTCTGAGGGGCCGGGGCGGACGCGACCAGCCAGTCGAATGCCCCCAGTGGTGTTCCGGCGGAATCTTCCAGGTGCCAGACGGTCCCGTCAAAGCGGGGCGGAGCGGCCGCTGTCTCGAACCGAATGTCCAGAGCGCTTCCCAGCTGCCGGCAGATAGCCGGCATCCCCGGAATTGCGACGAAGCGGCAGGAGTTCCGGGGGGAAGCCTCGAGCCAGCCACGACCGAGTGTCACGATCCGGCCGGTCCAGGGTGCGACCAGACCATCCACGATGCAGCCGTCGATAAAGCGTCGAAACCGCTCGTCGCGAACCGTGAAAAACTGCGCTCCATGGTCGAACTGCAGCTCCGACTCGCTTCGCCGGGTCGCCATCCGACCGCCGACACCACGACTTTTCTCGAAGACCGTCACATCGCAGCCGGAGTCGGCCAGCATTCGGGCGCAAACCAGCCCGGAGAGACCGGCGCCGATGACGGCGACACGCTCCTGCGGAGAGTAATCGGGCCCTGCGAAGTACTGCGTCGAGTGCTCCACGTCGATTCTTTCGCGTGACGGCGGCGGGTTCGATCGCGGCCATACCTGAGGTCGGCCGCTCGGAACATATCAAAGTTGCGAAGGTTTCTAGACCCGGCCGAATCCGCCGGCAAGTCCGTTTCCCGAGACATGCAGGTGCCGCAGCGACGTCCAGACGGCAACGCGCAGGTTCCCGATTGCCGTGCGAGCCGTGCCAGACAGGCCACACAGCCCGCCAGCTCCCCTCAGGCAGCCCACTCCCCCAATCCGTAAGAATCGGTCAACTTCGATGAATACCACGGACGATAACCGGATTGGACTCAAGCGCACCGAGCCGACGAAAACGGCTGCGCCCCTTCCCCAGTCTCCCGACTGACGCTCGATCGATGAGACGCCTGAACCGACTCCTGACACTCTTCACGGTGCTGAGCATCGCCGGATGCCAGTGCTGCGCGCTGACGGAGCCGTACATGGACCTCGTCGATCACGTGAGTGATCACGAGGGACATGCGGACCGCTTCTATCATCCCGGGTTCGACCTGACCCGCATCGGCCGCTCCGACTGGCCCTGGTGCTGGTGTCGCAAAGGGCCCCGAACTCCGGTCGTCATCTACGACACTCCGGTCACCGATCAGGTGTTCGCCCGTGAGTGGCTGCAGGAGCGTGACGGCGATCGGATCGATCCGCCGCCCGCCCCCGCAGAGGAGTTCGAGCCGGACCTCGACCCGACCATGGAAGCGGTCCCCGACGGAAACTCCTTCGAGGGACCGATGCTCGAGAATCCCCCCGAGCCGCCGGCACTCAGACCACCTCCTCCGCCTGCTCCCATGCCGCCGGATCTCCCGGCTCCCGGCGAGGCCAATGCGACGGGCAAGGGGCCGGACTCGCCGAAGGTCTCGCTGAAGCACATCAACCGAACTGACGGGAACCACAACAAGCCCCTGGCCAACATGTGGTCTCCCGATCCTCAGTCAGACTCTCCGTCGCAACCTGACAATGCAGAGGCGATCCGGCAGGCCGGTTTTGCGCCGGACGCCGGCCCGCAATCGTCTCCCGACGCCACGGACTGACCACCACTTCAGAATTCGCGTCGTGCCTCCGACGGACGTACTTCCCGATCTGCCCCTCCGAACTGAACCGCATCGTGTCTGACACACCTGGACATCGCGATCACCGGCAGCGTCCCACCGCACGACACCGATGGCTTCGCGTGTCGCTGCTGCTGCTGACGCTGTGGACTCCCAGCGGATGCTCCCGCGTCTTCTGGCGCGAGCAGGCCGACCGCGACGTCTACGAAGCCGTCTCGGAACGGATGGTCGACCCGCGATGGACCGTTCCCCGCATCGACATCACTCCGAACGATCGCAGTCGCTTCTTCAGCCCGTATGATCCAGACTACCAGCCGTTCCCGCTGGATGACCCGGCGGCGAACGCGTACCTGGTCGAAGTCGACGGCTGGGAAGGATACAAGTGCTGGCACCGGTTCGGAATCGCCCTGTCTGTGGAAAACCCGCAGTGGCTGGCGCAGTTCGGCATCGATGCCGGACTGATCGATCCGGCGACTGGCGAGTACATCGAAACGCCGCCCGCCCTCCAGAACCTGACACTGGCACAACTCGTCGAACTCTCGCTGATTCAAAGCCGGGAGTACCAGACGCAGCTGGAAAACCTGTACCTCGCAGCCCTGGCCGTGACGTTCGAACGGTTCCGCTTCGGTGTCCGGTACTTGGGAATCGGCGGCGGTGAACCGACCATCAACGAAACATTCACGGTCCTGCCACACCGCCCGGGTGACAACCTCTCGCAGACAACGCTCGCCGGAGTCAGCCAGCTGCTGCCAACCGGGACGCAATGGGCGGTGGAACTGACGAACAACACGCTCTGGTTCTTCTCGGGCGGACAGACAAGTTCAGCCAGCGTACTGTCGTTCTCGCTGGTGCAGCCTCTCATCATGGGAGCCGGCCGCAAGGTCGTCCTCGAGAACCTCACCGAAGCAGAGCGGCAACTGCTCTATCAGGTGCGGGATCTGGCGCGGTTCCGGCAACAGTTTTTTACCGACGTCGTCGGTGCGACGGGGACCGGTTACCTGGGACTGCTCCTGCAGCTGCAGGGGATTCGGAACCAGCAGGGCAACATCCAGCGGCTGCAGCAGCAGCTGCTGGAACTGAGGGAAGTGACCTCGCAGCGGTCGGAGCGGTTCCGCGAGACGCTTGCGGAGCTTCCGGAGGATCTCGCCCCCGCTGTCCCGGATGCCGAGGCGTCGTTCCCGCCGGTCTTCGGCGATCAGCTCAGCTACAACGGGCAACAGCAGATCCTGATGTGGATCGGCGACATGACGCCGGAACAGGAAGAGGCGCTGCTGACGCTCAGCGAAGACCCCGCGTTTGCCCAGGCCGCACGCAACATCGTGCGTCAGATCCGCACGACGGTCACGGTGCTGACAGTGCTGCAGCTGGAATCGCGGCTGGCATCGTCGATCAACGCGCTGCGGGATCAGGAGCGGAACTTCCAGGACAGTCTGGATGCCTACAAGATCCAGCTGGGCCTGCCGACCGACCTGCCGATGAGCATCGACGACGAACTGCTCGAGCCGTTCGCGTTCATCGACCCGCGGATTCAGAATCTGGAAACGGAGATTCGCAGCTTCGTGGCGGTCTGGTCGCGGCTGGCGCTGGAGAACCCGAACGACGAGGCGGCACTGCTCGAAGCCCTCGAAGACCTGCAGCGTCTGATCGCGCTGGTTGACGAAGAGGGCTTCCAGCTGATTGCCGAAGACAATGAGCGTCTCGAGGCGACATTGCCGGAGCGACTTCAGTCGCGGACGTCCGAGAGTGAACGGGAACGTCTCGAACGGGATCTGGAGCGTGACCGGCGGATCTTCAGTTTTGCCCGGGAGCAGTTCGAGCGGGCCCGGGACGAAGCCGTACGACTGACTCAGAGTGTCAGCGACGGGACGCTGACCGAGGACGAACTCATTCCGACCTGGCGAGAAGTGAAGCGGCTGCAGGAAGACCTGTTGCGGATTGCCCGCAACCTGCAGGTGATCCAGATCGGCCTGCGGGTCGAGATGATCACGGTCCCGGATTTCGATCTGTCGCTGGAAGAAGTGACGATGATCGCCCTGGAGAACCGCGTGGACCTGATGAACGCCCAGGCCCGTGTCGTCGACGCCTACCGCGATGTCGAAGTCGCCGCCAACGCCCTGCAGACGCCGATCAACGTGGTGGTTGAGGGAGATATCGCCACGCCGGACAACAACCGGCCGTTCGACTTCCGTGCCGATCGGTCGACGCTGCGGGCCGGCGTGCGGGTGACCGCGCCGATTGACCAGATTGCCGAGCGGAACGCCTACCGGACCGCCCAGATTCAGTACAACCGGCAGCGGCGGGACTACATGGAATTCGAGGATACCGTCAAGTTGCAGGTGCGTCGCGCCTGGCGTCAGCTGGCGGTTCTGCGCGAGAATGTCGAGACGTCGCGTCAGGGGGTCCGCATTGCCGCCATGCAGCTCGATCTGGCGATCGAGGAATCGAGTGCTCCGCAGCAGGGAGCCGCCCAGGGAGACGTCGCCAGCTCCGGGGCACAGGGTGTGAACCTGCTGAATGCTCTCGACTCGGTGCTCAATGCCCAGAACTCGCTGATCGCCGACTGGATCAATTACGAACGGGCTCGCCTTAACATTTATCGTGACATGGGTATCATGGAAATCGGGCCCGATGGCTTATGGAACGATCCCATCTATCGGGAAAGCGCTCATGACACAGGGACAATCGAATTCCTCGGGCAGATCCCTGCTGAAGCTGGGCTTGCCCGCGTTACTGATTCTGGGGACGGCAATCGTCCTGGGGATCAATCCGCAATGGGCCAGCGCACTGCGGGGGGAGTCGACGAAGAAGAACTACGACCATCTGGAGACGGTGACCGCCCAGACGGGGCCGTTTCTGATCAGCGTCGCTGATTCCGGCTTCATCGACAGCCAGCAGAACATCACGCTCGCCAGCAAGGTCGAAGGCTCGACGACGATCATCTCCATCATCGAGGAGGGGACCGAAGTCCAGGCCGGCGACATCCTCTGCGAACTCGACTCGTCTTCGCTCGAAGAACGGCAGAAGCAGCAGGAGATCAGCGTCAACAGTGCCCGCTCGCTCGTCGAGCAGCAGATCAAGTCGATCGAGATCCAGCACGCCACCAACGAGAGCAACATCGCGGCCGGCGAACTGGCGGTTCAACTCGCGGAACTCGACCTGACCAGCTACGAAGAAGGGACATTTCCTCAGACGCGCAGCCAGTTGATCGGCCAGGTCGCCCTGCGCGAGGAAGAACTGGTTCGCGCCCAGGAGAACTTCGAGTTCACCCGCCGCCTGGTCAACAAGGGACTGCGGACGCAGAATGAACTCGACGCCCGCCGGCTCGCCGTCCAGCAGGCCGAACACAACCTCTCATCCGCCCGCGACGAACTGAAAGTCCTCGAGGACTACACGTACCAGCGGCAGATGGCCGAGCTGAAGGCGAACGCCGACGAACTCAAGCGGGAACTCGACCGGATCAAGCTGCAGTGCGAGGCGATCATCGCCCAGATGCAGACCGAGCTGGCGTCGCTCCAGACGAAGCTCGAACTCGAAGAAGAGGAACTCGAACACCTCAACGAGCAGATCGCCGCCTGTACGATTACCGCCCCCGGTCCGGGTGTCGTTGTCTACGCGAACCTGCGGGGCCGGCGGGAGCAGGACCAGATCCGCGAAGGCTCGACCGTTCGCGAACGGCAGGGAATCATCAACCTGCCCGACGTCACCAAGCTCAAGGTCGGCTGCCGGATCCACGAATCGCTGATCGGTGCCGTCCAGGCGGGCCAACCGGTGCAGATCCACGTCGATGCCCGGCCGGACAGGGTCTACAACGGCAAGGTCTCGTCGGTCGCGTCGGTGGCCTCACAGGGTGACTGGCCCAACACCGACCTGCGTGAGTACGCGACCGAGATCGTCCTGACCGATCCTCCGGAGACAATCTCCGATCTGAAGCCCGGTCTGACGGCCAAGGTCGAGATCATTGTCGACAGTCGCCAGAACGTCATGCAGGTTCCCGTCCAGTGCGTCGTTGCCGTCGCCCACGAACGGCTCGCCTGGGTGATGACGGACGACGGCCCCGAACGGCGAACGCTGACCATCGGCAAGGCCAACACCTCGCACATCGAGATTCTCGACGGAATCGCCGAGGGGGAACGGGTCGTCCAGAACCCCCGTACGCACTTTGCCCGCGAGATCTCGGACCGCGAGGCCGAGCTGAGCGCCGAAGAAGACGAGAAAACCGCGGAGACCACCGAAGTCAAACTCCCCAGCGCCTCCGAAGAGAAACCGGATGGCCCGAAGCCCGGCGGCGCCGGGCAGCGAACCGGTAATGCCGGCAAGCGCCGACCGCCTGCCTCGGACAAGTAGTCTCTGACCGCCCAGGTAGTCTCTGACCGCCCAGGTAGTCTCTGACCGCCGACCCTCGTGCGCGTGACCGACAATTGACGTGACCTGCGGGAGCCTCTCACTCCCGTCGTTCCCACCATTCCAGACACACCACAGCCTCAGCAGGCGGTGCGGGAGACCTCCCGCTCGCCGCACTGACACCATCGCGTCGTGATCGTCCCCTCGTGATGGTCCTACTGCACCGCTCCCCCGCCGGACTCAACGCAGACATGGAACTTGCCGCCCGAGTCGTCGACGTGCACAAGTATTACGACCTCGGTCCGGTCGTGGTGAAGGCACTGCGCGGCGTGACTCTGGAGATACCGCAGGGCGACTACATCGCCATCATGGGTTCGTCCGGCAGCGGCAAGAGTACGCTGCTCAATCTGCTCGGGGCCCTCGATCGTCCCACGAAGGGGAGCTACTACCTGGGCGGCAAGGACGTCGCCGGCATGGACGACGACGAACTCTCCACTGTCCGCAACGAGATGATCGGCTTCATCTTCCAGTCGTTCAATCTGATCGCCCAGTACACGGTCCTGGAGAATCTCGAGGTTCCGCTGCTGTATCGGAGAAAATTCGGATCGATCTCGGCGGCCGACCGGCAACGGTGCATTGACCTGGCCGGACGGGTCGGGCTGGGAGACCGCCTCGATCACCGACCGTTCCAGCTCTCCGGCGGACAGCAGCAGCGTGTCGCCGTCGCCCGCGCCCTCATCAATGACCCGGAAATCATCCTCGCCGACGAACCGACCGGAAACCTCGACTCACGTACCAGTGCCGAGATCATGCAGCTGCTCAGTGAACTGAACGACGAAGGCCGGACCATCATCATGGTCACCCACGAAGACGACATCGCCAGCCAGAGCCGGCGACAGATCTACATGAAGGACGGACTGATTGCCGGGGAAGGCGTTTTCCCTGGCTCCGACGAGGCGGACGAACAGATCGCCGCTGCCCACGATTCCTGACCCCGGTCCCCCGACTGATGATCGTTTCCCCGTTCCGCATCTATCACACCGTCCGGCTCGCTCTGAAAAGTGTGCTGCTGCACAAGCTGCGTTCCGGGCTGACGATGCTGGGGATCGTGTTCGGGGTGTTCTCGGTGATCGCCATGCTGGCGATCGGCGAAGGGGCCAGCATCCAGGCCCAGAAGCAGGTTCTCGAACTCGGGGCGACCAATATCATCGTCCGCAGCGTCAAGCCGCCACTCGATATGGGGGCGAACGAGACGGGCGGTCGACAGTCGGTGCTGCGCTATGGTCTGACCCGCCGGGACGAGGAAATCCTCCGCAAGACCATCGACCACATCGGTTTCATGCCGATCCGGGAGATCGTGCAGTCGGCCCGGTTCGTCGATCGCAACATGAATGCCCGGGTCGTCGGCTGCAGTCCCGAATACCTCGACATGAACCACCTGCAGATGTCGCAGGGGGACTTCATCTCCGACGAAGACGGCGAACACATGCGCAACGTCGCCGTCCTCGCCAGTGACGTCGCCGCCACCCTCTTTCCGACCGAGAACCCGCTCGGCAAGATCGTACAGATTGGCGGCCGGGCGTACCGGATCATCGGGGTCACTCACCCGCGCACCGCCTCGGCTGGCATCGGAGGCAGCCTCGCCGCCCAGAACTACAACGAAGACATCTACATCCCGCTGCAGACGATGCAGAACCGCATCAACACCGCGGATCTGTATGTGACCTTTACCTCGGGGAACTTCAGTGCCGAGTCCGTCGTCTACGACCAGATCACTATCCGCGTCGAAGACCGCGACGATGTCCTGCGCACGGCCGAAGTCATCCGCGAGACGATGGAGACCACGCACCCGGACGGCAAGGACTACGCCGTCGTCGTCCCGCTCGAACTCCTCAAACAGGCCGACCAGCTCAAGGGGATCTTCAACATGGTGCTCGGCTCGATTGCCGGCATCAGCCTGATCGTGGGGGGCATCGGCATCATGAACATCATGCTGGCAACCGTCACGGAGCGGACACGGGAGATCGGCATCCGCCGGGCCCTCGGCGCCCGGCAGAACGACATCACACTTCAGTTCCTGGCTGAGACCATCGTGCTGGCCGCGACGGGCGGACTGATCGGCGTCGGCATGGGGCTGGCGACCCCGCTGGCGTTCCGCGGCGTCAAGAAGCTCGTCGAGAATTACGTCCTCACCGGCGATGCCGCCCCGTCGGAATTCGCCGTCCTGTTCACCAACATGGAACCGCAGGTCGCGCTCTGGAGCCTGCCGGTCGCCTTCGGGTTCTCGGTGGTGACGGGGCTGATCTTCGGTGTGTATCCGGCCCGCTCGGCAGCACGTCTCGATCCGATCGAGGCGCTGCGGCATGTGTGAGGTGAGTGGGTAGTGGGTAGGAGTTAGGAATCAGGAACCAGGAACTGGAAAGCCCGCCGGCTGCCCCCCTACAGCAGCAGCCAGATGATGCCGCCGACGATCCCGAAGATGACGACCAGCAGCGTCGGCATGAGAATCCACGGGTTGTCCATCAGACGGCCGGACTCTGTCACCGAGGCGATCTGCTGCAGCGTTTCCCGCAGCGGCCCGAAGCCGATCCAGTCGGCCGAAACCGCACAGCGACCGCGACGGGTCGCGATCACCAGCCGCCTCAGTTCGCCGGCACCAAAGTCGCGGGCTTCAAGGATGTCGTCGAACGGGCAGGTATGGACCGGCTCGTAGCCGCGGGCCAGAAACCGTCGCGGCCACAGGCAGTTGACGAACGTCACTTCACGACGACCGACATTGACGGTAATCCGTCGCTCGAATCCGCCGGGATGCTCCCGATCGTAACACTCGACGAGCAGCGTCTCTTCTTCCGGTCCCCCGCTCATCGGGCCCGCTCCTTCCAGGAAAGTGACCGTCTGTGGTCTTGCCGGCTTACTCCGGGGCGTCGGCCCCGTCGAGTTCGCGGATCCAGGAGACCTGCGTGATCAGCTGGTTGAGTGCCGCGTACGAGAGCGCCTGATTGGTCGCATACGCCGCGGTCCGGTTCGAGGGAAACGTTGCCTGCGTGGCATCGCCGACCACAAAGACGTTGAAGTCCTTCCGCAGGTTCTGATAGCCGGCCGCCGTGCTGCAGACGCACATGTCGGTCGCGTAGCCACACAGGAGCACGTGCTCGATGCCCTGTCCCAGCAGAAACTCACGAAGACGTTCGTAGCCCTGCAGGTCGTAGAAGACGACGTCGGACTCTGCGACGTCGATGGAATTCATCACGGGGATCGGCAGCGACCAGAAACCGTCATTGTTGTAGCGGGCCGACGCATCCAGACCGGGAAACTTCCGGAAGTAATCAACCACCGGGCGATCCGACTCCAGCGTGATCTCCTCGGGCAGGTCGGCTCCCGTATAGTCGAACGACGCCAGTGTCTGGTCCAGCATCCGCCGGGCCTCCTCCC
>Ga0207833_100481_pt1 | contig 12164 bp, 11 predicted proteins | sample TtaePargueraPR_6_FD_187753 | JGI IMG/M metagenome (GOLD analysis project Ga0207833, IMG submission 187753) | Aerobic enrichment media microbial communities from Bioluminiscent Bay, La Parguera, Puerto Rico - Tt and E1 (2) (SPAdes) | ecosystem: Environmental > Aquatic > Marine > Unclassified ...
GCGTCCGTTCGTGCCGTTCGTCCTGTCACTGTGTGGGGCACAACGGGTCATCACACTCGACATCAACCCGTGGCTGAGCGAACGGTACGCTCGCGAAACGCACGCGGCACTCGAACAGGTGCTGGACGAAATCGCCGCCGAGGCAGGCCAACCGCTCGAAGACGTCCAGCGTCGCTGGGCGGCCGGTTGTGACGCGCCGAACCTCGACAGCCTGCTGGACGCGATGCATGTCGAGTACCGCTATCCTGGCGATGCACGGGCGACCGGACTGGCGGATGACAGCACCGACCTGGTCGTCAGCTCGAACGTGCTTGAACACATTCCCCGGGATGTTCTCGCCAGCATCCAGCAGGAATCACTCCGCATCCTGCGGCCGGGCGGATGCGCCGTCCACCGGTTCAATCCGGGTGATCACTTCGCGGTCGTCGACTCATCGATCACCACGGCGAACTTCGTGCAGTTCTCGACGCGGGACTGGCACTGGTATGGCGGCAGTGGCCTGGCTTATCACAACCGGCTGCGTGCTTCTCAGTACGAACAACTGTTTCGTGATGCCGGGTTCGACCTGCCGCTGTTTCAGGTGCGCGTCGATGAACAGGCGCTGCATGCCATCCAGCAGGGCCAGCTCCCGGTCCACGAAGAATTCGCCAGCTTCACGCCGGACGACCTGGCGGTCGACTACGTGTGGGTGATCGGTCAGAAGCCGGTCGCCTCTCCTGCTGCGGTGCACGGTGTTCGTACTGATGGTGTTCGACCGGCTGCCTGTGGTGCCAGCAGCGACCAGCCGGAGCCGGTCCGATGATCGCGCTGCAGATCCTGTTCTGGGCGGCACTGGGGCTGACGGTCTACACGTACGCGCTCTATCCGCTGCTCCTGGTGGTCCTGTGCCGACTGCAGCAGCCCCGCAGAGTCGCGTCCCCACAGATGACGGCTCCATGCGATCCAGACCGCGAATGGCCGATGGTCTCGCTGATCATTGCCGCCTATCGCGAAGAAGCGGTCATCCTGCAGCGTCTCAACAATGCGCTGCTGTGCGACTATCCGGCCGATCGACTCGAGATCCTGATCGGATGCGACGGCAACGAGGATGCCACCGGCGAACTGGTCGCCTCCTGCCCGGACCCACGGGTACGGCTGCTGCAGTTCGAACAGCGTCGGGGCAAGCCATCGGTTCTCAACGACTGCGTCGCACAGGCACGCGGCGAGATCCTGGTCTTCTCCGACGCCAACACGTTCTTCGAACCGGACGCGATCCGGCAACTCGTACGTCACTTCGATGATCCCGGCACGGGAGGCGTCTGCGGAAAACTGCTGCTGATCGACCCGGAGACCGGAGGCAATGTCGACGGTCTCTATTGGCGCTACGAGAACTTTCTGAAGGAACGCGAAGGGCAGCTGGGAGCACTGCTGGGCGTCAACGGTGCCATCTACGCCATGCGGCGGTCGCTCTTCCAACCGATCCCGTCCGAGACCATTGTTGACGACTTCCTCATCGGCATGAGGATCCACCTGCAACAGGCCCGACTGATCTACGATGCCACCGCAGTGGCGACGGAGGAGTCGGCCCCCGACATCGATGCCGAGTTCCATCGCAGAGCCCGCATTGGAGCAGGGGGCTTTCAGAGCCTGGCGTGGCTCTGGCCGCTGCTCAGCCCGGCACGGGGAAACGTGGCACTGGCGTTCTGGTCGCACAAGGTGCTGCGGTGGTTCTGTCCGATGCTGCTCGTCGTGGCACTGCTCAGCAATCTGCTGCTGCTGGACCGGCCGTTGTACCAGGTGATGCTCGCCGCACAGCTGCTGCTCTACGTCGCAGCTCTGCTCGGCAAGTCGATCGGAGGGACCTCGCTGCCGGCGCGGCTGTCACGACTGCCCGCGATGTTCGTCAGCATGAACGCCGCGCTGCTCGTTGGTTTTGTCCGCTGGTTGTCCGGTCGACAGCGTGCGGCATGGAAGCGGACCGACCGCAGCGACGAAGCCACCGTGAAGAAACCGGTCGAGACCGCGTAGCGATTGGCGGCGATCCGGTCGCGCATCAGTCCCAGAGGGCGCGCAGCCCGAAGAACGCCGTGTCCTTCACACGCCGGGCGACTTCCTTCACGACACCGGTCCGCGGGTCCGTGGCAAAGGTCATGCTGAGGATGATTCGCAGATCGCCGTCGACGGTCGGCGTTGCCCGATGCCGGACGCGAGCCCCCTCAAAGAGCACCAGCGTGTTCTCGGCGGTGTCGAACGTTCGTTCGGTGCCGTCCTTCGCCTGCTGTTGAAGCTGACTTGCCGAGGGGCCTCCCGATGCCGACTGATTGACCAGCGAGATCAGCACCGTGAAGTGTCGCCCGCGATAGAAGTTGTGATCGTAGTGCCAGCCGATGTGATCGCCGTCTCGATCGTACACCAGCATCGAACAGGAACTCTGGTCGTAGTCGGCGGTGGGGAAGACCGGTTCGCCGATCACATCCGAGAGCCATTCGCGCAATCGGGGCGAGTGATAGATCGCCAGGCAGGCGGGGGCCAGCTCGTGCATCGCCTCGTAGGAAATCGTTCCTCCCTGCTTGTGGGCGGGAACGTAGCTCCGCTCGACACGAGGGACGACCTCAAGGGCCTCCTCACGTGCCTGGGCGAACGTTTCCGGGCAGAGCGCTTTGTCGGTACGGGCGATCAGGTTCTGCCGAAACGCCTCGCGGGTCGCAGCCAGCCCGTCATCCAGTTGGAACCGTGCCGGACGGGATTCGACCATCGCGGGACGGCCCGCGGCCAGTTGCCGGTAGCGACCCTGCCGAACGACGCGATACCGCCAGACGAGTGCGCCGGTTGCCGCGGCGCCGGTTGCCAGCACGGAACCGGAAAGAATCAGCCCATTCATCGCGTATGGTCCTGAGAAGCGTTCCCGGCAGTATTAGACGCACCCGACCATTCATCATGCAAACACTGTCCGGGCGAATTCACCGAACCTGAACAACCGGTCCGGCCCACGCGGCCTGCTGAGGTCAACGGATCTTCGTGACGGTCGGATCACCTCCACCGGCGACGACAGTTGCCCGGTTGCTGAGATCTCTGCACGTCGCGCGGCGGCCCCTCGTGTACCGACCCCGAAACATGGGCAATTCGGGAGAGATTTCCGGGCGGGCGGGACGATGCTGGTTCAGGTTCATGCCAGGAGGCTGAACGGGCGGTCGCCGTGCCGGTCGCCCGTGGATTTCCCCACTTGTAACTGAGTCGAGAAGCTTCGGAGACGGGACAGTGATGACGCGTCGAGTTGTGATGGCGGTACTGATGGTGGTGGTTCTGGGCATCGCGGGATCGGCGGAAGCCCAGCAGCCCCAGGGCTCGTATGGCTACAGCTACGGATACTACGGGACGGCTCCGCAGCAGAACGTTCGGGTGCGTCGCTCCCGCGCCCCCCGCCAGGGACTTTTCTCCCGGATGATGGAACTCGAGCGTCGCAAGAATGCGTGGCTCGCGCAGCGTTTCGGTCTTCGCTGAGCAGGCCGCCAACTGTCCCGCCGGCCTGAGTGCCGACAGGATTGTGGCCCCGCACGCCCGCATCGTTGATGCCGGGCGTTTTTTTGTGCGCGCTGCTCCTCCACTTTCCGATGCGGACGAACGCTTGGACAGTCGTCGACACGGTTCTACGATTCCGGTGTTGCCGTCGTCCGGCAGGAACATGTGCGACGACCGGCGGCCGGATCCTGCGTCCGCTTCCATCGATCAAGGAGCCCCATGATGCCCAAGGCCATCTGGAACGGTACCGTGCTCGCCGAAAGTGAAACCACCGAACAGGTCGAAGGGAACCACTACTTCCCGCCGGAGTCCCTCTCCCGCGAGCATCTCCGGGAGAACGTGACGCAGACGTTCTGTCCGTGGAAGGGGACGGCAAGCTACTTCGATGTCGTTGTGGACGGCCAGGTCAACGAGGCCGCTGCCTGGTACTACCCTGAACCGAAGCCGGAGGCGTCCAACATCCGGGACCACGTCGCGTTCTGGAAGGGCGTCGAGGTGACGGAGTAAGGTCACGGCCGGTCTGCCCGGGTCACGGGCGCGACCGGGTGAGATCCCGTTATTCAAAAGCAACCGGCCTCAAGCGGAACCGCGTGCCACAAGTCGTTTCGCGACAAACCGTTGCTTATTCAAAAGCAACTGCATTCCCACCGGTGGCCCCAAAGAATCGGGTAGGAGGCGGGGTCGCCCCCGCCGTCCTCCCACACCACCGGACGTACTCATCGTATCCGGCGGTTTCCTTCAATGTTGTAACGACAGGTATCGGACTTCGAGGCTCTGGTAGCCTTGAGTGTCGAACCACTGGTTGCTCATTCCGTGGTGCGCCGAGGGCGTACCCGACTTGCGCCACCAGCCCTTGCCGCAGGTCGCCGTCGTCCAGGATTGGTTCCGGGGGACGCCCAGCGATTGCAGAAAGGTAGCAATCGATTTCGCGCGCTTCCGTTGCTTGAGCCGCACGCAGCGGAGTTTGCGGCGAATCCACCCGTCCAGTTTCCGCAGAGGCGACCGGGCATCCGCATGGCGGAAGTAGGTCACCCATCCGGTCGTGAACGAATTCACTTCACCGATCATCCGCTCGAAGCTGAGGCCTCGATTCCGGCGGGTGATCTGCCGGATACGCTGCCTGGCACGCCGGATACTGGCGGGAGCGATCGTCCGGCGACCATCGGAGAGCAGCCGGTAGCCGAGGAACTTGCGTTCGCTCACTACCGCCACCGCACTTTTCTCGCGATTGACACGCAGACGAAGTTTCCCTTCCAGAAACATGGTCAGTGAGGTCAGTACCCGTTCACCGGCCGCCTGAGACAGCACGTAGATGTTGCAGTCGTCGGCGTAGCGGCAGAACTTGTGTCCCCGTCGTTCCAGTTCCCGGTCCAGATCATCCAGCAGCAGGTTGGCCAGCAGCGGTGATAGTGGTCCACCCTGCGGGGTCCCTTCGTGTCGGGCGACGCACACCCCGTTCTGCAGCAGCCCGGCTTCCAGGAAGCGGCGGACGATCCGCAGAAGGCGCTTGTCGGCGACCCGTCGGGCCAGACGGGCCATCAGGATGTCATGGTTCACCCGATCAAAGAACTTCTCGAGGTCCATGTCCACCACAATGGTGCGTCCCTCCGCCACATACTCGCTGGCCTGTTGCACCGCCTGGTGGGCGCTGCGTCGCGGCCGGAAGCCGTAGCTGGAGTCCGAAAAGGTGGGGTCCAGTATCGGTTCGAGCACTTGCAGGATCGCCTGCTGGACGAGCCGATCCACCACCGTCGGAATGCCCAATTGTCGCACTCCGCCGCCCGGCTTGGGGATCTCGACCCCGCGAACCGGTTGTGGCTGATAGCTCCCGTCCAGGAGCCGGGCGATGAATTCCTGTGTGTGCTCTGCGATCCAGCCGGGCAACTCGGCGATGGTCATCCCATCCACTCCGGGAGCCCCCCGGTTCGCTTTCACGCGTCGATACGCTCGGTTCAGATTCTCTGGCTGCGTCACCTCCTCCATCAGAGACTGTGTCAAGGCTCGTGCCGGTTCCATCGCCGTGAGTGTTTGCCGCTCCTCGCAGGTCGCAGTTTCGGTTCCGCCTTCGCCGCGGTCCCCGGGGCGTGGCGCGTTCGTCTCGTGGCCCCCGAACAGGAGCAACTGACGAAACACTCCACCTTGCTGCCGCTCCGCACTCATCGAGATGTCCCGCCTGCTCCTTGCATCAAAGGATTCGGTCCTTCGCCGGGCACGGGCCCGACTACTATGACCTCTGCTGACTTCTCCCACCCCTTCCCGGTGCGTTGCCACGCCGGTAGTCCGGATCGCCCGGACGGAGTGGGAGACCTCCCAGGTTAAGTCGTGTTTGCTTCCCTCGGGCCTCGCCGGATTTACCGCAGACGCTTCCGGATGAGTATCGGGCGTCCGTGTCCATTGCCACGTTGCCCAGCGTCAGCGGCCTTGTATCCGATTTCTGTTCGTCGAGTCCGAGTTGTGGTTCCGGTTCCCTTCGAATCCCGCCTCACGACGGGCACCCTGTCCTTCACCGCGAGGTTCCGCTCATCACGGCCCCCAGAGGACTTGCACCTCCTACAAACAAAACATGCCTGGCAAACAAAAAACCGCCGGGGGGGATTCCCGGCGATTGACGTGTCATCTGAATGTGCCGTTGTCCGGATACTACGGACCGACCGGAATCCAGCCGTCGTTGACCGACGTGGTGCGGATCGAAGCCGGACGCACGACCGACGTCTTCGGCACGGTGCGCTGACGGACGGCGACCGGCTCGTCCGTTTCGGGAAGCGACAGAACCGGGGCTTCCGGCTGACTCGGCTGCGGCGCCGACGGGATCACAACCGGTGCCGGTGCATACGGCTGAACGACCACTTCGGCCGGCACACCGTAACGGGGCAACCATGTCGTCGAGTTGCTGTCGCTCGAGGGAATCGAGTACGTGTTGACGTTGCAGTCGCCAGTGGCACAGCCCCCACTCGTGCCACAGGTCCCGCAGCTGCCGGTCGAACAGGGACTGCAGGCGGTGGTACTGCACGGCGAGGGACAGGCGGCGACTGGACGGAAGCAGCTCTGGCATCCGAACAGCCATGAAAACAGACACGCCTCGCTCTGTCGCGGAGCGGCGAGCGAAAGGCACACAATCGCACATCCGGTCAGAACAGTTTGCTTTAACATGCGCGACACCTCTACGTGGATGCAGATCAGCAGGAATGGCCCGTTGCCGTCTTCAGCGTACCGCAGCGACAGGTCCGTTCGGTCCCGCAGAGACGGCGCCTGCCGAAAAACCGCGCTGATGCATGGCGACAGCGCGCGATAATCGCTACAGCCATTCAGGTCTCACATCCACGAGGGCCCGCTCAGGCATCCTGTTCCGGTCGGGAGAGTCGTCCCAGAAAGAGGATAACGCCGGTCCGGTTGTCCTGGATCAGAAACAGGAAGGGGCGGTCCGCCCGGAACTCGACCGGTTTTTCGGGGGCGACGGGGGCGGCCGTCGGCTCGAAGATGATGCCGGTTGCCGCCGCTGCCTCGGTCCCCTCTTCGTTGACATCCACATACGCCTTGTGGATGACCTGAGAGATCATCAGCTCTTCCTGCCGACTCATGCGGGAGAAGTCGGCCGCGCGCGGATCGAACGCCGAGACCATTCCCATTTCCGCGAGCACGTCGGCCAGTCCGAACTGCGTCTCCATCCGGAACCGCGGAAGGAACACGCGGGCCCGGCGGCGTCGCATCGTCTGCTGCCATTCCACGAGTTGTTCGCCGGACAGCTTGCGGGTCAGGTCGTCCAGAGAGCTGTCGGCTCGCGGGAGGAGAATGAGCATCGACACGTCCCCGCCGGCATACGGCAGACGGAGCAGCTGCAGCGACTCGTTCTCGCCGTAGACGAATCGGCCGGACTGGCGCATCAGGGGAACGTCGACCGTTGTTCCGTCGGCGAGATGAAACGGCGCGTCCTCCGTCCGGTCTTCCGAAAACTCGTCTTCCCAGTCTCCCTTGAAGTAGATCGCATTGGTCAGCACCAGCCGCGTGTCGGGCGCGAGCATTCGCTCGGGAATCAGATCAACGATTCTCCCGCGTGTCTGTTCCTCAACCCAGGTGTTGATCGCCCGGCGACTCTCTTCCGTCTGACGGAAGTCGACCTCGGCGAGCTCGGCTCCGTAGTTCTCGCGCGTGATCTGCCGGAATTCCGATTCGAACGCGAAGCCTTCCTGGCCCCATAACCGGTTCGCCGTCTGCAGCACATAGCCGCCGCCGGCCCCTGCACTGTTGAGCAGTCCCGTCAGTTTGCCGTACGCACCGTGAACCCGTTCCTGTGGGAGTTCTTCAGGGTTCCGGTCGAACCGGAGCACATGCGACATCTCGTTGCGGGTTTCGCCCGCGGCCCCCGCCCACGCCATCGCCAGGGCGGACGACAGGCTGGCCGGCGAGAAGAACAGGTTTCCCTCCCGTTCGCGGAGAGCGGCGTAGAGGTCCAGCGCGAAACCATTGACCGCGACCGCAGCGTTCAGAACGTCGGCTGTCGCCGGCTCCCTGCTGCGCAGCGGCGTAAGCGTATCGGCGGCGATCCAGGCGGTGAGACCGTTCTCGGACCGGACCTGGACGTAGCTCCCACCATCCTTCAGGCGTTCGACGTTTGTGCCGGATTCGAACCGACCATCCGCCGGGCGTCCCTGCTGCGGACCGGAGCTGTAGTATTCCGTTCCGGACGTAACAACATGCGTCGGCTGAAACATTCTCTCAGCGGCCCCCGGTCTCTGAGGTGGTTCCGCCGCCAGTGGGGTCGACGTGCAGCACACACCCGCTGTTGCGGCAACAGCGACGGCCAGCAAGACAGTCCGCGCAATGATGGACATGATTCCTCCTCCGTGAATCGGGCACCGTGACCGGGAGATTCCAGACCGCCTCCAGCATACGGCATCCGGGTCAGGCCGTGTTGGAGAGAATCCGGAATCGCCAGCGGCACTCCGCGGTGCGATCAGGGCGGAGGAACAGCCGACCGACCGCCACTCAGAGGAGCTGCCGGACGCGATCGCGGTGGACGAAGATCATCACCGGAGCACTGATCAGTCCGCAGCCGACGACCCACCACGCCGAGCCGTAGATGGCGAACAGGACATTCCCCAGACCAATCGCCACGAAGAGGCTGTTGCTAAGAATTCCACGAACGCGCACGACAACGTCGCGGGCGTGACTGCGGAAGGGATTCGGCAGCCAGCGATGGACGCGGGTCGCATAGTCGTCGAACTGTGCCCCCCAGCGGCCCCGCAGGTGCATCTCCTCGTACGCGGCGATCCGCTCGTACCGGATGGCATGCCACACCAGCGTCGCCATGAAGATCCACGGTCCGTACAGCACCGCCATTGCCAGAATCAGCAGGCCGGTACCGATGTAGAGCGGATTGCGACACCAGGAGTACGGGCCGTCGGTGACGAGCAGATCGGCACAGGCCGCCCCGGACGCCATCACCCGGCTCTCGAGGTAACTGGAGGCCCAGACCCGCAAAAACACGCCCAGGAACGAAAGGACGATGCAGGCAATCGCGGCCCTTTCACCGAACTCCGGCTCCATGAGGGTTCCGGGATAGGCACCGGCGGCGAGTCCGACGAGAGCCAGCACGGGCTGACTGGCGAGCAGGATCCACAATCTCCAACGATATTCGCGGGGACCGGCGACTCCCAGCAGAGTCCCCCGCGGCGCGGGCGTTACAGACACGCGCACCCCTTCATGGTAAGCCGCGACACTTCTCGCATCAGAGGTTCCAGACCGTCCGAATGAGTCGGCACGCTCAGATGCCCCATCGGGCGGACCCGATACAGGACCGCGTTGGGGCATTCCGGCGGTTCGTAGGGAAACCAGGGAGACGAGTGCGGGTCGCGATAGATCAGAGCCGTCCGACGCACGTTTCGCGGAAGCGGCTTTCCTTCAGAGTACGGGCCGACCCAACGACTGTCCACGTAAATCACGCAATCAACGCATTTCCCGCATCCCTCGAGAATCTCCAACGCGTCCCGGACGATGATTGAGCCGGCACTCCAGCCGTACAGCAGCACCCGGGCGTGGGGATTGTTCCGGCGGGCACACCGGACCTGTGCGGCGACGAGTGCCGCGTGGCCGTCCGGCTCGACTCCGTACGGACGCTTGATGTTGTCCATGGCCATCGGGTTGTAGTACGTCACGTTCCGATAGCCGAGATCCCGCAGATGCTCGCGGATCTCGGGGAGATTCCCCATGTGGGCCACATCGATGGGCGACTCCACCAGGACTACGTGAACATTGTCCTTGTGTGGTGCCGGCACCTGGCACAGGCATCGATCGATACTCGACTGCGGAGTCACGGCGCATCCGGTCAGCAGCAGTCCGAGTCCCATCACCGCTGTCTGGACAATGCTTCCTGTGGCGCGTCGCTGTTCCATGTCCCTCTCCGGTCGCAACTCGAACGGCCCCCCAGACGCGGTCCGTCCGACGTACACCGCATCCTTTTCTCTCCATACATCTCTCTGCATACATCGGCCGCGGGGCGGGACAATCGGAAGGAATCCCGGCCAGGGATCGCATCACACCACTCGTGGAACCAGTATCCCGGTTGCACCGAATGTTGCCGGTGAAACGGAATCCTCCACGCCTTCACACCTTGCGCAAAGCCCCCGTCCCCACTCTCTGACAGGTCGACACGCGCCCCGAGCGCATCAGAAGCCGCCAACAGTTGCATCCCGCGGCAGGAAGCAGTCGTCGGTCGATCCGGCTACATGCGGCGTTCTGCATCGCCGCATCCCGGAACGCAAGGAGAGCCCGATCGCGTCCGGAAGCAGTCAGGAACCGATTCTCGTGCATGTTTCCGGCGCGGGCACTGTTTGGCACGCCGAATGCATATTGGTCTGAGCAATTGGCAGCAACATCCGGTAACGACGTACCCCATCCCACGTTTTCCGGAAGGCTTGACCTGCTGCCACGTTAAGTAGCGACCCATTTCTGGTGTGCTCAGTCCGGCCGATTGGCCCGCCGGTCGACTGAAATCGTCACGAAATGGGTCGCTCTTTTTTTTGTTCCCCCGGAAAGCGACTTTCTTCGCTTCTCCCGCGAGAGCCGACCCGCGTCGCTCGCCCTGGCAACTTCATGTTGCGGATGCCCGACGTGACTGTGGCAACTCCGGCCAAATCTGCGCACCGGTTGGTCGTCTGTGGCACACCCGCGCCCGACAGAGACACCGGTTCGCAGGAGCACCGTGCCAGCAAACCGAAACGCGCGAGCCGCACGCTCCGGCGGCCGCATGACTCTCAGCGATGATCTATCTGACCGGACCGACAGAGCCGCACTTCGCGACTGATGCAGAGTGCCCGGGTCAGCGACCGGTCCGCGGCATGCGGGCGACGTGCTGCAGCAGTCCGCGGTCCAGCAACTCGAGATCGTCGCCGAACGCTTCACGGAATTCGGCCAGCCGCTTCTGGGGCGTATTCCAGTTCAGCCGGGGTTTCGCCGCCAGGTGCTGGAGATAGGCCACGAACTCCTTCCGGTGCCGCCGGATGAGATAGTGCGTCAGCGCCCAGCTCTCGGCATAGGCGAACGGAGCCGATTGCGGATCACGGAACCGTTCTTCGGAACTGACCAGCCGGATGAGCGAGTCCGGCGGACGACCGGCAGCGAGGTACTCGCGGAAACGCCCGAGGCGGGCCCGGTTCACCTGGCCGGCGGTGCGCCAGCCGGTTCGACTCCTGAGGTCCGGCGTCTCGAAGTACATCGCCATCCCTTCGGTCAGCCACATCGGGTTATCGGCGTAGCGGGTGTGCATGCCGCTGTTGAAGGCGATCTGGTGCGTCGCTTCGTGCACGACTGTCGCGACACTGAATCCCGACGTCGCCACCTGTCGCGCCACGTCGTCGGCCGATCGCGGTGCACGCCCCCCTGCCCCGACCGTCAGGTCGTACAGCACGATGCGGTTGGTGGCGAGCGAGTAGTAGCCCTTCGTCGCAGCGACGGCCGGACCGGCATCACGGGTCGCGAACTGAGCAAAGTCCTCGGCATTGGACAGGACGATCACCGGCAGCGGATGGTCCGGCGTCGTCAGTTCCAGGCCGAACCGTTCCCAGTGCAGCAGAAACGCCCGCAACAGACGTTCGAGCAGACTCCCGGTCCAGCGGGCGTATGCCTCGCCGGCATTGGTGCAGATGACGTAGTGCGGCGTCTGGTAGACCTCGAAGCCGACCCCGAGTTCGTCCTGCAGTGCCTGTCCCAGTTCGTCGGCACTCAGGTGGCTGAAGGCGTCGTCGCGGCGAGTTCGCTCGCGGAGTCGCTGTGGCGTCACGGCTTCGATGCGTCCCAGCCGGTCCTCGATCAGCAGTCCGCCATCCGCCGCCTGCACCAGCACGCGTGCCGGCCACGTCTGGTCCGTCCCGTCATTCCCGACGAAGGTCACGTCTTCGAGCGGGTCATCCGCGACGGCAGAGACGGCCGGCAGCAGGACTGCTGCCAGCGACAACAGCACGCAGGCCGGTGATCTCGAAACTCGGCGGGTTGGTCGGTTCGGTGGGTGGACCATGAATCCCCTTCTTGTGGTCCCGGAGACGGACGCATAGGATCGCAGGTGAGGACACGATCGTTGCAGTTTCGACGATGCGAATCCAGTCGAACTCTCCGCCTCCCTCTCTCCCGAGATCCCTGCATTGCCCGTTTCCGGCGGGTGATGACGCAACTTA
>Ga0207833_100497_pt1 | contig 11883 bp, 13 predicted proteins | sample TtaePargueraPR_6_FD_187753 | JGI IMG/M metagenome (GOLD analysis project Ga0207833, IMG submission 187753) | Aerobic enrichment media microbial communities from Bioluminiscent Bay, La Parguera, Puerto Rico - Tt and E1 (2) (SPAdes) | ecosystem: Environmental > Aquatic > Marine > Unclassified ...
TCGGCATAGCTGTAATCCACCCAGTCGCGCCCGGTATCGTAATCCAGCACAAAGTTCATGCCGATAAAGGCAATGTTGAGCGCCACGATCACCCAGACCAGCGTCCATGTGCGCAATGGAAGAAGGAGAACGCCGAAGAGGAAATAGAAAGCGTAATAATGCAGAATGTCCGCCTCGAAGATAAGGCTGTTCAGCAGGCCCACGATCAGAAGAAACAGCGCCCGCCTGATCGTGACGGAAATCGTGCGCTCCAATCCCCGCGACGCGGCCAGCCCCAGCCCCAGCCCGGCGAGCACCACGAAGGTGGCCGCCGCGCGCCCTTCGAACAGCATCGTCATTCCGGCCAGCAGCCCGTCACCGACTTCAGCGCCGCCCTCGGCCCCCATCACGATCTTGAAGTTCACGATCACCATGCCGACAAAGGCCAGAAAGCGCGCCAGGTCCAGCCCTTCGAAGCGGGCGCGCGCCTGCGCCTTGTGCAACACAACCGCGTCAGCCATGCCTCACCTCCCCGGCATCCTGCCGCCACAATCCGGGAAAACGCATCGCCGCTCTCACCCCCTTTGCCTGAAATCGATGTATCGCCGAAATCCTGTGGCTATCGCCCCGGGCGCCTTGTCCGCATCCCGGTCATCCATCAGTATATGAACGATCGTTCGTTCATATACTGATGGAAAGCAGAGACCGCAAGATGGCAGAGAAAACAAAACCCGCCGCACATCCGCGCAAGCTGCAAATCGTGGAGGCCGCGCTGGCTTGTTTTCTGGAAGCCGGCTACCATCAGACGGGCGTGCGCGACATCGCCCGCCGCGCCGGTATCAGCCTCGGCAATCTCTACAATCACTTTTCGGGAAAAGAAGCCGTTCTGGCCGAGATCGCGCGGATCGAAGCCGATGAACTTCGACCGTTCTGCACGACACTGACCGATGGACGCGATCCTGGCGCAACGCTCGAGCGCTTCGTCACCGACTACGCCGCCTATGCGTCGCGCCCGGAGAATGCGGTGCTCGGTCTTGAGATACTGTCAGAAGCCATCCGCGCCCCACAGATCGCCGCTCTGTTCTCCGACAACCGCGCAGCGCTCGTAACGGCCCTGGGCGACCTACTCGCCCAAGGCGCGGAAAACGGCCAGTTCCGCTCATTCGACACCCCAACAGAAACCGCCCGGCTCATTCTGGACGTCATCGAAGGCAGGGCGCTCAGAACCCTGCTGGAGGACGAGCCGCAAGCCGGACAGGACGCACTCTGGTGCTTCATCGACGCGGCGGTGCGTGGCTAAGCGGACTACCGCTTTTGGCAACCATGGCGTGCGAGCAGACTGCAAGCTAATTTCGGGCTAAGATCTTTGCTAGGCTATCCGCTGTGGTGGAAAGATTGGCGCTCCACATGATGAGGAGATCGTGTGTTCTGGGCGCCCCCGTTCCTGCGGGGGTAATCGCTGCGATCTTTTGCAGCCGATCCGCATTCTCGTTCAAACGTTCGGCGGTCTCGACAAGAAGCTCCCGCCCCTCTTCCAGCAGAGCGTCGAGAAAGGCGATGCCCGAACTCAATTCGATCAGGTCGAAACTCGAAAGGGCTTCGCGCAGCAGTTTGAAGAATGCGGCGTCGCCCGAATGGGTGATTTTGAACCGGGTTTTTCCGGGACCACGATCACCCGTTTCCTGCTCGCCTGCCGAGATCAGTCCCTCCTTCGCCATCTGCTGAAGAGCGTGATAGACGGACCCGGATCGCAGATGGGTCCAAGTCTGCACCTGCCACTCCTCGAGCAATTGGCCAATTGCATAGCCATGAGCGGGCCCTATCTCGCGGAGCGCTCCCAGCACCAGCAGCCTCACAACATTCATGCCGCTTTACCTCCGATTGCAAGCACTAGCCAAATTTGGCTAATTGCTGTAATCCAAATTACCCAAATTTGGCTAGTGGAGCTTAGCATGAGCATCTCTCTTGTCGATGTCCGATCATTTCTCGCCACGCTGCCAGATGTCAGCGTGCACGACACCACGGAGGATCTGTTCTTTTTCCGGGGCGAAGAGCAAAATTTTCCATTCGCAACCATCGTCACCCACGACGACCCTTATGACGCATTGTCGAATTTGAGCCGACCAGACGTCTTTAGGCTCAACTTCGCATCTGACAAGAAAACCTTCGCGATGCTGTTTCCTGAATTGCAGACAAAGGCGGCGTTGGCCGAAGCAAGGTTGGATTATCAGGCTCTCGACGTTCTTTTCCCGCATCCCGTTTATGGCAGGATGCGGTGGGTGAGCATCATCAATCCCAACAGGGTATGGAGCCAATGCCGGGAGCTGCTGGTCAGTGCGCACAAGGTTCGCGAACTCCGACCGAACAGTTGGTAGATGCAAACTGCCAGGCGGCTCGACAGTCACGGCAGCGAGTTGTTGGCAGGTTTTGGGACACGCCCCTGTCAAAGCCAACGTCTGTGATGGGGTCGCAAACCGACGAGGCAAACGTTGCTCGACGACGCGAGCTAGAACGGCAGCTTACCGCCGAGCCTTCCAGAAAACAGACCGTCCGCGGTCGGCCCCCAAAGCGACGTTGGGAATAATGTTTCCCAGTCTCAGCAAGCCGATGGGATGCCAACGACTGGGATGAGGTGGGAAGCGGAATGTCGGGTTTCACTTCGCCAAGTTGGGAAAGCTGCCCTTCCTCTTATCAACTGACTTCGCCAGCAACGCGCTCCTATCTTGTTCATTCGCTCACCTTCGTGTTGCTAACAGCTGATGTTTTGTACAGCCTTGGCCTCCAGACGACTCCCCATTCTGGCAGTTGATCATCCGCCGGCTCGAAAGCGACAAGCATCCGACATGACCCTCCCAAGCCAGTACCCCAACCACCACGTCCCGGTAAAATACTTCCTCGCTTCCTACCGTGCCCTCTCAGATGGGCGGACGGGCGTCCGTCTTCTGGAGGAGAAGCTAGACAAGTCGACGCGGTCTTTGCTGTCCGAATGGAAAGTTCTCTGGATCGGCACCTGCACGATTCTAAGAACCTCCATCGACTTATTCCGAATAGATGGCGAGAGCTGCCTCGCGCCGCGCATCCGCGAAGAAATACAGGCCGAATGGCACGCGATCAGAACGGAGAAGGAGAAACACGCGATTTTTTGGGAGTTCCTCCGGAAGGAACGCGACAGCGTAATCCATCAGTATGAATGGCGGGCATATGAGACATGGATCAAGCCCGACGGCACGTTTCGTGGGCCCAAGCTGTCGCTGCTAATCATGGAAGATGACGACGGCGCGAAGCCGGCGATCCTTATGAAGGAGGGTCTTTTCAAGGGCAGGGATTCGCTCGAGCTTCTGCGCGACGGAGTCGATTGGGTCGAGGAGCGAATCTTCTCGGCGGTGCGCCGCGCCGGATTCGATCCTGAGGAGGCGCGCAGCTTGGGCAGCTTTCTGCCGCTCCCCAAAATCGAGGGCGGGCTTCTCGGTGACCTGAGCAGCGGGGACGGGGACGCCGAAAAAGACAACAAACCATAGCGTCGCGTGGAACGTCACGAACCAACGCTTCTGACCGCTGCCCCACTCTCACCGGCTGTCACCCTGGGCTTGTACCGGGCCCCATCCTGAAATGACGCCGCGCGCCTTGAACGTTTGACGGAGTCGGTCGATAGACTGCGGGTTGGGCCTCGGCTTCCGCGATGGCGACGACCGGCGGAACAGGAATATCTTCGCGGCAGGTTTCGGGCATCAGCCTAGACACTCTTGTCGACCGATATGCGGTCGGCAGCTGCCGTTGCTGATCTTCAAAATAATTCGCACTGCAATGTAGAAACAGCAGATCTCTGCATTATTTGAAGACCGTACCGTGATCGACGGAAGCATCGCGTCCCAGGGGGCAATCGGCGATGTGTATGGCGGAGAGGGAGGGATTCGAACCCCCGATACCCTTGCGAGTATGCCGCATTTCGAGTGCGGTGCTTTCAACCACTCAGCCACCTCTCCGCGAGATGCTGGTCCGCTGCTGCCAGCGCGGCGCACTAGATAACCGCTCATCGGATTCGATACAAGAGCCAATCTGCCGCAATTTCAGGCCGTCAGCTTGACCTTGCGGCCTCCTTCCGTTATGGACACGCGACCTGCGGCGTGGGAGAGCCCCTGCGCCGTTTGTCATTTAACCCTCAAGACTGACAAAAAGACGGCAGGCCACGCGCTGTGGACCCAAGCCGGACCGGACACTGAAAGGTAAAAAGATGTTCGCAGTCATCAAGACCGGCGGTAAGCAGTACCGCGTTTCCGCCAACGACCTGCTTCAGGTCGAGCGGGTCACCGGCGAGCCCGGTGAGATCATTCAGTTTGCAGATGTGCTCGTCGTCGGCGAAGGCGAGGACGTCACCTTCGGCGCGCCGCTCGTCGATGGCGCCAGCGTGGCCGCAGAGGTGGTCGATCAGGGCCGCGGCAAGAAGGTCATCGCTTTCAAGAAGCGCCGCCGCCAGAATTCGCGCCGCAAGCGCGGCCATCGCCAGCTTCTCACCACCGTGCGGATCTCCGAGATCCTGACCGGCGGCGCGAAGCCCTCGAAGAAGGCCGCTGCAAAGACGGCCGCCAAGGCCGAGGAAAAGCCCGCCAAGAAAGAAGCCACGCCGAAGAAGGACGAGGCTCCCAAAAAGGAAGCGGCAAAGACGGAAGCGCCCGCAGCGGCCGCTCCGCTTTTCACCGCGCCGGCCGGCGAGCCCGACGATCTGACCAAGATCAAGGGCATCGGCCCGGTGGCAGCCGGCCAGCTCGCCGAGCAGGGCATCACCACCTACGCTCAGGTGGCCGATCTCACCGACGAGGACGTGGTGCGCATCGACGAGGCCATGCCCTTCAGCGCCGACCAGATCAAGGACTGGCGCGAACAGGCCAAGGAACTGGCGAAATAATCATTCGCCGCAGGGTTGAAATCCGGCGCCTGACGGCGCATTAGGAATGCAAGCGCTCTTTCGGGCGCAAAGGAGCAAGCAAATGGCACACAAAAAAGCTGGTGGTTCGTCGCGCAACGGTCGCGATTCCGAGTCCAAACGCCTTGGTGTGAAGAAATTCGGCGGCGAGAAAGTTCTCGCAGGCAACATCATCATCCGTCAACGCGGCACGAAATGGCATCCCGGCGTCAATGTCGGCATGGGCAAGGACCATACGATTTTCGCACTCGAGGCCGGCGCGGTCTCGTATGCCAAGAAAGCCAATGGTCGAACCTACGTATCCGTAAACCCGATTACGGAGGCAGCGGAATAGCCGGTCCGCTTCACCAAACACCGGCGACCCATCTCGGGGACCGGTGTCTGGACATTCCGGAAATAGGTTCGAAAGGGGAGATGGGTCGCCATCTCCCCTTTCATTTTGTCCGGAGGAAAAACGATGGTTGCCGAAAGTGAAGAGATAGAGAGTGAAAGTCGAAGCGTCAGCATAGACTGCCCGGTCCTGGTCACGGAGCGCCTCGTTCTGCGCATCCCGCGCGACGACGACGTGACCGAACTGGTGGAACTCGCCAACAATCGGCGACTGGCCGAGATGCTCGGCCGATTGCCCAATCCGTATCGTGTCAGCGACGCGCACAACTTTCTGTCCAACATCCGCACCGGCGCGATCAACGGCTGCACCTACGCCATCACCCTGTCCGAGAGCGGCGCGTTCATTGGCTGCGCCGGCCTCGAAAATCGCGCTCACGGCCTGGAGATAGGTTATTGGGTCGGCGAGCCCTATTGGGGACGCGGATATGCGACGGAGGCCGCGCATGCGCTTGTCGACCTTGCCTTCCGCGCGACCGATATCGACCGGCTCACCGTCTCTTGCCGTGTGACGAACACGGCCTCGCGCCGCGTCATTCACAAATGCGGTTTCCAGTATGCCGGCCAGGGCATGATGGATTCCGTCGTCGCAGGCAAGGTGCCGATCGAGCGCTACCAGCTCGATCGCAGCACCTGGGTGAGCCTCAGGAGCTGGGGCGCGTAGTGGGAAACCGGGAGCGGTCGGGCAACGGGGCCCCGTCCGCTCTCGCACTTGCGCGCACGATGCTGTAGACGGTTCTGCGCAACGACACGGAAAAGCGGTCAAATCCATGAAATTTCTCGACCAGGCCAAAGTCTATATCCGCTCCGGCGACGGCGGCGCGGGTTCCGTATCGTTCCGACGAGAGAAATACATCGAGTTCGGCGGTCCCGACGGTGGCGATGGCGGGCGTGGCGGCGATGTCTGGGTCGAGGCCGTTCAGGGCCTCAACACGCTGATCGACTATCGCTACCAGCAGCACTTCAAGGCCAAGACCGGCGTGCACGGCATGGGGCGCAACCGTACCGGCGCCAAAGGCGCCGACGCAGTGCTCAAGGTGCCGGTCGGCACGCAAGTGTTCGAAGAAGACAACGAAACGCTGATCTGCGATTTGACCGAAGTCGGCCAGCGCTTCAGGCTCGCCAGCGGCGGCAATGGCGGTTTTGGCAACCAGCATTTCAAATCCTCCACGAACCAGGCCCCGCGTCGCGCCAATCCCGGCCTGCCGGGCGAGGAAGCGTCGATCTGGTTGCGCCTCAAGCTCATCGCCGACGCCGGCCTGGTCGGCCTTCCCAATGCCGGCAAGTCCACTTTCCTGGCGACCGTCACGGCGGCCAAGCCAAAAATTGCCGACTACCCGTTCACGACACTGCACCCCAATCTCGGCGTGGTACGCATCGATGCGCGCGAATTCGTCATGGCGGACATTCCCGGCCTGATCGAGGGCGCGCATGCGGGCGTGGGCATCGGCGACCGGTTCCTCGGCCATGTGGAGCGTACCCGCGTGCTTCTGCATCTTGTCTCCGCGCGCGAGGAAGACCCGGCCGCCGTCTACAACACCATTCGCGGCGAACTCGCCGCCTATGGCCACGGTCTCACCGACAAGGCGGAAGTGATCGCGCTCAGCCAGGTCGATCTGCTCGATGCGGAGGCCCGCGCCGAGAAACAGGCCGCTCTGGCCGAGGCTTGCGGAAAGCCTCCCCTTCTTCTCTCCTCCGCCACGGGCGAGGGCGTGCAGGAGGTGCTGCGCGCGCTGATGAAAATCATACAGGACGCGCGTACCGAAGAAACCGAGGCCGATACGGCCGATGAGCGCTGGCAGAAATAGGCCGATCATGACCCGCCCCGCGCTCAACAGCCACCGCCGCATCACGGTCAAAATCGGTTCCGCTCTGCTGGTAGACCGCAAGAAGGGGCTAAAGCGCGAATGGCTTTCCGCCCTCGTCGACGACATCGCCGGCCTTAACGCCGACGGCGTGGAGGTGCTGGTGGTCTCCTCCGGCGCCATCGCGCTCGGACGCACCATACTGGGCATCGAACGGCGCACACTGAAGCTCGAGGAGAGCCAGGCTGCCGCCTCGGTGGGCCAGATCGCGCTGGCCGGCGCATGGGATGAGGAATTGCGCAGGCGCGGCCTCAAATCGGGCCAGATCCTCGTCACGCTCGGCGACACGGAAGAGCGCCGCCGTTATCTCAATGTGCGCGCTACCGTTTCCACGCTTCTCAAGATGGGCGTCGTGCCGGTCATCAACGAAAACGACACCGTGGCCACCAGCGAAATCCGCTACGGCGACAACGATCGCCTGGCCGCCCGGATCGCCACCATGCTCGGCGCGGACCTTCTCGTCCTCTTGTCCGATGTGGACGGGCTTTACACCGCACCGCCAGCTAGCGATCCCGATGCCAGGTTTCTGCCCGTCGTCGATGCCATAACGCCGGAAATCGAAGCCATGGCGGGGGCAGCCGCTTCCGAGCTTTCGCGTGGCGGCATGCGCACGAAACTCGATGCCGGACGTATAGCCACGGCAGCGGGAACGGCCATGGTCATCGCGTCCGGCACGCGGCTGAACCCGCTCGCCGCCATCGACAATGGCGCACGCTCGACGCTTTTTCGCGCCAGCGAGGCACCGGTGCGCGCATACAAGACATGGATCGCGGGCCAACTCGAGCCGGCAGGCACTATCGGCGTCGATGCCGGGGCGGTCCTCGCGCTTGCCGCCGGGAACTCGCTTCTTCCGGCCGGTGTCACGCGGGTTTCCGGCAGTTTCGCGCGCGGCGATACGGTGGCCATCCTCGGTCCGGAAGGGCGAGAGGTCGCCCGCGGGCTGGTTGCGTATGATGCCGCGGATGCCGTAAGAATCGCCGGGCTGAAAAGCGGCGACATCGCCGAAGTGCTTGGATATGAAGCGCGTACGGCCATGGTGCACCGCGACGACCTGGTGACGACACCGCAGGCGCGGCGTAACGGGGCTGAAAAAGCGGAGGGTTGAATGCTGATGGAAAACAGGCAGGACAGCGCGGATATCGCCGTGCTGATGAACGATCTCGGTGCGCGTGCCCGCGCGGCGGCCGGCCCGTTATCCATCGCTACACCAGAACAAAAGAACACCGCGCTGGAGGCCATGGCCGACGCACTCACACGCAATGAAGCGGCGATCCTCCAGGCAAACCTCGAAGATATGACGCGCGGCGAAAAGGCAGGCCTTTCGCCCGCGCTCCTCGATCGGTTGAAGCTCGATCCCGCCCGCATCGCCGGCATGGCCGAAGGCATCCGAGCCATCGCGGCGCTAAAGGATCCCGTCGGCGATGTGATCGCCGCATGGGATCGTCCCAACGGGCTTCACATAGAGCGTGTACGCACACCTCTCGGCGTCATCGGCGTCATCTATGAGAGCCGGCCCAACGTGACCGCCGATGCCGGCGCGCTGTGTCTCAAGGCCGGCAATGCGGTTATCCTGCGTGGCGGCTCCGACTCGGCCAATTCGTCCGCCGCCATCCACGCCTGCCTCGTCGAGGGGTTGCAGAAGGCGGGCTTGCCCGCCGACGCGATCCAGCGCGTGCCGGTGACCGACCGCGCCGCAGTGGGCGAGATGCTGAAGGGGCTCGGCGGCACGATCGACGTGATCGTTCCCCGAGGCGGGCGCAGCCTTGTCGACCGGGTGCAGAACGACGCACGCGTGCCGGTCTTTTCCCACCTGGAAGGCATCTGCCACCTTTATCTCGACCGGTCGGCCGGCATCGACATGGCGGTCGCAATCGCCGTCAACGCCAAGATGCGGCGAACCGGCATTTGCGGGGCAGCCGAGACGCTGCTCGTCGACCGTGCCGCCGCCGACCGGCTTCTCATGCCCGTCCTCACGGCGCTCGAAAAGGCCGGTTGCGCCATTCGCGGCGATGAGGAGGTCTGCGCCCACTTTGCCACAGCCACGCCGGCAACAGAGGCAGACTGGAGCACGGAGTATCTCGACGCCATCATCTCGGTGAAGCTTGTCGACGGCATCGAAGAAGCCATTCGTCACATCGGCACGTGGTCCTCGCACCACACCGAAGCGATCGTCGCGGACGATGCGGCCGCTGTGGAACGCTTCTTCAACGAAATCGATTCCGCCATTCTGCTCCACAACGCTTCCACTCAGTTCGCCGACGGCGGCGAATTCGGCATGGGCGCGGAAATTGGCATCGCCACGGGCAAGATGCACGCGCGAGGACCCGTGGGGGTCGAACAATTGACCTCGTTCAAATACCGCGTCCATGGCTCCGGCCAGACCCGGCCCTGAGCCCGGCCGTCTTGATGCAGACATCCGTTTCGGCCATCTCCGCCCGTAACTTCGTCCATTCGGCGAGAACTGAACCATGAGCGTTCCGACATCCAGCGTTCCGGCGCGCTACCTGCGCATGCCCCACGTGGAGCGCGGGATGGCGGTGGGCCTGTTCGGCGGATCCTTCAACCCACCGCATGCCGGTCATGCGCTCGTGGCCGAGATCGCGCTGCGGCGCCTACGGCTCGATCAGCTCTGGTGGATCGTCACGCCGGGAAATCCGCTGAAAAGCCATCGCGATCTGGCACCGCTTTCCGAAAGACTCGCTCTTTCGGAAAAATGCACCACCGACCCGCGCGTGAAGGTGACGGCATTCGAGGCCGGCCATCGCATCCGCTACACCGCCGACACGATAGATCTCGTTCAAACCCGCAATCGCGGTGTCAATTTCGTCTGGATCATGGGAGCCGACAGTCTGCGCGATTTTCACCGCTGGGAGCGTTGGCGCGACATCGCCCGGAGCATGCCCATCGCGGTCATCGACCGCCCCGGTGCAACACTGGCCTTTCTCTCCTCCACCATGGCCAAGACCTTCGACCATGCGCGGATCGACGAAGACGACGCCCCCATCCTGGCCCGCAGCAGGCCGCCAGCCTGGACCTTTATACACGGCCCGCGCTCTTCGCTCTCCTCGACCGCGATCAGAAATGCGGCAAAAGAAACGCGATAAGCAGACAAGCATGCGAAAACATGTGATCGGCGATGTCTTGAAACTGTTAAGAGACTCTGCCTATCTAATAGGGACCGTATGGCCCAATGCCTACGGCGAGCTTGTTCTTATTGGAAAGGAAAGACACTGAGAACAGCAATGACGAAGAAGGCGGACACGATGCCTTCGCCGGCCGAGGCCAGTCGGAATCTGGTTTCCCAAGCCGTTGAAACAGCCCTTACGAGTCTGGAAGACTCCAAGGCGGAAAACATCATCTCTATCGACATTCAGGGCAAATCCCCGCTCGCCGATCACATGATCATCGCGTCGGGACGCTCGCATCGTCATGTCGCGGCGGTGGCGGATCATCTGATTCGCGCCCTCAAGGAGGCCGGCCTCGGCGGTGCCAAGGTCGAAGGTCTGGCAAGCGCAGACTGGGTGCTGATCGACACGGGCGATATTGTCGTTCATGTTTTCCGTCCGGAAGTCCGGGAGTTCTACAACATCGAAAAGATGTGGCAGGCACCCGAACTGGAGGATGAAACGGTTCACTGATCGCCGTCGCCCCCGACGGCGTCCATGAGCCATCTCCGCCTGCCGGGCAGAGAGGCTGGAATGCGTATTGCGATTTGTGCCGTGGGCCGGATGAAGGCCGGCCCCGAGAGGGATTTGGCGGACCGTTATCTGGACCGGTTGGCCAAGAGCGGCCCCGCTATCGGGCTGGAGTTTTCCGGCGTCGGCGAAATCGCCGAGAGCCGCGCCAAATCTGCGGATGAGCGGCGACGCGAGGAAAGTCGCAAAATCACGCAAATGCAGCCGGAGGGCTCTGCGCTTTTTCTGCTCGACGAGCGCGGCAAGAATCTTACATCGCGGGAACTGAGCCTGGCCATCGCCGATCTGCGCGACGAGGGGCGGCGGCATCTTACCGTCGTCATCGGCGGACCGGACGGGCACGACCCGGAGTTGCGCAAATCGGCGGACCGTGCCATCGCCTTCGGCGCCCAGACATGGCCACACCAGATCGTTCGCGTGATGCTGGCCGAGCAATTGTATCGGGCATCGACCATTCTTTCCGGCCACCCCTATCATCGGGAATGAACGGCTTGGCGGCCCGCTCTCCCATCCACGCATTGACAACTGGCGAAATACAACCAAAAATTGTATTTGGGCTGCCGCATGGTTGATGTTTCCTTAACGAAACTTGGCCTATGCTGTCCGTGAATGATCTCCACCCCGCGTGAAAACGGCAGACCAGGGATGAAGAAAGCGCCTGCGCCGCACCCATATCTTGGCCGACTGAAACTTGCAGCCGCCGCCGCAGCCCTCCTTTGCGCGTTGCCCGCATCCGTTCTCGCGCAGGACGGGATTCAGGTTCTCGAAACCCGGCACAACAAGAGTGAGGTCGAGTTTCAGGACGTCAATCGCGAAATCGCCCTTTCCGAGCAGCGGCTGACGGAAATCGCCGCGGAGATCGACGCGATCAAGGACGACAACGCGGCGATCACCGCAGCGCTCATCCAGGCGGCAAAAACCGAACGGAAACTCAGCGAGGACATCGACACCATTTCGCTTCGCCTCACGAAGCTGCGTCACGAAGAAGGATATCTGCGCGAATCGCTCCAGTCCCGGCGCGGCGTCCTGGCCGAAG
>Ga0207833_100514_pt1 | contig 11398 bp, 9 predicted proteins | sample TtaePargueraPR_6_FD_187753 | JGI IMG/M metagenome (GOLD analysis project Ga0207833, IMG submission 187753) | Aerobic enrichment media microbial communities from Bioluminiscent Bay, La Parguera, Puerto Rico - Tt and E1 (2) (SPAdes) | ecosystem: Environmental > Aquatic > Marine > Unclassified ...
ACAGACCGTACAGCAGCATTGCCGTGGCGATGCCGGCAGTTGCCAGACCGAATGCCGTGCGATGCATGAGCGCGATCCCGCTGACGAGAACTGACGATCCGCGACTGGACAGCGAACGCTGCCCGATGCGAAGGTGCGACGTACCCGCGGCGTGGCGCATCAGTCGATGCGTCAACCGTGATTACTCGGTGTGACGGAGATGTTTGTCGAGGAAGTCTTCTACGAGTTTCCTGCGCGGGACGTCGAAAAACAACTCTCCTCCGTGTGCGCCGCCGTGAACAACCTCAAACTGTACCGGCAGGTCATGTTGCCGATAGCGGGCATGCAGTTCGTGCGACTGGTTAATGGGGACCTGCGGATCCTGATCGCCGTGCAGAATCAGCAGCGGAGGATCGTTGCGGTCGACGTGAAAGACCGGGCTCGCCAGGCGGGCCAGTTCGGGGACGTTTTCGGGGCGGTCGCCGATCAGCAGCTTCAGGGCCGGAACGCGGACACTCAGGCCGTGGGGCGTCGACTGCTGAAGGATCGTCATGAAGTCTGTCGGCCCGTACCAGTCGATGATCGCGGCCACGTCGGACGACTCGTCGGGATGTGTGCCGACCGTTCCTTCCAGTTCCTCGTTGCCGTTCGTGATACCGACCAGAGCGGCCAGGTGTCCCCCGGCGGAGGACCCGGCGACGGCGATGCGGCGGGCATCGTAGCCGTAGTCCGACTGCCTGGCCCGCAGAAACCGGATTGCCGCCTTGCAGTCGTGAATCTGCGCCGGAAACCGAGCCACGGGAGACAGCCGGTAATCGACGCTGGCGACGGCGCAACCGTTCTCGACAAGCCATCCCAGCGGCATGTTGCTCTTGGAGCCGGCCCGCCAGGCCCCGCCATGAATCCAGATGATGAGTGGTGGCTGCCCGTTTGTTGCAGGCAGGTACAGGTCGAGTTTGAGGGAGTGCCCGTCTGCAGTGGCGTACTCGATGTCGCGGAGGACGCGGACGGCGGATTCATTCTGTGGGCGCTGGGCCAGCGCCTCACCGGGAGCGGCAGGGCCCAGGTGGAGCATCAGGAACAGCACCGGTGTCATCAGCGTGCGGATCGGAATCGACATCGGCCGGGAACTCCTGGAGGAACCTCATGCGATGAGAGTCCTCATCGTTGCAGAGGCGTCCCCGGTGTTCAAGGCGTTCCGTTGTCGTACGCGTTTGCCGGGCGCGTGGTCGGCTAGGTGAGGACTCTGTTTTCCCGCATCATCTTCACGGAGCAGGGATCGTCGTCGGTGAGACGGTGGTCAATCGCGAAGCAGACAAGGCGTCTGAAGTCGTCGCAGCTCTCGGCAATCAGCGATTCCCGCCGCAGACTCGCGCAATTGCAGTAGCGGATGGCTTCTTCGGAGAGGCGGACCGTCTGGCTGGTCAGTTCGTGCACGGCTCCGGCCATCTGATGAACGACGGACATGTGTGTGGCAGAGTACCCGGCCTGGATCGATCGGGCCGTGCGATTGGCCGTCGGGGCATGTGTCGCCGACGTGGCCACCTGTTCGAGAAACATCATGTTCTGGCGGGCGATGTCGTCGTCGATCACGTAGTCCTCGGGCGCTTCGAGGACGTCGACCGTGTGCGCGATTCCCTCGAGCACCCGGGGGGAGGCGGACGGCCAGGCGGCGGAGAACAGGGGGAGTACGCGGCGGGCACAGCGTGCGGCGAACGTGACCGCGACATTTCGGGGAAGGAGTGAGACGTCGATGTCGCCGAGATCCTGGGGATCGCAGTGGAAGGCGTGCCGACGCGTGAAAACACGGGAGATCTGCTGCCGCAAGAGACTGGCCATGAGTGGACCTCACTGTCGTGTCGAGGAGATGCAGGATATGTTCCGCTGAACTCTGGACCGTCCGTGCCTGAGCCGGGTGACGGGCGCCTCTTGCGGGATCGCCACCAGTCCCCGGTCTGTCCGGCCCGCTGATGCGGAGACGTCCCAGGTCTGTCGACCCAGGCACGACGGGTCCAGCCGACATTGGATCTGTTCGCGCGGCAATAGCCGTGACGCACGCAGTCTCTGAGCCCGACGTTGTCGGATCAGCAGTGGCTGCGGAAAACGTAGCCGCGTCCGTGCAGCCTGGACGACTCTCCCCAAATAACAGGCCCGCCGGATCGAGGTCAGCGTGACAAGGGGAGCGTCATCCCGGAGCGTTCGTGAGACAGAACGCCGGCGCTGGTCGTACCCCGCGACACAACCCGAACGGGTTTGCGACCGCGCTGCTGATGGCAACGGGCCGGTGGGAGTGGGCACGACAACCGGAAGATGACAATTCGATCGAGATGTTCACTTTAGACAACGGTCGCGTCTGTCACCGAATGGAATCCGGCAAAGTTTGCCAATCGGGAAGGAAACGAAAAACGTGGCCTCCCGGCAAGCCGGAGCACTGCGTGATGGACATCTGTGAGCTTCAGCGTCGTTGTCGATTGGAGGCGACTCGGACGTCCGTGAGAAGATTCGGCTTGCTCCTCCCATCCCGTTGTGGCCGAAGCGTCGGGCGCGTCGAGGGCCGCCTCGAGGCCATCGCCGGTCAGAAGCAGCGGCAGGACGGCCAGCAACAGGGGGAAGGTTGAGTTGCCCTCGGGACGATTCATGGAGGAATTCTTTTGGTGGAGGAATTCTCTGTTAGGAGGCGTGGTCGCTACTCCGCAGGGGCATTGCGCCGTTGCATCGGTGTGGGCAGACCGATCCCGTGTCCCGGCGGGGGGATTTCGCGAAGAGTCGGGATGATCTGCCGGAACGTCAGTATTCGACGGTGCAGTCGGGACGTTCCGCGCGGAACGAGGCGACGCCTTCGGGCGTTACCGCCGTCTCTTTGAGATTGAGTTCAACGAGGGCCGGCAGCATTCTCAGGATTTCGAAGCTGCGGTCGGTGACTCGGGTCTGCTGCAGGATCAGGTACCTGAGGTGCGTCAGCGAGGTCATGTGTTTCACGCCGGCGTCGCTGACGTCTGTTCCGAAGAGATCCAGGCGAACGAGAGTTGTCCATCGGCAGGCGTGTTCAACAGCCTGGTCGGTGATCGCGGTGTTTCCGATACGCAGTTCTCTGAGATGCTTCATTTCACGAAGCTGCGCGACGCCCTGATCGGTGACGCCGGTCCCCTCCAACCCGAGTGCCTCGAGCAGGGGGAGCCGGTTGAGTTCTGCCAGGTGCGTGTCGTCGATGTTCATCTTGCCCAGGTACAGCCAGCGCAGCGTCGTCAGGTTGCAGAGATGGGGAAGGGATGCACTGGTCAGATGGTTTCCCCGGATGTCGAGTGCTCTCAGACGCGTTAGCGGAGCCAGTCGCGGGACATCCTCGTCGGTCAACTCGCGGTGCCAGAGGTGAACTCCCTGAATCTGGAAGGGTGTTTCCGGCAGGTCGGAGACGTCCTCAATGGTTCCATGAACGTGCAGTTTGAGTTTGCCGTTGAGCTCGAGCGTCCAGCAGGCCACGTCCCGTTCCACATCGATGAAATCAGTGGTTGATGATGGCGAACGACGGTCCGGAAGCGTTTCAAGAGGTACTGCCGCGGAGCGGGCGACGGCCGGGCCTTTGTCGGGGGACGCGTCGTCCCCGGAGCGCCACCAGGCAGCGGTCATCGCAACGAGCGGCAGCAGTGCCGCCAGGGGCACTATGAGCGACCAGTACGATCGGCGTCGTGTCCCCTCGGGACCGGCATCGGTCGGGGCCGCCTGCATCCGTGCGGTGGCTCCCCCCTGGACTTCAGCCAGCCGGGACGTCAGGAGATCCTCGACTTCCGCGGCAGACTCGTAGCGGTCAGCCGGATCTTTGGCATGCAGTCGATTGACGATCCCGATCAGCCAGTCGGGAATGTCCGGATTGAGCTCGCGGATCGGAGGGGGCTGCTCGTCGCAGACACGGCGGATCGTCCCTGTCGTGGATTTCGTTTTGAATGGGGACTGACCGGTGCACATCGCATAGATCACGCTGCCGAGACTGAACAGGTCGGCCCGGCAGTCGAGCGACTCGCCGCGGGCCTGTTCCGGGGACATGTACTCCGGTGTGCCGATCACGTCTCCGGTCCGCGTGACGCTGTTGTCATTGGCAGCCCGGGCCAGGCCGAAGTCCGTAATCTTGACCCGCTGGATGCCGTTTTCCAGCAGGATATTGTCCGGTTTGATGTCGCGGTGAATCAGCCCCTGTGCGTGTGCGGCGGCCAGTCCGCCTGCTGTCTGCCGGGCGATCCGCAGAATTTCGGGAACCGGCAGCGATCCCACGCGCATCAGCCGTTCAGCGAGCGAGACTCCATCGATGAATTCCATCACCAGGTAGGGGAGAGTCCCGTCGGAATTGACGGCATGGATGGTGATGACATGGTCGTGGCTGACGGCGGCAGCCGCACGGGCTTCGCGGAGGAACCGCTTGCGGGCGTTGACACTGGCGGCGAGTTGGGGGGCCATCACCTTGATGGCGACGACACGGCTGAGCGACGGATCCCGTGCTTTCAGAACGATTCCCATTCCGCCGTTGCCGATGCACTCCAGAATCGAGTAGCCGTCGAACTGACCGATGGAGTCCGGTCGGTCGTCCGGTTCCAGAAAGTCGAGGCACGGTTCGCCCGAGTCCTGAAGCAGATCCCGCAGCGCGTCGACGATATGGTCAATCGTGCCGTCTGGTTTGGCTGGCTGGCTGAGATATCTGTGCACATCCTCGCGGAACTCCGGATCGGCCGCCAGATTCTCGAGACGCTCGCGTTGCTGTTCACTATTCTCGAGCTGCGAGAGCAGTCGCGCTTCTTCCTCAGGCTGCAGTGCCGCGTCAAGCAGCTGCTGCAGTCGATCGGTTTCGAACTGACGATGACCGGAGCCCGTCATGGAAAGTCTGCCCGTCTATTGCCCCTCGAGGCGTCGCACGACCTCCCTCAGCCGCGAGAGGACGCGACTCTTGCGCACATAGACATCACTGACGTTGAGCTGGAGTCGTGCAGCGACCTCGGCGGTCGGATGCCCCTCGACACAGGTCAACCAGAACGCCTGCCACGTTCGCGGAGTGAAGTCGTCCTGAATGCGTTCCGCGGCCGTGTGCAGCAGGCGATGCTTGAATTCCGAAACCCAGTCGGACTGGTCGTTGCAGGTGGAGACCCGGTCCAGCATGACGCGCATCGCCGAATCTCCCGGGGCACGCGGTTCGCGCCTGCGGCGGCGCCAGTGATCGGCCGCCTTGCTGCGGACGATCTGGAACAGCCAGTTGCGGAACCGGCCTCGACAGGGATCGGGATCGAAGTGGCGGATGTTCTGGATCACAGCCCGGAATGTCTCCTGCGAGACGTCGAGGATATCGGCATCCTGCAGCCCCCGCTTGCGCAGATAGCCGATGACGACCGGGCCGTAGATCTCGAGGAATTCCGTCCAGGATGTCCCGTCCTCCGTGTTCTGAATCCGTTCGATCAGACTGAGCGACGTGTCAGGGAGGTGGATCATCAGGCCCTCTGCTGAGCAGCACGCGTTCGGGCGGGAGACCTTTCACACTTTCTTCACACTTTAGCAGACTCGCTGAGCGATCGTGCCATCCAATTCTGGCAGGAGGCGAGTGGAACGAACGCAACGAAAAAACGCGGCACCCCGGCATTCCGGAGCACCGCGTGGTGGACGCGTGAGAGTGTGAACGACGTCTTTCCCTGGTGGCTACTCGGCAGGCAGTGAGAAGAAGCCGCTTCCTCCGCCCGGGCCGCCTCCACCGAAGCTGCTGTTCCCGAACGTCGATGTCTTCTCGTCGATGGTCTCGAGCAGTTTTCGAACCTGCTTCTGAACGTCCCGCGTATGTGTCACGATCAGGACCGCCTGGGGGACGACCACGACTTCCCCGCTGGGAGCGAGCGGCCCTTCCTTGTTTTCGGTCGTGGGCGGAGCCGCGACATGCACCTGACGCGTTCCGGCGGACACCTTGTAGATCCTCCCCTTTCGCGACCGTTTCGTCTCGACCTGGCCTTCGTCTGCCGCGCGGGTGATCCACGTTCCTTCTGCAATCAGGCCGGGGATGGCGAGCAGCAGATCGTCGGCCGTCGTGGCGTCCATCGTGTAGTACTCGGTGATGAGTTCGTCGGGATCGGCAGCCGGAGCCGGCTCGTCGTGCGTCAGTGTGTTGAGGTGCTGGGCGAGCAGCTGAGCGACTTCATCGTGAGCTTTCCGCGTTTGCCGAACGAGGAGGCGTCCGTTATCGAGCGCCACGACGACGCCGCCAATTCCGTCCACATCAAACCAGGGGCCTTCCGTCTCGCTCTGGACGAGATCCATGAAGTCCTCGACGGGCGTGGCGCTGGAAACGATGGGGGAGAGGTCGTAGATCCTTGGCAGCATGTAATCCTCCCCCTCGGCCGCTTCAGCCGTCGTCAACCAGAGCACTCCGTTCCAGGGAATGAACCGGACCGACACGCCTTCCAGGTCCGCCGATTCGCCCAGGATCTTCAGGGCCGAGCGGAGTCGGATCCCACTGACGGCAAGGGAGACGGGATGAGTCGGCTCAATGCCCACTTCGTTGAGCGCGGGGATGTCGATCCGGACGGGGATCTGATGCTCCCGGGACACCGATGCAACGATGTCAGTCAGCGGGGAGCCGACAAACTGCAGGTCCGTCTCCTGTTCAAGGGCCTGAAGAATGCGCTCGTGCTGTGGCGGTTCGAAGACGGCGACAATCGGAGCTGGCGTGCGCAGGCCGGTCAGCAGCGCCTGTACCTGCAGTTGCATCCGTTGGGTCTGCCTGACCGTGAGCACATTGCCGATCAGGGACATCGTTCCGCCGATGCCGTCGGTATCGAACCAGGGGCCTTCCACTCCCGCCTCGAGTGCCTTCACGATCTGTTCGCGAGGCAGGTTCTTCAGGAGGTCGCCGACCGGATAGGTCCGCGTCACCATGCGGTCTTCTCCTTCGGCGGCCGCCGCGGTGGTGATCTTGAGGACTTCGTCTTCCTGCAGCCAGTCGAGCGTGACCCCCTGGACGTTGTTGAGCATCCGGTTCAGGACGAGGTAGAGCGGTTCGCCGGTGGCGAATTCGGTGATGACGTCGTCCGACGAGATCCCGACTTCTGCGAGGGCCCCTCGATCGAGAATGATCGACAGGTTGTACTTCTGGGCGATCAGACCGAAAACGTCCCCGAGCGGTTCCTTGACACGTTCAAATTCGGCCGCCTGCGTAAGCGATTCCGGAATGTAGGTCGCAGGATCGATGTACTCGACTTCGAGACCGGATCGGTCGCCAAAGCGCGTTTGAGTGGGACCGTCGTCGGCAGACAGCTGGCTGATCAGCGGCGTCCCCTGGGGCTGGGGCGTGAAGGCGTTGAGCATCAGCAGCACTGCTGCGCCCGCGACGGCGGTGGCCAACGTGCATCGCATGATCCATCTCCTGGCTGGACGAAGTGAGAGAGAGGTGAACTGGCGGGCCAGCCCGACCGCATCGCCAAACTCTGCAAGAGCCCGGCGGACGGCTTCGTCGTGGGGAACCCCCTCGAGCATCAACCCGCGCAATCGTTCTTCGAAGTGGTCACGCAGTTCGTCGCTGATCGCCGCCTTCTGCTCCGGCCGCAGCCGCAGCTGACGTGTCAGCGCTGAGAGAAATCGGTCGAAGTCGTGTTCGGACATGCCCGCGTCATCTGATCTGAGAAACGATCGGAAGAAAGGACTGGCGGGACGCGAGTGCGTCAGGTCGGCTGCGGTGGCGCATCGGGCACGTTGCCGATGACTTCCTGGATGCAGGCGACGAAGTCGTTCCATTCCTGGACGCGTCGGGACAGCCGCTGGCGCCCGGCAGTGGTCAGCTCGTACCACTTGCGTCGCCGGCCGGTCGAATCGTCCCAGGACGCCTCGACGAGACGGTCCTGCTCGAGCCGATGCAGAATCGGGTACAGCGTTCCCGCCTGCAGCTGCACACGTCCGCCACTCGACTCGCGCAGCCGCTGCTGGATGAGGTAGCCGTACTTCGGTCCGTCCGTCAGCACGGCGAGAACCATCAGGTCAAGATTGCCGCGGAGAAGTTCGGTACTGAATGCGTCCATGGCGGAGCCCTCAGAATTGATAGGTGGCATGCCGATATATTGCACTGCCATGCATTGAGCGTCAAGACAATTCCCGGAAATCCGATTAGGATGGCGACTCTACCCACGAAGGAGCCTGCCTGATGGAAGACTGTTACCGCATTGACGAGCCCGGCCGCATTCTCAGTCCCGGACTCGTGCTGTTCCGCGAACTGGTTGAGGCGAACATCGACGCGATGATCGAGGTCGCCGGCGGCGTCGAGCGGCTGCGGCCCCACTGCAAGACGCACAAGATGCGGGAAGTCGCCGAGATGCAGATCGCGCGCGGCATCACGAAGCACAAGGCGGCGACGTTTGCCGAGGCCGAGATGCTCGCGCAGGCCGGCGCGACGGACATCTTTCTGGCGTACAACATCGTCGGTCCGAATATCGCCCGCGTCGTGGCGTTCCGGAAAGCGTTCCCGGAGGTGCGGCTGGCGGTGACCGGTGACGATGTCGCGTCGCTGGGCCAGCTCGATCGTGCCCTGCTCGATGCTGGTACGACCGTCGATGTCTTTCTCGACGTCGATCCGGGGCGGAACCGGACCGGAGTCCGTCCCGGCGAACGGGGCCGTGCGCTGTACCGACAGATTGTCGATGCAAAGGGACTGGTCCCTGCGGGATTCCACTTCTATGACGGGCACCAGCACCACTCGTCTCCCCAGGAGCGGCTGGCGGCGATCCGGTCGGAGTGGGAGCCGATGCTCGCGTTCCGGGATGAACTGGAGCGGGACGGGATGCCGGTGCCGGCGATTGTCTGCGGCGGGACGCCACAATTTCCGGTGTATGCGACATTCCGTGACCGGGCCCTGGAGCTGAGTCCGGGAACGTGCGTGTTTCACGACGCGGGATACGGCGAGAAGTGTCCCGATCTGGCGATGTTCCGGCCGGCCGTCCTGATTCTGACCCGGGTGATGAGCCGTCCGACCGAGACCCGGGTGACGTTTGATGTGGGGACAAAGGCGGTTGCGTCCGATCCGCCGATGGGAACCCGCGTGGTGCTGCCGGAAATCCCCGATGCCGAGCAGGTTCTCCAGAATGAGGAGCATCTGGTCGTCGAGACGGCTCTGGCCGACGAGTGGAAGCCGGGCGACCATACGCTGGCGATTCCGCGTCACATCTGTCCGACGGTGGCGCTGCATCGCCAGGTGACGGTGGTGAGCGAGGGCCAGATCGTGGACGAGTGGGATGTCGTGGCCCGGGACCGCCGACTGACGGTCTGAGACTGACCTTCTCACTGCAGGGGAGCCGGATCGGGGCGAATCGATCCGGCCAGCGGCGGTTTCTGCCGAAACTTGCCCGGGAGTGCCTGCGCCTTGTGCGAGTGCTCCCTGGGCGACCGGCCCTGCTGCGGCGTCGGCATGCATCTCCTGCTGCGACGATGCGATTGCTCAACATGGGGCCGGGCTGCGCGCGTGGTGCCCCTCATTCGTGCAGGAGGACGCCTGCTCTGTTGGCACCGATTGCGCGCCGGAGAGGCATGTTCGGGCGATTCGGATTGCGTCGGATCGCGTCAGGAACTTGTAAATCCTTCCGTTTGTGTGTGTTACGTCCTGACTTTCCTGCGGGAACCGGACGCGGCACGCAAGTTGCCTTCAAGTCCTGCAACAGATTCAACATGAAGTCCCCGCAAAGTCGGGATGTGTTGCTCCGGTCCATGTCGGCTGACGTGTGACTCAAGGTCGGTTGCGCAATTCGGGGTGATTCTGCGCGCATGGCCGATGGGAACGACTGGTTCTCCGAAACTCAGATCAGAAGGACGCGTACTATGAAACGTTGGATTGCGCTCGGTCCGCTCGTCTTAATGCTGGCCCTCTACGGATTGGGAATTTCGTCGCCTGCATGGGCGGATGATGGAGCGGAGGCTGCACCGGCCGGGGAAGTGACCTCGACCACAGAAGCGGCCCCAGAAGATGCTGCAGAGACAGCGGATCCGGAAGCTGAGTCGGAGAGTGCTCCCTTTGTCATGACGGACAAGTGGGAGGCGGGGTATTCGATCAACACGTTGATCATGTTCGTCTGTGCGGTGCTGGTCCTGTTCATGCAGGCCGGCTTCGCGATGGTCGAGGTCGGACTGAACTCGTCCAAGAACACGATCAACATCCTCTTCAAGAACGTCATGGACCTCTCGCTGGGGGTGCTGCTGTACCTGTTCGTCGGGTACGGTCTGATGTATCCCGGCAGTGATTACGAGGGAAAGTGGTTCGGCTTCGGTGGCTCGTTCGTGACACGTGATGCCCAGATGAACGAAGACGGCACCTGGGCGGCCGTTCCGACCGATTCCGACGGCGATCCCTATGCCAGTAACGCGGTTGACTTCCTGTTCCAGGTGGCGTTCGCTGCCACGGCTGCGACGATTGTCTCCGGTGCGGTTGCCGGTCGTATGAAGTTCGTCTCCTACCTCATCTACAGCATGATTCTGACCGGGTTCATCTACCCGATCAGCGGTATGTGGAAGTGGGGAGGCGGGGCTTTGGCGGTGGAAGGATTTGCAGACTTCGCCGGCTCGGTGGTGGTGCACGCGGTGGGGGGCTTTGCCGGTCTGGCCGGTGCGATTGCCCTTGGCCCGCGGACGGGACGATACACGGCGGACGGTCGCTCGGTTCCGATTCCCGGTCACAACATCACCTTCGCCGCTCTGGGCGTGTTCATCCTGTGGGTCGGGTGGTACGGCTTCAACCCGGGTAGCCAGCTGACCTACTACGGTGCCGTCAACGCGGAAGCCACGACCTACATCGCCCTGACCACGACGATTGCGGCTGCGACCGGTGCGGTGGCTGCCATGATTCTTGCCTGGATTCTGTTCGGCAAGCCGGACGTGACGATGGCCCTCAACGGTGCTCTGGCCGGTCTGGTCGGTATCACGGCGAACTGCGATCAGGTCTCGCAGGTCAGTGCCCTGATCATCGGTGGTGTCGCCGGTCTGCTGGTTGTCGCCGGCATCATTGCCCTGGACAAGCTGAAGATCGACGATCCGGTCGGTGCCTTCCCTGTGCACGGTCTGTGCGGTGTGTGGGGTGGCCTGGCGACGGGACTGCTGGGAACGGCGATTCCGGACGGTCTGGATCGGACCGGCTACATCATGGTCCAGCTGAAGTCGACCGTGATCATCTGTGCCTGGGCATTCGTCACCATGCTGGCCCTGTTCTACGCTCTGAAGGCAGCCGGTATCCTCCGCGTCTCGCCGGAAGAAGAACAGGAAGGCCTGGACATTGGCGAGCACGGCATGCAGGCCTACACGATGAGCTGATGCATCGCTTCCCCTGATGCTGCTGGTCCGGTGCCGCGGTGGCGGTGCCGGGCCGCTCTTCAGAGGATTGCCCGTCTACGAAGAACGATTGCGATCGCTGCAGGCGACGGACCTC
>Ga0207833_100533_pt1 | contig 10883 bp, 8 predicted proteins | sample TtaePargueraPR_6_FD_187753 | JGI IMG/M metagenome (GOLD analysis project Ga0207833, IMG submission 187753) | Aerobic enrichment media microbial communities from Bioluminiscent Bay, La Parguera, Puerto Rico - Tt and E1 (2) (SPAdes) | ecosystem: Environmental > Aquatic > Marine > Unclassified ...
AGCCATGATCTGACTATCGCTATATCTTGATTTACGCATAGAAAACTCCTTACTTTTAGTTTAATAGAATTTTCTACTAATAACTGCTGCTAAATTTTGGGGGGATTACATATCGACAAAGGGTTATTCTACAAAACAGATGAAGGAACACCTCAAGGTGGAATAATCTCGCCAACATTGATGTTACTGACGTTAGCAGGCTTGGAAAAGCTAGTTAAGTCAATCGCACGTCAAACAGGCTCTCGGATAAACTTTATTGGTTACGCTGATGACTTTATTATCACAGGCTCATCGAAAGAGGTGCTTGTTAATGAGGTTAAACCGCAACTGGTTAAGTTCCTACAAGAAAGAGGATTAACGCTATCTGAAGAGAAAACCCATGTTACCCACATTGATGACGGCTTCGACTTTTTAGGGTTTAACCTTCGAAAGTACAAAGGCAAACTGCTTATTAAACCAAGCAAGAGCAATGTGCTGTCATTCTTGAATAACATGCGTGAACTTATCAGAGCACACGCAACCGTAACAACGACAGATCTCATTAAACTAATGAATCCAAAATTACGCGGTTGGGCGAACTATTATCGCCATTGTGTAGCAAAGCGAACCTTTATCTACATGGGGCATCAAATCTTCTGGGCGTTATGGCGGTGGGCGCGAAGGCGTCATACACGTAGAAGCAGAATGTGGGTAGGCCGTAAATACTTTCAAGGCTTTAATGGTCAATGGCTATTTCACGGTTATCAAATGATAAACAGTGAAAGGCAAGTTCTCACACTGGTTCAAATCAACAAAACGCCAATCAAAAGACACGTTAAGATCCGAAATGCGTCAACGCCATATGATCCTAAATATCAGGAATATCTGGCGAAAAGGAAGACAAATAACTACGGACGAAATACTTGGATCCAACCTGCCTTAGCAAGTTTGTGATATTGCTGGGTGACTTTAAGTTGCCTTAGTGGAGGCTTGAGCCGTATGCAGTGAAAATTGCACGTACGGTTCTTAGGAGGGCGGCACTTGGTAACAAGTGTCGCCTATCCGACAATTGTGAGTTAGTTCGAATTCTAAGTATTTTTGTATTACTATTCATCTGAATTGAATGAATTTATTGGTTGCCAGTGACTTCTATCAGGCCATGTTTCCTCTGCTTCCTCAAAAGAAACAATGTGTTGTTTTTTTGATGCTTTTTTTACTTTTATATAGCCACTCGTCCCTGCTCGTGTCCAAAAATGTCCGGCTAAGACTTTTTTGAATTTTGTATCGGCAAAGTCCAGCTCAGCAGCTCCTTGCCGGGACTCTTTGTTACCAGCACCAGAGAATTTTTGGGAAAATAAATAAGCTAGTAATTTTTTGCCTTTTTCTTTCTCCAGAACTAACGTCTCAGCATATGATTCTGTTCGTTGGAGGTTAGTAAACGCATTTATTGATACAGAAAACCAGCTCTGCCTAACAACAAGTACAAATCTCATAGGTGGATTAGTATTTCCTTGTGGGTTCTTCCAGTCAGATTCGAACTCTCCAAGCCAAGTTCCATTCAAATTAGGACGATACAATAACTTATTGATGTAGCTCCATTTCCAAATCCATTTAAAATAACAAAACCAGAACAATCCAGCTGCAGATATCCCCAAATTGATATGTTTCAGACTGTCTAAGGAAACTACCTCAAAGGAGTTGATTTTATAAGCAGTTAACCAGACTATCACGCCAATAATAATTGAGAAACTAGCAAAAATTTTCACTTCAGATTGGTTCATTAAAGTTTTTCCATTTTGCCGTTTCTAAAAATGTATATTTCACGTTGCTGATTAACAGTAATAACCGCTTTGATATTTTCATATAAGGATCCTAGTTGTGCCGTTCTGTAACGTGCGCCCACGTTGTATATCAAAGACTTAAAGTCCGAGGGAATCTGCGGACTAAAATATTGAGAGCATAAAACGGATTTACTTTTTAAGTTTACAATGTGAAACCCGTCATGTCGTTTATCTCTTGAATTAGAAATTTGGAACAAGAAATTGGTTATTTCAAATTCGCAAGGGAATGTTTCGAGGCTGTTATTAGAAATTAAAAGTGGAGAAATAGGTAAAAACTCTAAACCACCGTCACACAAAATAATGCCCACCCCTGTAAAGCCAGGTAATTTCTCTCGTTGACAATATTTACTGATGTATTCTAGAAACTTTTCTTCATCCATTGTTATTATTTCAAAACCCTTTTTCTACGTTGGAAAACGCCAACACCATACAATCAAATATGAAATGTAAATTGCCAGCAATATTGTTTGGTTATGTGAATAATATCAATTGCTTTAAGAAATAAAAAGTTATATAAAAATTGCTTGTTTTTTAACTAAGAGGCCCCATTTGATTTCAAAGAAACATAATTATAGTGGACTAAATGAAAGAAGATGCAAATAAACCATTTCAAATACTATCTTTGAGTGGAGGAGGAATCAGAGGCTTATATACAATTCAAGTTCTAGCCTCGTTCGAAGAGCAACTTGCTGAAGAAGCTAATGATGACGGTTATTGTATTGGTCAACATTTTGATCTAATTAGTGGCACTTCTATCGGTGGGCTCATAGCATTAGGACTGGCAAATGGTGTTACCGCAAGAACCATTCTTGCCATCATGAAAGAAAATAAGCTGAAAATTTTCCCTCCTAAAAACAGTTTTTTAAAACTATGTAAAGCAGCATTTTCTTCTCTCTATCAACAAGCGCCACTTAAAAGCGTTCTAAATAAGATTTATGACGACAATAAGATCGGTAGTTTAAATACTCGGGTTGTCATCCCAAGCGTCAATTATAGTAAAGGGCAAGTTCAAGTATTCAAAACACCTCATTGTAAAGAATTTAAATCTGATTATGTTCATAGCTTGGTAGATGTAGCTCTTGCGACCAGCGCAGCTCCTACTTTTTTTCCAATACATGATTTTAATGATAGTTGGTATCTCGATGGAGGGTTAGCAGCTAATTCTCCAATTCTATTGGCGCTTCATGAAGCAACTCATTTCTTGAAAATACCGATGGAAAATATTCGCTTGGTACAAATAGGTACAATGGGAAATAGAGCGACAACTGATCACAAAGGTGCCATAGATGGTGGTTATATTAAACGTTGGGGAGGAGGACGGAAGTTAATTGAAGTTTGCCTTTCGGCTACAGAGGGTTTGCATAATTATGTGGCTGCTCATTTAATGAATGATAAAGCCGAATCTGTCACCATAGATATGTCGCCCAGCAGAGACCAGTGCTCAGTATTAGAGCTAGATAATGCGTCCGAAGAAGCCGCAAAAACTTTGATTAGTAGTGGAAAGGCTAGTGCTCAGGAATATTGCAATAACACTATCTTAGAGAAAATATTTGCTCAAAAGGCTAGTAAACCTAAATTTTTTTACGGTGAGAAAAGTAATATCTAATTGAGGACATAGTTATGCAACAAAAATTTAAAGCCCATAGATTGTTTACAAACGGTCAAGAGATCACGTCTCTGATTAAAAAACTCAATGTAAGCTCGGAGGAAAAAGATTTTCTTGTTAGATGTAGAAGTGATGTAAGGGCACATCTGAAGGCGGGATTCAGTCAATTGCGGTCGAGTGTAGCTGAACAATCTCCTGAGTTTGATGATGATATCCGAAAGCTTAATCCAAAATTTTGGACCCAAGGAAGTTTTGCATACAACACTATGAATAACCCCGCTACAAATCCGCCGCAGCAAATTGACTTGGATGATGGGGTATACTTTCCTATGACATTACTGGACGGGAAACCAATAGCAGTCAAAAATAAGCTTTTAAAAATTGTAAAGTTAATATTGACCGAGCTTGCCGAGCAAAAAGGTTGGACAGTTTCTGAAAAACCAACTTGTTTGAGACTAAATGTAAATAATAGAGTTCATATAGATGTGCCTGTTTATGCTATTCCTGAAATCAAATATGAAATGCTTAAGTCTTCAATGGAGGCTAATAGCGAATTCAGGGAAGCAACTGATAGATCGACAATTTTATTAGATCCTGAAGAAGTCCATTTGGCTCGTTGGGATAATAACGATTGGATTAAATCAGATCCTAAAGAACTACACGATTGGTTCATGTCGAAGACTAAAATACATGGTAAACAGTTTCTACGTAGAATTTGCAGATACATGAAGGCTTGGAGAGATGAACAATGGAAAAAAGGTGGTCCATCATCTATTACATTAATGGTTGCCGTTGCGAAAGTATTTGATGATAACCTTATGAATAATAAGAAAGAATTTGGTTCCGATTGTGAGGCTTTATTAGCTGTGGCCGAAGAGTTACCGAGAATCTTTAGTACTGAAATAAGAAACCCTATTGCAGATGATGAAGTCATGTTTCCAAGGGGTATAGATCAAATAGAAGTTCAACAAATCAGGGAAAAGGTAACAGTTTTTAGTAGAACAATAATCACTGCTTTGTGTGTTAGTCGGAATGAAAATGAAGTAGTTGAATCACTTGTATCAGCGTTTGGTATGAGACTGCCAAAACGCCCGGATTGGGTTGAGCGATACACTGTGGGCGATTTAGTAAGAAGCGCTCCTCATATAACAACTCAGGCGTCTACAACATTTAAAGAAGAACACCGCTCAGGATAATTTATTGGAAGCTGACAACTTTTTCCAGATATGTGCAAAGGTTATGGTTGCCCGTGGCCTTAAAATTTGCAATACCAGACAAATTTCATTTAAGTGGGATGTTGAGGTAGGAGTCACCGTTTTTTCTCTACTATTGGAAGACTTTGATCCTACTTTCATGAATTTGCCTAAGGTAACTCTATTAGCTCACCCCACAGGGCTTTCAAAAACACTAACACATTTGAACCCTGATAAAACATTATGTTATCTAGACAAATCTTATATCTACCTTGACCCATACAAACCAGCCGAAACACTCGATCTTATTTTAAATTCAATTTACGAAACTCTCAATAAGCTCATCGATAACAAAACTGTCCTAGCTGATTTTGCTCGTGAGTTTGATTCATATTGGGAAGCACACGACAATTGCTACTTGCTTTCGCATGATAAATCTCTAAAAGCTCTATTTTTTGTGCGTACACGAAAAGTCTGTGATGTGAAAACCCAAGAATGGATGATTTTCAGTGATACTGATGATGTTCGAAACGAAAAGTGGTTAAAAAAACGAAATTTTCAAGATAAGATTCGTGAAGTTCCGGTGGTAAAACTTAATTTTACTTCATCACCTAAATTACCTTACTGTTTAGAATCAGATGCTTGGCCACCAAAAAACTGGAAAGAGTTCTATAGCTGGCTAACTGGTTATCATCCTCAAATAGCTAACGAATTAATGAGACGCTTATGTGAAAGTACAGACAAATCATTACAACAACTAGTTATATTTTCTGTGCCTAATTTGGAAGGAGAGTATGCTAGCTGGTTTGCAATCAGAATAAAATTTTCAAAGCGGGTACAAGATCTTGCTAGAAGGTACATAGCTTCTAAAAGATCTAGTAAAAAAAAGAAATCGGTTACACCTGATACTGTTAGAGCAATGTTTAAACGAGACATTACGTCTAATTACTATCGTTTAAACGTACAAGATGCCTCAACAGAACTAATTCTAAAAAGGAACGCCCAACAGTCAATTCTCGAAGGAAAACGAATTGCGGTTATAGGTTGTGGAACAATTGGAGCCAACCTCTCGAATTTACTAATCAAAGTGGGGGCTGGTACTGGTGGTTGTGGAGCTATCTCTATTTATGACAAAGACATACTAAAGCCAGCCAATATTGGTCGACACTTATTAAGTGAAGAATATCTTGGCGAACCTAAATCCATAGCATTGAAAGACTTTCTCACATTAAATACATGGCAAATTAACATCAAAGCAAATTGCGAAAATATAAATACCGAGTCGCAGTTATTAAGCATCTTCCGTAGTTCAGATTTGATCATAGATGCTACCGGAGAACAGCAGTTTTCTTCATTTCTTAATCATCATTACAGAAAAGCGTTACAAGATAAAAAAAAGGTGGCCTGTTCAATACTCTACGGTTGGATTGATGCTAATGGGTTGGCCGTTAGAGCACTGCTCGATGATGCTAAGTTTGCATGTTACAGGTGCTTATTACATGAAAAAAATGGAAAATTACATGAAAGGTTACCGTTAAAAGCAAGTGGGGAAAATTGGCCTGACTATGCAAAAAAAAGAGTTGCGTGTGGGGAGTCATACACCCCTTATACCGAAGGCGTTTCTTATACAGCAGCGGGAATGCTTCAAGCTATGGCTATAGATTACTTTTCGGGAAACCCGATTCCAAGATTTAGGCACCAAAGTTTACATAAATCTATTCCACATGCGAAAGCTCAAAATTTACCTTCACTCAATGGGTGTCCGTGTTGTGGCTAAACAAAACGATTACTTCACAACATTGCCTGGAGGCAGCTTCCTATTGATACCCCAATCAATTTTGATAGAAATTAAATTGCATGCACAGCACCGATTAAGAGATCTCGAAGCTGGGGGAATCATTATTGGTGCGCTTAGAAGAAAGGACTCTCGGCCAATGTCTTTAACACTTCCTCCTCACATAGAGGTAATAGGCATAACTACTCCCTTTGCTGATGACGATCGCACTAGAAATAGCTTTGTAAGAAAAAGTAAAAGCCATATCAAAGCAGTCAAAAAAGCGAAACTAGCTTCAAATAACAACATCGATTATTTGGGGGAGTGGCATACGCACCCAGAAGATAACCCTTCACCATCAGGCGTTGATCAATTACATTGGGAGAAAAACTTATTTAACAGGCATGCTGTTTTAATTATTGTAGGTAGAAAAAGTATTTGGCTTGGCTATTGGGATGGAAAGGTAGCTGTAAAACTACCAGCATTGAAGCTGGATAAATAATAATTTCGCTAATGCACTAACAAAATTTAAAGTATTTACGTTAAATGGTTATGGGGCAAAAATAATTTAGAGCCGAAGGTCGGCTCGGTGCCAATTTCAGACACTGGGGATGTAAACCTCAGTGTCGACTTTGAGCGATAAGCGGATCTTTGTAGGTTCGGCTTTAGCCGAAAAATATCATTTATTTTCGCCGTAAACGGCGACCTACAATGAATCGTAGCAGCGAGTTTGCTGACGCGGGGTGAATTCATTGATGAATATTGGGTAGGTTGGCACGAGCATAGGCGAATCTCAACATTTGGCTGTGTTAAATAAATTGTGGGATTCACTTCGTTCGGCCCAACCTGCGCGGGCTCTTATTTCGGTTATTGCTAGGTTTAACGATTCTACAGATTGCAGCTAATTCCAACTTTAGGTTGAGTCTCGGCAACTTCCCCAGAGGAGGGAATGATTTTCAAGAATTTGCAGTCTCGAGATAACCTGCTGTGAATTACACCATTCTCTCGGTATAATATTCTAGGTCTTCTAGCCACATATATATTGCCGTTTTCAACAAGGTAGCTATCAACTCTCGCATCAACGACAATGTTTTGTTTACTATTTTGCATTAACATAATCACTCGATAACATTTGGGCTTCCTGAATAATTAATTGTAAAGTCATTTCCAACTGCTAGGCCACCAAATGATGCATAGTAGAAACCACCGAAAGTCTCCATATTCCTTACAGAACTTTCTCCAAAAAAATCCCCATGAGGGTGAAAATCATAGTCGCCTGGAGCGATACCTTGAACACCATCAGAAGTGAGTGAGTTAGACTTGAACGTCCACTTCTGGCACGAGCCGTTATAACCCTTAAGAATTTGGCATGCCAAATTCTTGCGAGAAAAATGACTCTAACTACCTAGATAAGCGTAGGTAATTTTTAGTCTTTCGTGACCTAATTCTTTACTGATTTGTAAGCGGGCTATTGTATCCCGTTCATACTCAATCAACGGTAAATTTCGCCTGTTTGGGCCACCATCAGCCGGACATTTCCAACCGGTTAGCTCTAAATAGCGTTCTCTTGCATAATAATGGCGCAATCCGTGGTTTTTACTTAAACCTACCTTATTAGTTTCGCGCTCATATCGGCGTAACTGGTCTACATAACGGTCTGTGCTACGAATAAGTGAAGCCCGTGTAAAATTGCGAATTTCTTCTAGCAGAATTCGCTGAGAGTCTTTTAATATAGGTAAACTGCGGGGCTTACCACCTTTGGTCCAAGATCCTTTCAAACGAATATGATCTTTTTGGTCAGCATAGCTCACATTGAACTTAATAGCTTCCTCTCGGCGTAAACCAAATTCTTGCTGAAGGCGCAGTGAAAGCCGGACATAAGGGCAGCCGATCTGCGATTGCTTCTGCATATCGAGCTCTTTGGATTTCCCCAAAGGACTATTGCGCACTTTATCAATACCATATTCATCATTGGTGCGGCCTACTACATTGCGCTTACCGACTTTATCAGCCCACCATCGGATCGCCGACATTCTATTTTTGATCGTTTTGTTTGCAAGTTTCTGTTCTTGCCAATGCTTAACTAAAGCATCCACGTGTTTTGGTTTTAGCCCTTTTGCATCTTTTAGTTTAAAGCCAAAACTATGGAGCTGTTTAGCAATAAGGTTAAAAATGTTCTTTCTATTTTGCCGTGTAGCATGACTACGCTCTTTGTTATTAATGTTTAACTGATTTAGTGAATATCCCAACTGGCTCATATCAATTCCTTAAAATTAAAGTTAAAGATAGAAAACCAAAACCTACGATCAGGGGGCATAAGCCAATACAGGTAAGTTTTAAAGCCACTTGGTTAGTAAGTAACTAAACAAGTTGTCGTAAGACACATGGGCTGACTGATCGAAAGCAAACAAGCAAAGCGGCGCTGAATCTGTTGATTCAATGAGCAGACTATAGTGGTTTTGGTAATTATTAATCTGGCTCTGTTGAGCCTGACAGCTACGGTTGTAGCTCCTCTTGACGTGTCGAGGGCAGTTGGGAGACGCCCGTTTTTTATTTGCTCATTTCGAGCAAGTTCATATTTAAATTAGCACATTGTTCAGCAATTGCAAGTAGCAATTTTACCGAGTGGATCCCTTTCCCTCTTCCAGCCCTACAATTTTTTCAGGCGGCTTGGGGGTCGAGGCATCATGAGCAGTGGCCTCGACGGGCGACTCTGCGAGTCGTCCCTACCTCTTGCGAGTAGGGACGACTCGTCGCCAATCCGCCTGAAAAAAACCCGGGAAATTTAACCCAGGTTTTTCTGAGAATTAATTTTGATCTTTCGTTATATTTGTTTTCAGCAGCGTACATCGCGATTCGTTATCGATAGTAACGGCCCACACCTGGGTGCATGAAATAGAGCTATGGTGCATCAGGGTGCGACCCTGGAGGCTTGTAATTCATCAGGCGTTAGGGTTTATCGTCTGTAGTCTTAGAGGATAGTCGTGTAGTTCCTACACGCGCAGCCCATTATATTGGGCTGTCTTTCTTAAGAATTGATGTGCGCTGCTTTTACTAAAAATTTCCAATCATTTGGCTTCAAGAGAAAATAACAAGCACTAACGCACTTCGTTTGTTGAATCCCTTAAATATATTTTTAACTGGCTCGAAGCAATCGCCTTAAAAATATATTTAAGGGATTGACGATAATAATTTAGCTTTATCAAAGTAAGCGTATAAAAAACTCTTAAGTACCCTTTTTCTATATGCCTTGCCGGAATAGTAATCGCATCGATAAGCTAACGATTACTGGCTAGGTCTTCTGCCTCAAACCATACCAAATGCGATTTAGACATTAACTCTTGCCAAATAATCACAATAGTATTTATACTGGAAAGTAGCACAGAGGTAGCACAGAGTAGTTTTGGTTAGTGGTTGTTTACGCGGGAAAGCTTTTAAAATGGTGGCCCCTCCCAGACTCGAACTGGGGACCTAACGATTATGAGTCGTGTGCTCTAACCAACTGAGCTAAGGGGCCAATATGATATCTACCTAGTAAAATTATCAACTAAGCGGCGCGCAGTATAATTGACTGGAAATTTAATGTCACTTATTTTTGTTAATTTTTTGGCTAAGTGGTTAAAACATCAGCAAAACATAGAATTTAGAATTTAGATTTTAGATTTTAGATTTTAGATTTTAGATTTTAGATTTTAGATTTTAGATTTTAGATTTTAGATTTTAGATTTTAGATTTTAGATTTTAGATTTTAGATTTTAGAGTTTAGAGTTTAGAGTTTAGAGTTTAGAGTTTAGAGTTTAGAGTTTAGAGTTTAGAGTTTAGAGTTTAGAGTTTAGAGTTTAGAGTTTACAAAAGAATGGAGACTGCTATTTGATTGCAATGCGATTCCGTCATTCCACTAAATTAAGGGTGAACCTGATGTGGAATCTATATTGGGGTTAAGACGCTTGGGTTCTCGGATACTGAGCAGCTAGATTTGCGTGATTGCCGGCATGAGTTTTTACCACAACATCAGAGCCTGGTTCTAAATATTTTTCGACATAAATGTCGACCTACAATATCTGTGCCTGATTCTGAATCATTTATTCGACATAAATGTCGACCTACAATATCTGTGCCTGATTCTGAATCATTTATTCGACATAAATGTCGACCTACAATATCTGTGTCTGGTTCTGAATCATTTATTCGACATAAATGTCGACCTACAATATCTGTGTCTGGTTCTAAATATTTTTCGACATAAACGTCGACCTACACGCATTGTTTTTCAAGGTAGGCGCGGCGCTTGCCCGCGGCGCAACACCTAGGTAGAATTAGCCGCGTGGTGGCGTCTACGTTCCGCTGTAGGGCGGTTTAGCGAAGTATGAGCGTAAGCCGCCGTTTACTAATTAACCTCAACTCTGGATAAGAAGTTAGCTAAGGTCCTAAATTTATTGGCTTTTAGTTTAACTTCGTTTTCTAGTGAGAGATTTTTTCTCAGAACAAGG
>Ga0207833_100545_pt1 | contig 10784 bp, 8 predicted proteins | sample TtaePargueraPR_6_FD_187753 | JGI IMG/M metagenome (GOLD analysis project Ga0207833, IMG submission 187753) | Aerobic enrichment media microbial communities from Bioluminiscent Bay, La Parguera, Puerto Rico - Tt and E1 (2) (SPAdes) | ecosystem: Environmental > Aquatic > Marine > Unclassified ...
CGCTCGAAACGTCCTCGGTCTCACCGGGGCCAACAGCACCGAGTTCGCCGCCGATGCCACCCACCCGGTCATCTGCATGCTCGAAGAGCAGAAAGAGATCACCGACAAGGGCGGAACGATGCGGCTGGGAGCACAGCCCTGTCGCCTCGTCGAAGGGACCCGGGCCGCGCAGGCCTACCAGGCGGATGAGGTCATGGAGCGGCACCGGCACCGGTACGAGTTCAATCCCGAGTACCGCACGAAATTCGCCGACGCCGGCATGAACGCCACCGGCACCAGCCCCGACAACATGCTGGTCGAAGTCGTCGAAATCCCCGATCATCCCTGGTTCGTCGCGGTCCAGTATCACCCGGAATTCAAGTCGAAACCGCAACAGCCCCATCCGCTGTTCCAGGGCTTCGTCAAGGCAGCACAGGAGCGGCGCTCGGCACGTGCGCAGTCTCCCGCCTGACGAACGACGTCTCCCCCGAAAACGGTGACTCTCGCCAGGTCCGCTCCCGCCAGGGGGCGGCGGCTGACTGCACCGATCTCAATAACGACGAAAACCCGAACTCCGATCGGTCTCGCCGGACCTGTCGCCGAGACCGCGTTCCCGCTTACGTTCCCCGCTGTGCATCGCTGAATGTCATGTACGGACTGCTTTCCATCAACAAGCCCGCCGGGATGACCTCCCGCGACGTCGTCAACGTCGTCCAGGAACTCGTCCGCCCCGCCAAGATCGGACACGCCGGCACACTCGACCCGCTCGCGACCGGGGTTCTGATCGTCTGCATCGGCCCTGCCACTCGGCTGGTTCAGTACATTCAGGAGCTTCCCAAACGGTACGACGCACGGTTTGAGCTCGGCCGCCGCAGCGACACCGACGACACCGAAGGGACCGTCGAGGATCTTCCCGACGCACCCCGCATCGAACGCGACCAGCTCGAACAGCTTCTGCCCCGCTTCGTCGGTCGCATCGAGCAGGTGCCCCCCGTCTACTCCGCCGTCAAGGTCCGTGGCCAGCGGGCCTACGACCGGGCCCGGGCCGGCAAGCCGGTCGAACTCAAGCCCCGACCGGTCACCGTCTACCGCATCGACCTGACCGAGTTCGACTACCCGCGGTTCTGCCTCGATGTCGAGTGCGGTGCCGGTACCTACATCCGTGCGATCGGACGCGACCTCGGCAACAGTCTGGGAAGCGCTGCCGTCATGACCGCCCTGCAGCGGTCCGCCATCGGTCCCTTTTGCGTCGAAAACGCCGTCCAGCTCGACGACATCACCGCCGATTCGATCCGCGGGCTCCTGCAGGACCCGGCGGTCGCATTTCGCAACTATCCGAGCTACCAGGCTCTCGCCGACGAAGCCGAACAGTTCCGCCAGGGACGACCGCTCCGGATCCCCGGGGCAGACACCCTTCCGGACGGACGCACGATCGCCGTTCTCGACGGCCGCGCCCGATTCGTCGGTGTCGGCGAATACCGTCCCCGCCGCGGTCTGGTCCCCCGCCTGGTCATGCCGGACGGCAACTGACCTGACCCACCAGTTCACCCAAAGCCCACCGGCCGCGGCCGATGGACCTCACGTGTGCCACGGCCTCCGGCCGTGTGCGATCGACGACGAACCCCGGCTTGTAGGGCCGGTTCCAACCGGCCGCCGGATGCTCCCGCAGGTCTGGCTCCGCCCCCCCCAAAAGAAACAAGCCCACCGGCTGTGACCGATGGGCTTGGTAATTCAAGCGGCGAACCTCACTCCTCGCCCTTCACCCGCAGAATCTCCGGAGTGGGCGGCGGCGGCGGAAACGCGTCTTCCAGCTGCGCCCGCTTCGTTTCCGAATCGGTCGCGTGGCTGCTGCGGATCACCGGCCGCTCAAATCCGTCTTCCGGTTCCGGTGCTCGCATCGTCGTCGACGGGGCGCTCGGCTGACCATCCTCTTCCGTATCCTTCAGCGTCTCGAGCGTCTCGCCTGGTGGGAGATCCTCGTCTTCGACGTCACCGGCCAACTCGGCCGGCGCCGGCGGCGCCACACGATTCCGATACAGAACCAGCGAGTGAACCGCATGGTACAGCGGACCGCATTCGGCCGGCTGGCTCGCGTTGGTCACCAGATCGTTCGCCACCGCCTTGACGGCACGGGTCACCCACTCTTCGTTCAAACGCTGCGTCGGCAGGGCCATCATCAGCCATTCCAGCATGTGACCCGACGACTTGAGCCGCTCGTTGAAGTCCGCGCTGTAGCCACGGCCCTTGAAGAACTGCGTCGAAAACGTCCCGTCCGCGTTCTGCAGGGCCTTCGCCGCCGCAATGTACTGCTTCAGCTTCTGATCCGCCTCCAGCCACGTTCCGCGAAGCTGACCATGCTTCCGCAGGTAGGCGTTCCGGGCATACGCCAGGGCAAACAGATTGTGTGTCCCGCCACACGGGGCACGCGTCAGGCTCGACCGCGTCTGCACCCGCACCAGGTACTCCATGCTCCACCGCTGGTTGTCCTGGTTGACCCACTCGGCATCCGGCTCGATGTAGTGCGTCAGGAACCACAGCGTCCAGGTCAGCTCGTTCTGCGTGCTGACCGCCATCTTCGCGTGTTCCACCAGATCACTGACCGTGATCGTCCGGCCGCCCGCCACCTTCAGCTGATGGTCCAGCGGCAGGTTCGACATCGACAGGATCGCCGTAAACTGGTTCACGTGTCCCTCAAAGGCATACGGAACCGTAAACGGATGGGCCCGTCCGCCCCACCGCGTCGGTTCGAACCAGTGCGTCCCGCGATACCGGGCACCGTTCGAAATCCACTCGATCGCGTTCACGTGACCGTCGCCCGACTTCAGCAGAAAGTCGCCACGGTACGCCAGCAGACCGTGCATGATCTGCCACGGAGTGTGACGGTCGGCGTCGAGGTAACGCCGGCTTGTCTTCTTGATGGCGGTCTCGACAAGTTCCAGCAGCTCCGGGTCGACATTCGCTTGCGTCGTGGTCGCTGTCTGAGTGATCCGTGAAGCGGCCTGTGCCGCCGGAACCAGTACCAGCAGAGACATCACCGTCAGCGATGTCGTCACGAGCTTCATGCCCAGGAAACGCATGTCGGACTCCGTTGGTCGACCGAGGGGACATCCTGGCACGTTCGGTCGCTGAATCTGTCGATCATCGAATGCCGCGGACCTGCCCGGGAAACCGCGTCCGCATTCCCTGCGGACCCGCGCAGCCGCATCCCGGAACCGTCACGCCCCGTCAATCGGGCGCTGATTGGCGGGTTTGGTCCAGGCGTGCGTATCTCATCGGTGTTCGCATCCGCAGATCTTGCAGCGGCCTGCCTCATTGCCGTTCGCTGCATCGGACGCAGACCGGTTACGCGCGATATGCCAGCGCCGACATCGACGACACCTTCCCTGCAGTCGCCGCTGCGGCATTTCGCCACGCCTCAGGCCCCGCCGGCCACCCAACTGCGAAAATTATCCGAACACTCCCAGATCGCAAAGACCATTCTGCCGCACCCGCCGTTGCGCCTCGCCCGCTTTGCCTCGTTCTCGATCCGCTCACCCCCCACCGGCAGATTCCGCCTCATGCACCGTTTCGGCAGACTCCGACCATCGTCCATTTTCAGGATCGCAAACTCGGTTGCAGACATCGGGCGAACGGCTATACTCGGCCTTCGCAGCGGCAAGCGACCCTCGCCGCCGCGAACCACAATCGAACACAGGCCCAAGTGGCGGAATTGGCAGACGCGCTAGGTTCAGGACCTAGTGGGAGTTAATCCCGTGGAGGTTCGAGTCCTCTCTTGGGCACTGGTCCATACAGGACCTGCAGCAACCCGCTGCAGGTCCTTTTTTCGTTCTTGGACGCACCGCCCGCGGCACCAGCATCCCCGCCCTGCTTCAGCTCGACGTGCATCCGGTGAATCGTCCCGCCGAAGCCAAACGGCCGACGCTCCGCGTACTCCACCGAAACCGGCGAACGCAGATTCAGCCACGCGTCATGACGCCCCTTCTCGTGGGGCATCGGCGACTCTTCACGTCAGGAGGGCGGCCACTGCGGGGCGGGGGGGCAACCGGCAGCCAACCTGGAACTCAGGGAGTCCGTCGATTCCATGCGTTCGCAGTTGATGCGGAAACTGGTGTGTTCAGTCGAGAAGTTCTTGCGCTCGTCTTGCAGCCTTTGTTCCTGGATATTCTTCAACAATCCTACGAAGCCAGCGTTTCCCAGCTTCAGGCTTCTTGTCCATGAGTTTTATGGCGAGGTCCAGACTCTGCAATGCCCGGCGTTCGCTCTCGAAGTCTGCGACCGTGGGCTCAGAGCCTGCTTGGCCCTCAAGGGGAACCGGAGTTGGGAGCTCATCCAGAAGTCTTTGCGCTTCAACTGCAGCTTCGGTTTCGGGGAACTTACCGGTGACCTCGGTAAAGAACGAGCGAGCGAGATCGACTTGCTCTGCATCAAGCCACGCCTTCCCTTTGACCAATAACTGATTCGCTTCAGTTTCTTGCGCCACTTCTTCCCGCTCGGCGATGCGTCGATCCCACTCGGGACCGATGGCCGGCGTCTCGACATCGGAGTAGAGGTTGCGGCCGTCCACGTCGAGTCGTCGAGTATGCCACTTTCCGTCGCGACCCGGGAAGACGATGATCGTTGCCTGTTTGGAGCCGATGCGTGCACGAAACGTCGATTCCTGGAGTGACGTGTCGAACGATTCCGGTGTCGAGTTCATGCGCACCTGCGGGGTGCGCGAGCCGCCTCCACCCCCGCACACCGAACAGGGAGAGTATCGACCGCGAGCTGCCGAAAGCGAAATGGCTCTACTGCTCTTCCGGACATGGCGGCACGCCGCTGAGTGGTAGTGCGATCCGGTGTCGGTGACGTACACCGTCGCTTCAGGCGCAATCTCTTGGGCAACCTTGCGAAGGATACCTCGAGCGTACTCTGCCGCTTTCGCACCGGTGTCGTTCGTCGACGGACTGCCCGCGGAGTGGTTCGTGCCCGCGATTCGTACTCCCTGTCTCCAGTCCCAGGGGGGAACTGGAGCGGCTTCTGCCCATAGGCCGAGTTGCGCTTCACGTGCCTGTTGTTCCGCGCTCGCCAAAGTGGGGGAGGTGGCAGACCACCGATCGTGCCAGGCCCAACCTTCCGCGACCATTTCAAGGTTGATGTGCCGATCACCCACATAGACGTCGCCAACGAGCCGGTCGTTCCCTTCGGTGTCCATCACCTCGACTCGGACCTGCTTTCGAAAGACCTTCTCGGCGAGGGCCTGGTGAGCCTGCACGTGGGACGGTTGTCCGCCTTCGGGGGAATCGATTCCCTGAAGGCGAATTGTGTGTTGGGACTGCTCTGCGTCCAAGACTTTGAGTGTGTCGCCATCTGCAATTGAGACGACCATTCCCCGGATGGTCCTTTGGGGAACGGCGGCTCTCGGCGCTTCAAGACGCATCTGGTCCCTGGGATTCGCAGCGACTGGATTTGCTGCGGGGGCCGGCTGATTCGGAGCGGGAGTCCTGCCAGGTCGGGGGGAACCATTTGGACCGAATAGAATCCCCAATCCGCAGCAACCAAAGACAGATGCAAAGAAGAGTATGCCGACCGCAGCCAGGCACCCGCCGACGTCGGCATTCTGCTGTTGTCGACGCGATCTTCTCGTCATCTGGTTCGCAAGGTTACTGCCGAGCCGCCAGCTGAATCCTCGCCAGAAGCTGCTCATTTCAATGGCCCTCGAACGTCAAAGAGGCAGGGGGTTCAGCAAAGGTGGCTCTGCATCGCCAGCTGCGCCAGCAGCCGCCCCTGGGACACGAACAATTCAATCAGCTCGCCGAAGAGACGGGCGGTCCGGTACATCGCCTGTCATTCTCACGGGGCCGGCGGATGGACTGGCAGGCCTCGGGAACTCTCCATCTCCCGGTCGGGCCATCGCAGCACTATAGTCCGGGCGACCGTGCCGGACGGGGGCTGCGGGCCACAACGGTCCGCTGACGAAGGGGGTGAGCGTAAAGACGGTGCGGCAACTCGGGCACTTCCCCTGCCGGCCGAGCAACTTCTTCTCGATGCTGATGCTGTGATAGCATTCCGGGCAGGTGACGCGCTGTTTCGACATAATTGGCCCTCTCTGGTGTCTGCATTTGCATTGCGGCCCAACCAGAAGACCGCGTGTGTCTGCTCCAAGTTGCCACACTGCCGCACCTGCTGCAAGCCACCCGGCAATGCCCTTCGATGCGAAGGGTGGTGTAGCTCACCTGGCTCGCGACGAATGCGCAATCCAGCTGGCTAACTTCAGGCCCCGGTGGGAGTTAATCCCGTGGAGGTTCGAGTCCTCTCTTGGGCACTGGTCCATACAGGACCTGCAGCAACCCGCTGCAGGTCCTATTTTCGTTCCCCCACGCAACCCGCTCTCCCTACAGCGAATTCTTCTCCGCCAGAGCCCAGTCCACCTCCACTCCCAGCCCCGGGCCGGTCGGCGTCTCGATGTACGGCCCCTCGATCGTCAGCGGATTCTTCACGATCGAAAACTCGTGGTACTCCGGACCCAGTATGTCCCCCGGATACCGCTCCACCTGCATGTTGTCCGTCCCCACCACCAGGTGACACATCGCCGCACTCGCCACGTCCCACTCCAGGTTCGAGCCGATGCTGCACGCCACACCCTGCTCGGCGGCCAGCTCCGCAATCTCCCGCGACTTCCGGATGCCACCGTTCTTGCCCGGATACACGCTGATCACGTCGCACGCATCGTTCCGCAGGCACTCCCGCGCCTGAGCCAGATCGAACACCGTGTCGTCCGCCATCACCTCGATCCCCGTCTCCTTCCGCACCCGTGCCAGGCCGGCATAGTCGTGACGGGGCGTCGGCTGCTCGAACAGCGACACGTTCAGCGGCTCCATCTCCTTCGCCGCCGCGATCGCCGTCTCCGCATCCCAGCCGCCGTTCGCGTCGATCACCAGCGCCCGGTCCGGGCCGATCACCTCCCGTACTGCCTTCACGCGGGCGATGTCCTCGGCGAAGTTCGTCCCGACCTTCACCTTGATCGTCCGGAACCCCAGCTCGACCAGCTCCTGGGCCGTCGTCCGCGCCCGGTCCAGCGGGTACGCCCCCATCGAAAACCGGCACTCGATCCGATGGGCCCGCCGCGGCCCGTCCAGCAGATCGTAGACCGGCTTGCCTGCGTCCTTCCCCGCAATGTCCCAGCACGCCATCTCGATCGCCGACTTGGCGAACCAGTTGTCCTTCGTCACCCCGTCCATCGCCGCATCGATCTCGCGTATCGACAGCGGATCCAGCCCGATCAGCTTCGGAGCCAGCATCCGATCGACGATCGCCTGAGCCCCCCACACCGTCTCTCCGCTCCAGCGGGCCATGATGGTTGCTTCACCCGCCCCCTCGATGCCCGCATCGGTTTCGACCCGCACCAGCAGGTACTCCGAGTCCCCCTGCTGACCCAGTGCCGAGATCATCCGCCGTTTCGGCTTCAGCGGAATGCGGACGGCAAAGGTCTTGATCGCTGTAATCTTCATGGTCTCTTCCGGCTGGTGTTGGGGCTCTGTTCCGCTGACGATTGTCTTCGCACCGCACTTATGTTGCAATTCGGTTGACCATCCTGATGCCCGGCCGCACCTGAGCACCCCTGCTGAGCGCCCGCCTTAGCGGCCACTGCCGGAAGGAACTCCGCATGGCGTTCACCGCCGCTGCCACGCGGGTCACCATCAATCCACCCCCCGGCGTCGAACTGACCGGCTGGGGCTATTACCTCGCCCGCTGCTGGCAGGACGTCCTCGACGACATCCACGCCACCGCCCTCGTTCTCGACGACGGCCACCATCCCCTCGCCATCATCTCCCTCGACATGATGGTCATCGGCCGCGACTTCACCCGCTCGGTCCGCGAACAGATCGCCGCCGCCACCGACCTCGCTCCCGACTCGATCCTCGTCTCCTGCACGCATACCCACAACGGACCCGCATCAGGCGGTCTGCTTGGTGTCGGCCAGGTCGATCCCGACTACGAAGCCTTCGCCGCCCGCCAGGCCGCCGCCGCCACCATCGACGCCTGGAACCGCCGCGTCCCCGCCACCGCACACGTCGCCTCGACCGATCGAGCCGACATCACCTTCAACCGCACCCGCGACAACGGCCCCGTTGATCCGACGCTCACCACGCTCCGCCTCGACGACGCCGCCGGCAACCCGCTCGCCATGGTCGTCAACTTCCAGGCGCACCCCACCGTCCTCACGAAGCTCCACCCGTACTCCGTCAGTCGCGATACCCCCGGGCTCATCGCCGATCGCCTCGAACAGCAATACCCCGGCATCATCCCGCTCTACCTGCAGGGAGCCTGCGGCGACGTGAACTTCCACCGGTACTTCGTCTCACCCGATCGCTGCCACGAACCCGCCCGCGAACTCGCCGGCTCCATCATCGGCATGCAGGAATCCGCCAATCGGCTGGACGACACGTCTCTCGCCACCGCCGTCGGCACCGCCCGACTTCCCACCCGCCGCTGGACCGACGAAGAAATCGAGTCCGACCGCTCCGAAGCCCTCCACCGCCTCGAACACCACGACATCACCGGCTGGCGCGACACCATCGGCCGCGTCATGACCAACAACCCCGACGACATGATCCGGCGACACGGAGGCGACGAGTGGAAAGCCGTCGCCGCCATGTGCCGCTTCAACATCGAATGGACCGACCGCATGATCCCCCTGCTCGAGCAGCCCGAATGGCTCGACGTCGACGTGCAGGCAATGCGGATTGGCGACCTCGGCATCGTCGCCAACGGCTCGGAGTTCTTCACCACCCTCGCCCTCGACATCCGCGAACGGGTCGACGTCCCTTACCTGATGATCTCCGCATACTCCAACGAACGCATCGGCTACCTCCCCGATGCCCACGATGTCCAGGCCCGCACCTACGCCGCCTGGCAGTCCCCCAAGTACTGCATCCAGTTCCCCTTTACCGAACAGTCCGGCCCCGCCATGTGCGACGCCATGCTGAAGACGCTCACCAACCTCGCCTGAATCCCCACCCCATCGATCCTGCCTCTTGAGGACAATACCACCATGTTCACTCGCCGCCAGTTCCTGGGAACCGTCGCCGCCGCCACGGCCGCCCCTGCCCTCCCCCCGCTTCCGTCCCTGTCCGCTGCCGACAGCACCCCCAACGGCCGCAAACGGATGGCCGTCGTCACCACCACCTGGTGGTATCACTCGCACGCCTGGCACATGGCCGAACGGTTCCTCGTCGGCTACCCGATCCGCGGCCAGTGGCATCATCCCGAGATCGACGTTGTGGCCGCCTACGTCGACCAGACCCCCGACAAGGATCTCAGCCGCCAGCGCTCCGAGGAGTTCGGCTTCCCGATCTACGACTCGATTGCCGAGGCCCTCCGCTGCGGCGGCGACAAACTCGACGTCGATGCCGTCCTCGTCATCGGCGAGCACGGCGACTACCCGATCAACGAATTCGGCCAGAAGCAGTATCCCCGCTACGAGTTCTTCGCCCAGGTCGCCGACGTCTTCCGCGAAGACGGCCGCTCCGTCCCGGTCTTCAACGACAAGCACCTCTCCTGGAACTTCGAGTGGGCGAAGGAGATGGTCGAGACCTCCCGCGAACTCGACTTCCCGTTCCTGGCCGGCTCGTCCCTCCCCGTCACCTGGCGGATGCCCTCGGTCGAAATGCCCTACGGGGCCGAGATCGAAGAAGCTCTCGTCCTCGCCTACGGCTCGACCGATATCTACGACTTCCACGCCCTCGAAACCCTGCAGTGCATGGTCGAACGCCGCCGCGGCGGAGAGACCGGCGTCGCGTCCATCCAGGGACTGCGGGGGGATGCCGTGTGGGATGCGATGCAGTCCGGCGGCTGGGATCCGGCCCTGTTCGAAGCCTGCATCGCCCGCTCGCAGACACTGGCCCAGCCGGAAACGTTCAGCCACCGGCATCCCACATTCGAGCAGATGCAGGAGTGGGTCGACGACCCGGTCGCCTACCGCATCGAGTACGCCGACGGCCTCAAGGCGACCATGCTCCTGCTGAATGGGCTGGTCCAGGACTTCACCTTCGCCGCCCGACTCAAGGGACACTCCCGGCCGCTCTCGACCCTCTTCTACCTCCCTCCGGTCCCCAATGTCACTTACTCGGCCGGCCTGATGTCCAAAGCGGAAGAGATGTTCATGACCGGCAAGGCCCCCTACCCGGTGGAGCGGACGATGCTCACCAGCGGCATGGTCCAGTCCGCCCTGCAGTCGATGGCGAATGACCAGAAGAAAACCGCCACCCCGCATCTGAACGTGGAATACACCGCATCGAAACAGTCCCACTTCCTCCGCATGTAGCGCGTAGGCTGGGACTGGTCCCAGCCCGTAGGGCCGGTTCCAACCGGCCGCCGGACGTTTGGCCAGCCCGAAGGGCCGGTCCCGCACGCGTGCCACGGCTCTGTGAGCCGTGTTCTGACAGAACCCGACGTCATCCTGTGTGCCACGGCCACCGGCCGTGCTGTCAAAACTCGAAACTTGCCCCCACTTTCTAACTCCTACTTCCTACTTCCTAACTCCTAACTCCTACCCACTACCCACTACCCACTACCCACTACCCACTACCCACTACCCACCAAGCCAATGCAACTCACCAACATGAACTGGGGCCAGGTCGCCGACCTCTCCCCCGACACCCCCGTCGTCATCCCGATCGCGGCCCTCGAACAGCACGGTCGGCACATGCCGCTGTTCACCGACAGCATTCTGCTCGGCGAAGTGGTCCGCCGCGTCCAGGAGCCCCTCGCCAACTCCGTCCTCTTCGCCCCGCTCACGTGGCTGGGGAACTCGGAGCACCACCTCG
>Ga0207833_100561_pt1 | contig 10442 bp, 12 predicted proteins | sample TtaePargueraPR_6_FD_187753 | JGI IMG/M metagenome (GOLD analysis project Ga0207833, IMG submission 187753) | Aerobic enrichment media microbial communities from Bioluminiscent Bay, La Parguera, Puerto Rico - Tt and E1 (2) (SPAdes) | ecosystem: Environmental > Aquatic > Marine > Unclassified ...
TTTCAAGCCAGTTTCGGGCGAGCTGGTTGGCGCGTTGGGCTGCCGTTTTCTCGCCTTCCGCCGCCCATTGTTCGTAGGAATTGTTGTCGGCAATGGACGAGCGGTAGAAGGCCGTCTGGAAATTGGCCTGGGTGTGGGCGCAGCCGAGGTAATGGCTTCCCGGCCCCACCTCGCGGATGGCATCCATCGCCTGCCCGTTTTCCGAAACGTCCAAGGGCTCGCATGTCCGCTGCTGCATGCCGAGCTGATCGATATCCATCATGAATTTTTCATAGGAGGACACCAACCCACCTTCCAGCCAGCCAGCCGAATGCAACACGAAATTGGTTCCGGCCAGCACTGTCGAGTTCAGCGTGTTTGCGCTTTCATAGGCGGCCTGCGCGTCGGGAATCTTCGATCCCGTCAGCGATCCGCCGGTGCGGAACGGCAATCCGAGGCGCCGGGCCAGTTGAGCCGCCCCGTAGGACACGAGCGACGGTTCGGGTGTGCCGAAGGTCGGCGCCCCCGACTGCATGGAGATCGACGAGGCGAAAGTGCCGAACAGAACCGGCGCACCGGGCCGCACGAGTTGCGTGAAGGCCGCGCCAGCCATGACTTCAGCCAGCACTTGCGTCAGCGTGCCGATCACCGTGACCGGGCTCATGGCACCGGCAAGAATAAAGGGAGTGACGATGCACGCCTGATTGGCGCGTGCATAGACCTTCGCCGCGCCGAGCATGGTCTCGTCGAAAACCATGGGCGAATTGGCGTTGATCAGATTGACGACCACGGTGTTCTGGTCGACGAATTCCTCGCCGAACAGAATTCTCGCCATCGACACCGTGTCCTCGGCCCGGTCTGGCGCTGTGACCGAGCCCATAAAGGGCTTGTCGGAATAGCGCATGTGCGAGAACACCATATCGAGATGGCGTTTGTTGACCGGAACGTCGACCGGTTCGCAGACGGTGCCACCCGAGTGATGAATTGACGGCGCCATATAGGCGAGTTTCACGAAATTGCGGAAATCCTCGATGGTCGCATAGCGGCGCGTCCCGTCGAGATCGCGCACGAAGGGCGGCCCGTAGACGGGCGCGAAGACCGTCGCGTTGCCGCCGATCTCCACCGACCGCTCGGGATTGCGCGCATGCTGTGTAAACACCGAGGGCGCCGTCTTCAAAAGCTGCCGGCACAATCCCCTTGGAAAATGCACACGGTCGCCCCGCACATCGGCGCCTGCTTCCTTCCAAAGGGTGAGCGCTTCCGGGTCGTCGCGAAACTCGATGCCGATTTCTTCCAGCACGGTATCGGCATTCGCCTCGATCAGCGCCAGCGCTTCGTCGTCCAGAACCTCGAACGGTTTGAGCACACGGCGGATATAGGTCAGTTGCAGCCCCGGCCCAGCGCCTGCGCGCGCCGCCCTACGGGCGGCCGCGCCGCCACGCTCGCCGCGCCCGGACCGTCCCCGGCGCGGCCGATCGTCCGTTTCGTCGTCACCGGCCATCATCGTCATGGCGAAAACTCCACGCTAGGGTCATCAAGCAAGACTCGCTACGAGCCTAGCGTTTGCAACAACAAGCTCCGTCCCGCAAGCGGCAGATAGTGTCGCAACTGGCGTTCTGATGAGACTGGCAGCGACACCATCGCAGCGTTCTGCCACCACATTCCTTTGCAAGAATAGCCGATGGCACCACGTCGATCACAAGCGATACGCGATGAATTTTCCGCAGATCTGGGCTTTCATGCCAACGCCCTTGCCGGGAAAGGGAGCACTCTCGGTGCAAATGCGCACCCGTCGCTCGCGCGCTCCGTCAAAATTGAGGACGACCAGCACTGACCGGGAGTCGCCAGCACCGAGCGAAAAGTCCGATGGCGATATGCTTGCGTCGATCGGCCTGAAATCCGCGTCATAAGCGCGAATGATCACGCCTATGCGATGTTTGTACGGATTTCGGGGGTGAACCCGCACAGCAAAACTGTCAGTGAAACTGCGAACAACCCCCCGCATCGGCGACATGGATTGCGACGATGCGGGCGTTGCTGCGGCACAGACGGCGACCAAAGCCGCCAGGGTCAGTTTACGCATCGTGCACCTATTCACAGGTCACTGTAACAAAGGCTTCATATGCGCCCTTTTGAAAGATTGCATTATCCGCTACCGCGCGCAGATCAACCGAAAGGTTGCTCGCACCAACTCCCAGGGAGGTTAATGTCGCCCCCGGCACCTTTGCCGTGCTTGTGGCGCCCGTCGAGCTGTAGGTGGCCCTGAACGTAGCGGCGCCCGTGCCAGTCGGTGCTGTTGTGAAAGTCTCGGGCGCTTTGAGCGACGCCTGAAATCCCGCACCTGTCGTATAAATTGTAGCCACACCAGCACTGCCGCCGGCTGCTTCAGAGTCCAGAACATCCAGGCCATCCCGCACGAGTAACCCGTCTGACCGGATTTCGATGGTGCAGCTCTCCTCCAGATTGGCGCGAAAAGGAAGATCTGACTGGGCTCCAAGGGACTGGCTCGAACCAAGCAGCAACAAAACACAAGAGTAGATATACTTCATGACAAAACCCTAGGTTGAAAATCAGGGCGCCATGTAGATACGCGAAGTACCTCCGTCAACAAAAAAGAGATACCTGTTGCAAACAGTTATTGCAGAGAACAGGAGGGTTCGTCGCCTGCCGGACCGCTGATAAGAATCCAGCGGAGCCCCAATCTCCCGACTTGTCGGACGTCACAGATTCAAACCCGGAACAGGCATGAATCAATACCGCTTGTTTTCGGTTTCTGCCAAAATGGAGGTGCGTTGGTCTATCCGGCAGGCGCACTCAGCGCCTGCCTTCGTTGCTCCATGACGCATCGCTCGCCCAGTCACCCGAAGCGTTGGAACGCATGCGTGGATCGAGCCCACGCCGCATGAGCTCGACTTCGAGTTCAAGGCGCTTGAGCTCGAGCTGATACAGTTTGTCGCAATCCAGCCGGGTCGGCTTTTTTCCAAGGGGAACAACGAGCCGCCCGTAAGCGGAAATGCGATGCGAACTGTTGTCGCCGATCACGCCTGAGTCGAGATAGGCCCCGGATCCAGCCATGGATGCGCGACACGTGGTACCGTCGGCAGCTCTGATTTCATCAAACCCGTTCGGCATGACGACGCCGGGAAGCGTCACACCCGTCTGGTTCTGATTGATGACGTACTGGTCGCTGTCTCCGTACACTATGGAAACACTCAGAAACAAAAAAACGCAGGCCCCCATCAATCGATACGATAAGCTATGAAACGTCCGCATACTTGAGCCTTAATCTTTGTCTGCCGGCCAGGAAAAGGAACGCTTTCCGCGCAAATCCTGACCCGCCTTACGTTTTTGCTGCCGAACCCGATCGAAACAAGAACGGACCGCGAGGTTCTGCTGCCCATCATTGTCTCCGAGGGAAATACCTCCGCTGCTATTGGCCGGAAATCCCGATCGTAAGCCTTGACCGCCATCCGGATCCTGTGCGGATAGGGGTTGTAAGGGGACACCCGCACCGTGAACGTATCGCCGAAACTTGTTATTTCACCGCGCATCGGCGTGAGGGACTGGGCAGCGCTCGTGCCGCAACCGGCAGTGAAAGCGGCTGCCCATAGGAGTTTTCTCCAAGCACAGCTATTATTCACAGGTCAGAGTGACCTCAGCCGTGTACGAGCCGGCGGGAAACGTGCCGGTCGATTTCGTCGCGCTCATGTCCACATCGACATTGGTCAACCCCAGTCCGAGCGGGGAAGTAACCGAACCGACGACGTCGAGAAGCGTCGTGACGCCCGACGCGCTGTAGCTGGAGGCGAATGTGACGTTGTCGTCTCCGCCCGTCGGCGCGGCAATGAATGCGGCAGGCGTGGAGGTCGAAACGCTGAAACTCGTGCCGGTGGTCAGAATCGTCGCGGAGCCTGAAGCTCCTCCGGCTTCCGTCGACGACAGGACGGAAAAATCGCCATTGGAGGCAAGAATTCCCGGCGTCCCAAGCGTTATCAGGCAGGTCGACAAGACATTGCCGTTGAAAATCACGGTGTCGGTAATGGCAGCGGCGGGGGAAGTAAAAACGATTGCGAGAAAAAATGCGGTTAAAGAGGTTCTACGCATGACCCTGCTCCTCATGGGTAAGCAGACAAGCCCCCTCTTACAAGGCATGATTGAACCTCAATCGGATTAACAACTTGTTAAGCAAGACGTTCGGTTTTGTATCCATTGTGAAGACAAGCCTATTCAAACCGGGCGCAAAGCCTCTCGCCGGCATCGCTCTAACCGTCGCTTTCCTGACGTCGCGAGTCGCAAATCAGCTATGTAAACGGCGAATTCGCGCCTTATTCTGGTGACATCGCATGATTGCGGCCAACCATTAGCGCGGTTCGGGGTGCCCTGCCCGCGTGTCGTGAGCAGCAGGAGCCAGAGCATGTCCGACGACGAAATCATACTCTCGGAGCTTCCGGACGATGAACTCGTGCAGCAGATGCACGACGATCTCTATGACGGGCTCAAGGAGGAAATCGAGGAAGGCACGCACATCCTTTTGAAGCGCGGTTGGCAGCCCTATGAGGTCCTGACGGAAGCTTTGGTCGAGGGCATGCGGATCGTCGGCGAGGATTTCCGCGACGGTATCCTGTTCGTTCCGGAAGTACTTTTGTCGGCCAATGCGATGAAGGCCGGAATGTCGATCCTGCGACCGCTTCTGGCCGAAACCGGCGCTCCCAAACAAGGCAAAATGGTCATCGGTACCGTGAAGGGCGACATCCATGACATTGGCAAAAACCTGGTCGGCATGATGATGGAAGGCGCCGGCTTCGATGTGATCGACATCGGCATCAACAATCCAGTGGAGAATTACCTGGAAGCGATAGAAGAACATCAGCCCGACATTGTCGGCATGTCGGCACTGCTGACGACAACCATGCCCTATATGAAGGTCGTGATCGACACGATGAAGGAAAAGGGCATTCGAGAAGACTATATCGTCCTCGTTGGCGGGGCACCGCTCAACGAGGAATTCGGCAAGGCCGTCGGCGCCGACGCTTATTGTCGCGACGCCGCCGTGACGGTTGAAACGGCCAAGGAACTGATCAAGCGCAAGCACAATTTAACGGCGAGCGCCTGATCGTGGCCAAAACCCAGGAGCGGCGGGCGGGTTAATAGGTGGAGCGCGAAATGTCGCGTCCGGCACTCTGTGTGGCGTCGACCGCATTTGCAGTATCCTGGCCAACGCCGCGGATCGTGTTTGCGCAACCGGCAGCCGAACCGGCAACGAGAACGAGGATCGCCAGACGGGAAAGAACGGAAAGTCTCATGGTTTGTCTCCCTCACAGATAGACCGCCCGCACAAACGGGGCCGTTACGATGCATGAACGCATGAAGCCGCAAAAAGTTCTCGTCCCCGAGAAAGTTCTTGTCATTGCCTGCGGAATGATCGCGCGCGAGGTTCTAGCCGTGCGCGAAACGCAGGGTTTTGCACATCTCGAGCTGACCTGTCTTCCTGCCGATTTCCATTACCGGCCCGACCGCATCGCGCCGGCCATGGACATTGCGATCTCGAACGCGCGCGCGCAGGGCTATCGCAACATCTTCGTCGGCTATGCCGATTGCGGTAGCGGCGGAGCTCTCGACCGGGTCTGCGAGAAACACGGCGTGGAGCGGATCGAGGGGCCCCACTGCTTCGCCTTCTACCAGGGGCTCTCCGCATTCGAACGCGTGGCCGAAGACGACATGCTCTCTTTCTATATGACCGATTTTCTTTGCCGCCAGTTCGATGCCTTCTTCATGAAGCCTCTGGGCCTCGACCGACATCCGGAGTTGATCCAGGATTTCTTCGGCAATTATCAGAAGCTGGTTTATCTGGCACAGACGGTCGATCCGCAACTCGAAACCGTGGCGCGGGATGCCGCCCGCCTGCTCGGGCTCGCTTACGAAAAGCGGCAGACCGGCTATGGCGACCTGACGGATGCGCTGGCCAAGGCTGCACAGAATCGCTGACCCTTCGGAAAGCGCCATGAAATGGTTACATTGGCGGTGCTTTCCTCAGGAGCATTTCGGAGATTCTTTCATGCACCGCTTTATCGTGACATTTCTGGCGCTTGGCCTCGCTGCGGGTGCGGCTAACGCACAATCGCTGGTTCAACAGAAACTCGATATGGAGCGAGCAGGCATCGAGAAGGACACGGTGATGCTGGACATCACCTATCGCGATGCCGCACGCCTTGACGCTTACGAGCGGATGCGCACCGAAGCCTTCGAACAGGCCGAATCCGGCGGCACGGAAGCGGACATTGCGCTTCTCGACGAGATCGACGAGCGACCCAAAATGACATTCGGGGACTTCGACCTTTCCGGGCAATGGCAATGCCGAACCATAAAATTGGGCGGTCCGGCACCACTGGTCGTCTATGACTGGTTCGAATGCTCTGTCAGCGACGATGGATCCGGCTGGTTCCTCGAGAAGCGCACCGGCTCGCAGCGCACACAAGGGCGCTTCTTCACCGACAGCGATTCGCGATTGATCTATCTGGGCAGCTATTTCGTGAACGGCGACGAGGCGCCGCGCTACGGCGCAGGCCGGGAAAGCGATCAGGTGGGGTACGTTTTCCGTGACAGAGACGATGGCTGGCGCGTGGAATTCCCCGCGCCGCAGCGGGAATCCGTGCTCGATATCCTGGAATTTCAACGTCCCCGATGACACCTGAGACGTTGTCGGATGCTTGCGGCTTCTGTCATGAAGGCTTAACGCCATCAGGACAAAACTGTACGCCACCCCGGTCGAGATTCGAACGGCTGGCAAAAAGAGCGCAATGAAGGCGGAGGGAACGGACTTGGACACGGTGTTGGGCGCACCGCCGGCTCACCTGCCGCCGCGCCGGCTCTCGCGTATTTTCCGCGACCTGGCGCGACATGCCGAAGACCGGGTGACCATCGGAGAAATTCGCCAGGCGCTTGGCGACCGCAGCTTTGCGACGCTCCTGGTCTTTTTTGCCAGTCTCAATCTTCTCCCCTTCCCGCCCGGCAGCACGCTCGTCCTGGGGCCGCCGCTCGTGCTTATCGCCCTGCAGATGGTTATGGGAAACAGAACGGTCTGGCTGCCAGGTTTCCTGCTCAACAAGGCGATCGGCGCCGACAAGTTCCGCCATATGAGCGAACGGCTCATCCCCCGGCTGATCTGGATCGAACGGCTCATCAAGCCACGCTACTGGCCGTTTGCACGCGATCATGCGGACCGGATTATCGGGCTTGCCGCCTTGATCCTGTCCATTGCCGTCACGCTACCCATTCCACTCGGCAACTGGTTTCCGGCATTTTCCTGCGCGCTCGTCGGGCTGGCACTTTCCGAGCGGGACGGCGTCCTGCTCGGCATCGCCATTGCCTGCGGCGTGCTCTCCTTGCTGGTGATCGTCGGCGTGGTGGTGGGCGCCAGCATGATGGCCGGCGCTGTCATGCACTGAAGCCACAAGCCGTCCCTCTCCTCCGTTCACGTCGCATTTGAATGCACGCGCGTCGCCTTGCAGCAAGCGGGCGCGCAGCAATGCGGCAATTCTGAAAATCGAGGAAGGAACAGGCGCTTATGGCCCAGCTCATTGTCGTATACTGGCGGGACATTCCCGCCCAGGTGATCGTCAAGAAAGGACGGCAGGCCGCCAAGCGCGAACTGCCCCTGCGCTTCACCGAGGCAATCGACATGTGCGCGATGCGCGTGGGCGCACGCGATACGGACGCCTATCTCGCAGAATGGCGGCGCGGCGATCCCGTCGCCGTTGGCGATGACCTGGAGGCCGAAGCCGACAAAGAGCTGGAAGCGATCGAGCGCGACTATGACAAGCAACGCCTTGTCGCGCTGGTCAAGGCGGATGGCCATGACGGAACCTAGCAATGCAAAGGCAGTCACCGTCACTCAGGCGACGCTGGTGAAGAAGGCGCGCGACCAGCTTGCCTACAAGCCGGCCGACGTTTCCCCCGATCGCCGGGTTCAGCGGCGCTACACGATGCGGCGCTGGTCGGTGCGCCACGCGCGGCTTCTCGAATGGGTCTATGCACGGTTCTCAAGCTTTTTCCTGACGCTTCACCCATTCTGGAACGCCGTCGGCTACGCGCGGGCGGAAAAGCCGGTCAAATTCGTGGAACGCCACGTGAAAGGCATGATGTTCGATTGCCGCATGTGCGGCCAGTGCATCCTTTCTTCCACCGGTATGTCGTGCCCGATGAACTGTCCCAAGCAATTGCGCAACGGCCCCTGCGGGGGTGTGCGCGCCAACGGCAATTGCGAGGTTGAACCGGACATGCCCTGTGTATGGGTTAAGGCGTGGGAAGGCGCGCAGGCGATGCGGCACAGAGACGCGATCTTCGAGGTGCAAAAACCTGTCGACCAGTCGCTCAGAGAGAGCTCCGCCTGGTTGCGGGTAACGGCACGGGCCGCGCGCGAACGCAACAACGCCCGGAGCAACGCCGCATGACCAGACGTCCGCCGCAGATCGACGAGAACCCCGACGGTGTCGACCTGCCGCTGGAATCCCTGCCCGGTCACGTTTCGCGTGGCCGTCTCGAACGTGTCTTGCGGCGCGGCGAATTCGCGGTAACGGCGGAACTGAATCCGCCCGACAGCGCCAACGCCCAGGACGTTTACGAACGGGCGGCCATTTTCGACGGCTGGGTGGACGGCATCAACGCGGTCGACGCTTCGGGCGCCAATTGTCACATGTCGTCCATGGGAATATGCGCGCTGCTGACACGCATGGGCTATGCCACGATCATGCAGATCGCCTGCCGCGATCGCAACCGGATCGCCATTCAGGGTGACGTGCTGGGTGCGGCGGCGATGGGGGTGGGCAACATCATGTGCCTGACGGGCGACGGCGTGCAGGCCGGCGATCAGCCGGGCGCAAAACCGGTTTTCGATCTCGATTGCATGTCGCTTCTGGAAACCGTGCGCACGATGCGCGACGAAGAAAAATTCCTGTCGGGGCGCAAGCTCACCACGCCGCCGGCGGTGTTTCTCGGCGCCGCCATCAACCCCTTCGCCCCTCCTCACGATTTCCGCCCGCACCGGCTTGCCAAAAAGATCGTCGCCGGCGCGCAATTCGTGCAAAGCCAGTATTGCTACGATGTGCCGATGCTCAAGGATTATATGAAACGGGTGCGCGACATGGGCCTCGACGAAAAATGCTTCATTCTCGTGAGCGTCGGCCCGCTCGCCTCCGCAAAGACCGCGCGCTGGATCCGTTCCAACGTGCCTGGGGTCCACATTCCAGATTCGATCATCACACGGCTCGAAGGAGCGGAGAAGCAGAAAGAGGAAGGCAAGCGCCTGTGCATCGACATCATCAATGAAGTGAAAGAAATCGAGGGCGTTTCCGGCATTCACGTCATGGCCTACCGGCAGGAAGAGTTCGTGGCCGAAATCGTGCACGATTCCGGTGTCTTGAAAGGCCGCAGGCCGTGGAAGCGAGAGCCCGGTCTCGACGATGCGCTGGTCGCCGAACGGCTCGACCACATTCTGCATGACAATCCGAACGAGAGACCCGTGGATATGGTGAAGGATGCAAGCGAGGCATCGGCAGAATGACGATCGAACCAGCGCCTGCACGGTCCAACCTCACGGCCGGAATCGAGACCATAAACCAGCGATATGACGCCGTTCATATCCCAGGAGGACATTGAATGACCCGCACCATCGTTGCCTCGGCAAAGAAGGAAGTCGTGATCGGCTTCGACCAGCCTTTCTGCGTGATCGGCGAGCGCATCAACCCGACCGGACGCAAGAAGCTCGCCGCGGAGATGGTCGCCGGAAACTTCGAGACGGTGAAGAGCGATGCGTTGGCGCAGGTCGCAGCCGGCGCAACCATGCTGGACGTAAACGCCGGCGTGACGGCGGTCGACCCCAACGCCACCGAGCCCGGCCTCCTGGTGCAGACGCTGGAAATCGTGCAGGAACTGGTTGACGTGCCGCTTTCGATCGACTCCTCGGTTTCGGCCGCCATCGAGGCAGCTCTCAAGGTCGCCAAAGGGCGGCCGCTGGTGAACTCGGTAACAGGCGAGATGGAAAAGCTGGAAGCCATCCTGCCCCTGATCAAGAAGTACGACGTGCCCGTCGTCGCCATCTCGAATGACGAGACCGGCATTTCCGAAGACCCGGATGTGCGCTTCGAGGTGGCAAAAAAGATCGTCGAACACGCCGCCGATTATGGCATTCCCGCCCATGACATCGTCGTCGATCCACTGGTGATGCCCATCGGTGCCATGGGTACGGCGGGACAGCAGGTGTTCCGGCTTTTGCGACGGCTGCGAGAGGAATTGAAGGTGAACACCACTTGCGGGCTCTCCAACATTTCCTTCGGCCTGCCCCATCGGCACGGCATCAATGCCGGTTTCATTCCCATGGTGATCGGGGCCGGCATGACGAGTGCCATCATGAACCCCTGCCGCCCGCAGGAAATGGAAATGGTGCGCGCGGCCAATGTACTGAACGG
>Ga0207833_100566_pt1 | contig 10388 bp, 8 predicted proteins | sample TtaePargueraPR_6_FD_187753 | JGI IMG/M metagenome (GOLD analysis project Ga0207833, IMG submission 187753) | Aerobic enrichment media microbial communities from Bioluminiscent Bay, La Parguera, Puerto Rico - Tt and E1 (2) (SPAdes) | ecosystem: Environmental > Aquatic > Marine > Unclassified ...
CCAGCCGGTCGAGCACGTCGAGCCCCTGCCGGACCTTGACCTCAATGGTCGCCTTGTCCGTCATGCCGCGGAAATCGCCGATATCGGCCCCGGCGGCAAAGCCGTTCGGCTTGGCGGACCGGATGACGAGTGCCTTGGGCGCGGCCTTTTCCAGGGTGGAGAGGAGGCGTGCGAACTCCGTCAGCGCGGCTTCCGACAGCGTGTTCGTGCCCGCGCCCTCGCAGTCGAGCAGCGCCCAGGCGATGCCGTCCTCGTCCAGATGCCAGCGCCAGTGCCGAAGGTCGGCGGGGCCCTCCGGCTGGGTGTCGGCAGGATCGCCGAGGGTCAGATGCTCATCGATGAGGGCGGTCAGGGCCTCGTCGCGCCGGGGGTCGAACTGTCTCATCTCTTCAGACCTCCGCCCGTCCTATTCCGCAAGCTCGAGCAGCATCGCGCCGCCCATGCCGCCGCCAATGCACTCCGTGGCGATACCGTGGCGCGCGCCGAGCCGGCGCATGACATGGGCCAGATGGAGCGTGATGCGGTTGCCGCTGGTGCCGACCGGATGGCCGAGGCTGATCGCCCCGCCATCGATATTGAGGATGTCGCGGTCGATCTCGCCGAAGGGAGCGTCGAGGCCGAGGATATCGGTGCAGAAGCCCTTGTCCGTCCATGCCTTGAGGCAGGCGAGCACCTGCGCGGCGAAGGCCTCGTTGATCTCCCAGGCACCGACATCTCCGCGCGCAAGCCCGTGACGGCGGAGCAGGGGGGTCGCCGACAGGACGGGGCCGAGCCCCATGATCGAGGGGTCGAGCGCGGCCCATTCGCAATCGACGATGCGGGCGAGCGGCTTGAGGCGGTATTTCTTCACCGCATCCTCGGAGGCCACGATAGTCCATGAGCCGCCATCGGTGATCTGAGAGCTGTTGCCGGCGGTGACCTGACCGAAGGGCCGCTCGAAGGCCGGCTTCAGCTTGGCGAGCTGTTCGACCGTGTTGTCCGCGCGCACCCCGTCATCGTGCTCGTAGAGCGTGCCGTCCGGCCCGATCATGGCCGCAAGCTCTTCGAGGCGTCCCTCCTCTTGGGCCCGTGCGAGCCGGCGGTGGCTCTCCACCGCATAGGCGTCGGCCTCCGCACGCGTCACCGCGAACTGATGGGCCAGAACCTCCGCCGTCTGGCCCATATTGAGCTTGACCACGGGGTCGGTCAGGCCACGCAGGATGCCGAGCGTCGGCATGAGGAAGCGCGGCCGGAAATTCAGCAGTTTCTGTAGCTTGTCGGCAAGTCCTCGTGCGGCATAGAAGCTGCCGAACCAGCCGGCGGCCTCCCGGGAGAAGAGGAGTGGCGCATGGCTCAGGGCCTCCGTTCCGCCGGCGAGGACCAGGTCGGCATGGCCCTGCCTGATATTGCGGAAGGCGGTGTCGATGGACTGCATGCCCGACGCGCAGTTGCGCTGCACTGTCCAGCCCGGAACCTCCTGTCCGCAGTCGAGCCTCAAGGCGGCGACGCGGCCCGGATTGACCTCGTCGGCGTGGACGTTGACGCAGCCGAGGATCACCTCGTCGAAGGCGGTGGGCTCGAAAGGCTGGCGCAGCAGCAGCGGGCGGCCCGCCTGGACGGCGAGATCGACGGGCGTGAAGGGGCCCGGCCCGTTGCGGGCCTTGATGAAGGGAGTGCGCGCGCCGTCGACGAGGTAGACGGCGCGCCCCGTGTCGCTCGGTGCCGGACGTGCGGGCCTGGACCGGGTGGCTGTCCGGCCGGACGCTGCCGCGCGGCGCTGTGGGGTTCGGGCTGCTATGGCTCGGTCTCCCTTCTCTCGTCGGTTCAGGCCGCGCGGGCCTTGCGGGTGCGCCTGGCGCGATCCTTGCCGAGCCCCTTGATTTCGTCCAGCGTGAAATCGTCGACCGCGAGGACCTCGCGGACAAGGGCGCGGGCCTCGGTGAGCCTTTTCGCGTCCTCCGCCGAGATCAGGCCCTTCTCCAGCGCGGTGTCGATGTCATCGATGCGGGCCTCGCGCATCGCCTTGCGGGCGGGGTCGAGCGCCACGATCTCGCGGAAGGCGTGCTCCAGGCGGCCGAGCTCGGTCTCCATGCCGCCGGGAGAAATGCCTGCGGTCAGCCTCTCGCGGCTCGCCGACGGCGCGGTGACGAGACCGGAGACCTCGCGCGAGAGCCGGTCCGACGGGGGATGGAAGCGCGAACCGAAGGGCCGGATCGCCAGCCGGAGCACCCAGGCAAGCGGGCGGACGGGGAAGTTGTCGAGCACGCCCTTGAGCGCTGCTTCCGCCCGGTGGGTGCTCGATTGCACCGCCCAGTCGACCAGCGGCAGGTCTTCCGTCGGCCGGCCGTCGTCCTGCCAGCGCTTGAGCGTCGCGGAGGCGAAATAGAGCTCCGACAGGGCATCGCCGAGCCGTCCGGTGATCATCTCCTTGCGCTTCAGCGCCCCGCCGAGACTCAGCATGGCGGCTTCGCTCACGAGTGCGAGTGCGGCGGAGAGCCGCTTGACCGACTTGAAGTGCCGCGCCGTCGGCCCGTCCACGGGGCTTGAAGAGAAGAGGCCGCCCGTCCAGGCGCGAGCCACGGCCCGGCCGGTGGTCTTCAGGATATGGCCGGCATGCCCGAAAAACGCCGCGTCGAAATCCCTTATGGCCTTGTCCGGATTCTCTTCCTGAGCAGCCATCATCTCCTTGAGAATGAAGGGATGGCAGCGGATCGAGCCCTGGCCGTAGATGATGAGCGAGCGGGTGAGGATGTTCGCGCCCTCCACCGTGATGCCGATGGGCACGGCGCGATAGAGATTGCCGAGATAGTTCTTCGGCCCGTCGCAGATCGCCTTGCCGCCATGGACGTCCATGGCATCGTCCACGGCGCGCCGCAGCGCCTCGGTCGCGTGATATTTGAGGATGCCCGACAGGACGGCTGGTTTCTCGCCCTGGTCGAGGGCGGACAGGGTGAGCCGGCGGCCGGAATCGATCCGGTAGGTGTCGCCCGCGATCCGCGCGATCGCCTCCTGCACACCCTCGAAGCGCGAGACCGGATTGTTGAACTGCTCGCGGATGCGCGCATAGGCGCCGGTCGAGCGGGCGGCGAGCTTCATGCCGCTCACCGACAGCGACGGCAGCGAGATGCCCCGGCCGGCGGCAAGCGCGGAGACGAGCATGCGCCAGCCCTGGCCGATACGCTCCGGCCCGCCGATGATGGCGTCGAGCGGCAGGAACACGTCCTTGCCCTGATTGGGCCCGTTGGGGAAGACCTGCATGGCCGGGTAATGCCGCCGCCCGATCTCCACGCCCGGCGTGTCGGCCGGCACGAGGGCGACGGTGATGCCGAGATCCTCTTCGTCGCCGAGCAGATGGTCGGGATCGTGGAGCTTGAAGGCGAGGCCGAGAACGGTGCAGATCGGCCCGAGCGAGATATAGCGCTTCGACCAGTTGAGCCGCATGCCGAGCGTCTTCTCGCCGTTCCAGGTGCCGTGGCAGACGACGCCGCGATCCTCCATCGCCGCGGCATCGGAGCCCGCATCGACGCTCGTCAGCCCGAAGGCGGGGATCTCGCGCCCGTCGGCGAGCCGGGGGAGGTAGTGGGCCTTCTGCTCCTCGGTGCCGTATTGCAGGAGAAGCTCGCCGGGGCCCAGCGAGTTCGGCACGATGACGGAGACGGCGGCGGAGGCGCCGCGCGAGGCGAGCTTCATGACCACGGCGGAATGCGCGGCCGCGGAGAAGCCGAGCCCCCCGTGCTCCTTCGGGACGATCATGCCGAGGAAGCCCTTCTCCTTGATGAAGGACCAGACCTTCTCCGGGATCTCGCGCCGGGTGAAGCAGATCTCCCAGTCGTCGATCATCCCGCACAGTTCCTCGACCGGGCCGTCGAGGAAGGCATGCTCTTCGTCGGTGAGGTGATGTTCCGGCGTGGCCAGAAGCCTCTCCCAGTCCGGGTCCCCGGACATGAGCTCCGCGTCCCACCACACGGTGCCGGCCTCCAGCGCCTCGCGCTCGGTATCGGACATGCGGGGCAGGATGGCGCGGATCCGTTTCAGCACGGGAGCGGAGACATGGCGTTGCCGGAAGGTCAGGCCATCGCTCTCGGTGGCGGTCATCCTTGTCCTCCCTCGTCCGGGACCGTTGCTTCTCCCGTCAATGCCCGGACCGCCCGGAGGGTTCCGTTCCGCAATGGGGGCGGCGAGCATATGGCCGGAAACCGGCGCTCGGATTCTTATTATGGTAGTGCATGCCGGCCAGCGCAAACTGACGTAGGGTCAGCATGGGCTCAGCCCAGGATGGCGCGCCGGCGCGCCAGGCTCGCCGCCGGCCATTCCGTCTGCATGTCGTAAAACACCTCGAAGGCGCGGGCGTCGTCCGGCAGGCGGACCCAGGGGAGCTTGGAGCGGGTGAAGATATGGACGTCGGGCTCGATCGCGGAGGGCTCGTCGAGCGTGGCGACGCGCACGAAGCTCAGCACGCGGCGCCTGCCGTAGTCGCTCCACACGGCGCCCCCGCAGGACGGGCAGCGATAGATGTCGTGCGGGCGGCCACTGTCGGTCGCCATCTCCGCCGGTTCCGGCTTGCCCAACAGGAGAGAGATGCGGTCGGTCTCGATCAGCGCGTTGATGGCGAAGGCGCCGCCCGTCTGGCGCTGACAGTCGCGGCAATGGCAGCAATGCACGAACATGGGCTCGGAGGTCAGCCTGTAGCGCACCGCTCCGCAGAAACAGCCGCCGTCGTAGGTCGATGACATCTGTGTCCTCCCGTGGTGCCGCGACGCAGGGTAGCCGCACCGGGCGCGTGCGCGCAACGGATCGGCCTTCGGGATGCCGCACCGCCCCGGTTTCAGCGCAGCGTCTCCGTGTGGCCGTCCACGGCGATGGCCTGGCCGGAGATCATGGCGGCTCCGGGGGAGGCGAGGAACACGGCGAGATCGGCGATCTCCTCCGGGTCGGTAAACCGTCTGAGCGACGAGGCGCGGGCATAGGCCCGGCGGATCTGGTCGCGCGTCGCGCCGGTGGTTTCCGCCTCCGCGGCGATGACGGCCTCCATCCGGTCGCCCTCGACCGCGCCCGGGCAGATGGCGTTGACGCGGATGCCGAAGGGGCCGAGCTCGGCGGCGAGCGATTTCGTCAGCCCGATCACGCCCCATTTCGCCGAGGCATAGGGCGTGCGCAGCGGATAGCCGTAGAGCCCGGCATTGGACGACATGTTGACGATGACGCCCGAGCCCTGGTCCTTCATGACGGGGGCGGCGCGGCGCACGGTCAGGAACTGGCTGACGAGATTGACGTCGATGCAGCCGCGCCAGTCGTCGAGGGTCATGTCGTCTATCGGCCCGGTCGGCCCGGCGATGCCGGCATTGTTGACGAGCACGTCGAGCCCGTCCATCGCGTCGAGCGCGTCGTCGAACCAGCGGTCGATGTCGGCCTCGTCGGTCACGTCGGCGTAAGTCCCCTCGATGTCGGGGCAATCCTCGCGGATCTGCTCCAGCGCCTCGTCGTTGGTATCGCAGATATGGACGCGGGCGCCGTCGCGCTGGAAGGCAAGGGCGATCTCCCGGCCGATGCCGCTCGCGGCCGCGGTGATCATGACGCGCTGGGGTCGTGGCATCTGGCGCTTTCTCCGGAAACCGGGACGACACGGTAGGCGATGATACAGGCAAGGGAGGGTCCCGCGGTAGCGCCGATTGCGAGGGGCGCGCCCTTGCCAGATCGTCCGGCGTCTGAAATACCATTTAACCTGTGGAAGCCTGTCGAGTGGCGGGCCCTTGAGGCGACCGAGGGAGGACGAGCGATGAAGATGAGCGGGGAACAGCATCTTGCCGCATCTCGCGAGGAGGTCTGGCAGGCCCTGAACGATCCGGAGGTGCTCAAGGAGTGCATTCCCGGCTGCGAAAGCATCGAGAAGCTCTCCGACACCGAGATGGAGGCCGTCGCCAAGGTCAAGGTCGGCCCGGTCAGCTCGCGCTTCAAGGGCAAGGTCACCCTGTCGGATCTCGATCCGCCGAACGGCTACCGCATCTCGGGCGAGGGTTCGGGCGGCGCGGCCGGCTTCGCCAAGGGCGGCGCGGCGGTCAAGCTCACCCAAGCCGACGACGGGGGAACGCTTCTTACCTATGATGTCGACGCCACCGTCGGCGGAAAGCTCGCCCAGATCGGCCAGCGGCTGATCGACGGCACGGCGCGCAAGATGGCCGACCAGTTCTTCTCCCGTTTCGCGGAAAAGGTCGGTCGGGCGGAGGCGCCCGCCGAAGCCGCGACGCCGCCGGAGGCCGAACCCGCCGCGGCGCCTGCCGAGCCGGGCGGACAGGAGCCCGCCCCGATCGGTGGCATGAACCGCTGGATCGCGATCGCGGCGGCCGTCATCATCGCGTTGCTCATCGTCTATCTCATGAGGTCGTGAGCCGCCCCGCGGGAAGCGGGGGCAGGGCGGCGGCCGCCGCCATACGTCTCCCTTGACCGCCTGCGCGGAGTCACGCAACACTTTCGACTGGCTCTAAACCGACCGGGCGTTGCCCGTGCCCCTCAGGCGCGCCGGCCCGGCGGCAATTCTTGAAGTCAGTCCGGCGATGGCACCCCGGCGGCAAGGGAGGACGATGGATGCCTACAGTTTCCATGACAGTGAATGGCAGGGAGGTCTCGGCCGACGTCGAGGGCCGAACGCTTCTGGTCGAGTTCCTGCGCGACGAGCTCGGGCTGACCGGCACGCATGTCGGCTGCGACACCAGCCAGTGCGGGGCCTGCGTCGTCCATGTGGACGGGCGCGCGGTCAAGTCGTGCACGACGCTCGCGCTGCAATGCGAGGGCGCTGACGTGACGACCATCGAAGGCGTGGCGACCAACGGCGCGCTGCACCCCATGCAGGAAGCCTTCCGCGAGCATCACGGCCTGCAATGCGGCTTCTGCACGCCGGGCATGATCATGACCGCGATCGACATGGTGGAGCGCCACAAGGGCGGCACGCTCGACGAGGCGACGATCCGCGAGGAGCTCGAGGGCAATATCTGCCGCTGCACGGGCTACCACAACATCGTCAAGGCCATCCAGTCGGCCGCAGAAAAGATGGCGTGACCAGCGCCCTAGAGGGAGGAGTTGAAGGATGAGTGAGACAGGCATCGGCAAGCGCCTGCCGCGGATGGAGGATCATCGCTTCATCACCGGCAAGGGGCGCTATACCGACGACATCAATCTGCCGCGCCAGACCTATGCCGCCTTCGTGCGTTCGCCGCATGCCCACGCGACGATCAACGGCATCGACACCTCGCAGGCCGAGGGCGCCCCGGGCGTCGTCGCGGTGCTGACCGGCGAGGACGTCGCCGCCGACGGCATCGGCGGACTGATCTGCGGCTGGATGATCCATTCCAAGGACGGCAGCCCCATGAAGGCGGGCCCGCATCCGATCCTCGCCCAGGGCAAGGTGCGCTATGTGGGCGACCATGTGGCCGTCGTGATCGCGGAGACGAAGGCGGAGGCCCAGGCCGCCGCCGAGCTCGTCGAGGTCGACTACGACCCGCTTCCCGCCGTCGCGGAGACGGCGAAGGCCTCCGCCGACGGCGCGCCGCAGATCCATGACGAGGCGCCCGACAATACTGTCTTCGAGTGGTCGCTCGGCGACGAGGCCGCGGTGACGGAGGCCTTCGACAAGGCAAGCCACGTCACCACGCTGGAACTCGTCAACAACCGGCTCATCCCCAACGCCATGGAACCGCGCGCGGCCATCGGTGACTACGATTCCGGCTCCGACAGCTTCACGCTCTACACCACGAGCCAGAACCCGCATGTCGCCCGCCTCGTGCTGTCGGCCTTCGTCGGCATCGCGCCGGAGCACAAGCTGCGCGTGATCGCGCCCGATGTCGGCGGCGGTTTCGGATCGAAGATCTTCATCTATGCGGAGGAGACGGTCTGCGTGTGGGCCGCCAAGCGGGTCGGACGCCCGGTCAAGTGGACCGGCGACCGCTCGGAGGCGTTCCTTGCCGACGCCCATGGCCGCGACCATGTCACCCATGCCGAGCTCGCCACGGACGGCGATGGCAGGATCACCGGCATGAGGGTGAAGACCATCGCCAATATGGGCGCCTATCTCTCCACCTTCGCCTCGTCGGTGCCGACCTATCTCTATGCCACGCTGCTTTCGGGCCAGTACGACATTCCGGCGATCTATTGCGAGGTCGATGCGGTCTATACCAACACCGCGCCGGTCGATGCCTATCGCGGCGCCGGGCGGCCGGAGGCGACCTATGTGGTGGAGCGGCTGGTGGAGACCGCCGCGCGCGAGCTCAACCTGTCTCCGGCGGAATTCCGCCGGCGCAACTTCATCACCGAGTTCCCGCACCAGACGCCGGTCATCATGGCCTATGACGCCGGCGACTACGGGGCCTCGCTCGACAAGGCGCTGGAGCTCGTCGACTACGACGGCTTCGAGCAGCGCCGCCAGGAGTCCGAGCGCAACGGCAAGCTCAGGGGGCTCGGCTTCTCCAACTATATCGAGGCCTGCGGCATCGCGCCGTCCCAGGCGGTGGGCTCGCTGGGCGCCGGAGTGGGGCTTTGGGAATCGGCGGAAGTCCGCGTCAACCCGACCGGCAATGTGGAGGTGCTCACCGGCTCCCACAGCCACGGGCAGGGGCACGAGACGACCTTCGCCCAGCTCGTCTCCGACCGCCTCGGCATTCCCGCCGACCAGGTCTCCGTCGTCCATGGCGACACCGACAAGGTGCAGTTCGGCATGGGCACATACGGCTCGCGCTCCGGCGCGGTCGGCATGTCGGCGATCTTCAAGGCGCTCGACAAGGTGGAGGCCAAGGCCCGGAAGGTCGCCGCCCACGTCATGGAGGCGTCGGAGAGCGATATCGAGTTCAAGGACGGTCAGTTCTCCGTGAAGGGCACGGACAAGAAGATGGCGTTCGGCGAGGTCGCGCTCGCGGCCTATGTCGCCCACAAGTTCCCGACCGACGAGATCGAGCCGGGGCTGAAGGAGGGCGCCTTCTACGATCCGAAGAACTTCACCTTCCCGGCGGGCTGCCACATCTGCGAGGTGGAGATCGACGCCGACACCGGCGTGACCCGGATCGTCAACTGGGTCGCCGTCGACGATTTCGGGACGATCATCAACCCGATGATCGTGGAGGGCCAGGTCCATGGCGGCATCGCGCAAGGCGTCGGCCAGGCTCTGACGGAGGGCTGCCGCTACGACGCGGAATCGGGCCAGCTCGTCACCGGCTCCTACATGGACTACTGCATGCCGCGCGCCGACGACCTGCCGAGCTTCAATCTCGGCTTTACCGAGACGGCGTGCCCGTCAAACCCGCTCGGCATGAAGGGCTGCGGCGAGGCGGGCGCCATCGCGGCGCCGGCGGCGGTCATCAACGCGCTCACCGACGCGCTCGGCGTGAAGGACATCCCCATGCCGGCAACCTCGGAGGTCGTCTGGCGGATCATTCAGGAGAACAAGCCCCGCGTGGCTGCCGAATAGGCAGGCGGACCGGGCGATCATCGAAGGGAGAGACTTCCCATGCACGATTTCACCTATCACCGCCCCTCGAGCATAGACGAGGCCGCGAAGGCCCTCGGCTCGGCCGAGGACGGCGCTCTCCTGTCGGGCGGACAGACGCTGATTCCGACGCTCAAGCAGGGCCTTGCCATGCCGAGCGACGTGGTCGACCTGTCGGGGCTCGGCAATGCGGGCATCACGGTGTCGGGCTCCACGGTCACGATCAAGGCGGGCACCTGCCATGCCGATGTCGCGGCGTCCGCGGAGCTCAAGAATGCCATTCCCGCGCTCGCCGAGCTGGCAGAAGGGATCGGCGACCCGCAGGTGCGCAATCGCGGCACCATCGGCGGCTCCATCGCCAACAACGATCCGGCCGCCGACTATCCGTCGGCCATGATGGCGCTGAACGCCACGATCCATACCTCGAAGCGCGACATTTCGGCGGACGACTTCTTCGTCGGCATGTTCGAGACCGCGCTTGAGGATGACGAGGTCATCACCGCGGTGTCTTTCACCGCACCGGATGCATGCGCCTATGCCAAGTTCCCGAACCCGGCCTCGCGCTATGCGATGGCGGGCGTCTTCGTCGCCAGGGGAGGCGACGGCGTTCGCGTCGGCGTCACCGGCGCCGGCATGGACGGCGTGTTCCGCTGGTCGGATGCCGAGTCCGCGCTTGGCTCCAGCTTCTCCGCCGATGCGCTTGACGCCCTGTCCGTCGATGCCGGCGACATGCTGGAGGATCTTCACGGCACGGCGGAATACCGCGCCAACCTCGTCAAGGTCATGGCCAAGCGGGCGGTCGCCGCCATCGGCTGAGGCCGCGGACTGCGCTTGCCGGGCGGCCATGGCCGCCCGGACAGGGGCCTTGCTTCATCGCCGTTGCATGGATCGCCGCGCGATGCCATGTGAAGCCTCATGATCATTTGCTCGTGCAACGTCC
>Ga0207833_100570_pt1 | contig 10335 bp, 4 predicted proteins | sample TtaePargueraPR_6_FD_187753 | JGI IMG/M metagenome (GOLD analysis project Ga0207833, IMG submission 187753) | Aerobic enrichment media microbial communities from Bioluminiscent Bay, La Parguera, Puerto Rico - Tt and E1 (2) (SPAdes) | ecosystem: Environmental > Aquatic > Marine > Unclassified ...
CTGGGGCCGGGTCACCTCACACATGGATCTCTGAGAACGCTTGCTGGAATGCCGCGGCCAGCCGTTCCGAGACGGGATCATGCTGCCCCAGCGTGTCGACTCTCACTTGCGGCGTGCCGATTGTGAAGTACACACTGCGCGTCGCCGCGTCGAACTGGGAGTTGACCACATACGTCGGCTGCTGCCGCTGAGGCAGATACCATCCTGGAATCGGGTTCATCTGGCCGTTCGGCATCCCCAGAGAATGCGCGTTCGGACCGACGCCGCAGGACAGACCCGCCAGTTCTGCCGCTGTTCCCACAGCACAGTTCAGAAAGGCGCGCGCTTTGGTGTCGACACCGTCGGCCTGCGCGTCTGACAGATGCTCATTCCAGCCGTACTCGAGAAAGATGTTCGGCCCGTCGATTTCGATTTCGCGCAGGTGCAGGACACAGTCGGGGCCGCCAACTATCTGCCGAGTCGTTTCAAAGTGCTCCTGAAACACAGAATGCAACGCCGGGCCCTGCGCTCCGTGTTGCCGGCCCGCAGACATCTCATTCTCGTGGTTGCAGCAGTTCTCGATCTGCTGGCGGCACTCCTGCACGCGTTCGTGTCCGGGCGTTTTCTCGAGAAACTCGTCGAGCAGCGGTCGGGCGGGCTCAACGAGCAACCGAAACTCGCTGACATCCGAGCGGCCCGCCTTTCTCAGCTGCGTCTCGCCGCAGGCCGCCCACATCTTCAACAGCAGTGCGGAGTACCCGATGAGTGTCGACGCATGCTGCTCACGCGAGAGCCGGAGTGCGCGTCGGTTCGTCAGCATCAACTGGAAGAACGAAGCGGCGCAGCCGTGCCGTCCCGGGTCCTTCGAGGGGTCGACATCGAAGTAGTTCTGGGCCGACCACGTCATGACCTGGCTCCAGGGCTGGTTGCTTTTGCGGGCATCACGAATGATGGGGACGTGTTCGCGAAGCACCGGCTCGTGCGGAGCCAACGCTTCCAGGCGTTCTGCCCGCTGGAAGAACTCGTCATAGGAGAGTGAGAGCAGCATCAGATTCTCGGCCGCATACGCTTCCGACTGCGCCAGACGCTCCTTCCCGGGAGCATTCGGGGAGGCCGACTGAACGATGTCGACCGCACGCTGGAACTGCTCTCGCGCCGCGGCACCGTCGCCGATCGTCGTCCACAGAACGGCACCATGCTGGAAGGCCACCACGGCCTTTCCCCAGGCGGGAGCATCGACATTGTCCAGACGATCCAACACGTCCAGCGCGCTGCGGAGCCGGCATTCGTCAAGCAGCTTCTGCACTGTCCTGAGCTGTTCCATCACATCGTGATGCACGGTCGCACCTCCTCGGGCCAGCCAGCCAACCGCGCGTCGAAACAGTGACATGTATGGATACCTCACCGAAAGAAGTCGATCGTGTGGAAGTGTCACTACCTGGAAACAGCAACGAAGTAGACCTGGCCGGCTGCATCGGCAACTGCGGTCTCGTCAAAGAGGTGGGCAACGGCGTCCCCCTCGCCACTGAGGCACGTCAGCGGAGTGCGTGCAGGCAGAACGTCGATCAACGTCCAGGTTTCGGCGTCGACTGCGAACAGCGTACCGCTTTGTCCAACAAGCCAGAGAACCTTTCCCGCACCGTCGACTCCGGCGTGCACGATTCGTCGTTCCCTCACACCGGGCAGCTCGCTCGCTTCCTCGTCCCCATCCATGAATGCCTGCACCGATCCGTGAACGACCGTCGCTCTCGATTCTGCTGAACACTGTGTGACGACCAGCAAACGGTCTCGCACGTGGTCACATGCGAGACTCGCAAACATCCCGTGATCGACACGCAGGACAGCATGCCCCGTGTACGTTGGAACTCCGGAGGAGTCATCCGGTCGGAAGAAGACGAGGACGTCACGAGACTCGTGAACCTCTTTGCCATGCAGACAGGTCATCTTCCAGACAATCCATTCACCGAGGTGATGAAGCGAGCCACCCGTTACTCCGTGGAACTTCAGGTGTCCGGTCTGCTCGACGACGTCATCAGCCCGGCAGACATAGTTCTGCCCGCCTGCCTGCGACAGCCAGAAACTCCCTCCGGGCAAACCTGCAATCGCCGAGATGCCTCCAGGAACGCCGGTCACCAGTTGTGGCATGCCTGATGAGAGATCGAGTCGGTATCCCTGCCCCTGCAGGCGAGCCGAAAGCACCTCGTTGTGGTTGTTGCGTCCATAGACAGCAAAGGGACTCGTTTCTCGGACGATCAGCTGTGCTGCGTCCATGTCAGAGGCCGTATGCCAGAAGCCGTCGTCACGGTGGACGATTGCATCGATCCGTCGGTCTTCTCCGACGTAGAGAGCCTGGACGACGGTCTGGGTCGCTGAGCTGCCCGACTCGACGTTCAGCGTCGCAACGGCCGCTCGCGTCAGCAGGGCGGATTCTCCCTGGCCGATCGCCGTCCAGTCCTGCGCTCCCGCAAACTTCGGGCTGCTGCCACTGATTGGAATGGAGACTTCGTCATCCGGCCCCCAGGCGTGAAAGCGACCGACCTCGTCAACCCAGAGGACGCGGCCCCCCGTTGCACACACGTGCTGCGGTCGTGCATCACAATGAGTCTCTGCCGTCGCTCTGAGAACACCGTCTCGACACTCGAAGATGGCCAGTCGCTGGTCGGTCAATGCGACAACGCAGCTGGAACGCTCGCCCGGGCAGACGTTGACAACATCGACCTGCTCGAGAGTGAGCTGCCCACTGAGGCTCCGCCGGTCTCCGAGGAAGACACGTGTGTCGGTCCCGCATCGGAAAGTCGCGACAACTCGGTCGCCGCACGGAACGCAACCGGACAGTTCTGCATCGGGCGGAAGATCTCCAGGCGTGACGGGGACCGTTTCGAGCCGCCCGTCCTGGAACACGCAGCATGTCAGTTCACGAGAATCCGACTGAAACCAGAGCTGCCCGCCGCAGAAAGTGAGACACGGCGGCTCGTACTCCGGCAGATACAGCGGGAGAGTCGCCACGGACTCTGCATCGGTGACAAGGCCACGGTCATTCCTGTTGAGTCGGACGATCTCGACCTGACTGTCTTCGGCAGCGACCGCGAGAAATGCCGCATCTGCCCGAACCGCGACTCGCAGGATACGGGTCGATCGTACGGGCACCGACTCCGGGAGTTCCTGTGACCGTTCAAGATCGACGATGTTGATCCGTCCCAGCTGTGAACAGACGAAGGCCAGCCCGGACTCTCCGGCGACGGCCCCGATCGACGGCCGGGCAAACTCGTGCTGCGTCCGAACGTGCACATGAATGTCGCCGCCTTTGGCCGATGGGGGCTCCGGCAACGCGACCCGGCTCGTATGAATCCACGGTCGGCGGATCCCTGAAGTGTTCAGAAGCTCCCGATCCGCATCGGTTCCCTCATGCCACAGGAGTGCGGGATACGCATGCGGAGCGTTCCACAGCCGCTGGGCACGTTCGAGCACGAACGTGCGTACGTGTTGCGCCGGAGTCGGTTCAGGAGCGGGAATCAGTTCGAAGTCTTCCAGCAGACCATAGACGTCAATTGCGCAGCATCGCGCATCGACATAGGTCGTCCGGCACAGGAGGCGGCACAGTTCCGGATACCGGCCTGACCGAGAGAGGTGCCAGGGGAGTTCGACGAGTGCCCGCAGATCTGGACGCGGCGTCTCCCCTTCCGGTGCCGATACGTCGTCGCCGAGTGCCGGCCCCACGGCGCGTTCGGAGAAGAAGTCGGCCAGCACCTGATGCCGTTCCGACCGCGTCTCGGAGTCCGACAGGTATTGCCGCCGGATCTCCTCTCCAACCTGCCGATGGTAAAACGCCAGGACATCGCGGCCCTGAGCGGATCGTCGGACCAGGTAGGGAGCCAGATCGAAGTAGAGTCGGGACCAGACGGCGACCGGTAGCTGCTGCTGCTCGGGATCACGTTCCGGGAGCTCGTGAAAGCGGTGTGCCAGAAAGTGCTCGAAGTATCTGGAATCGCCTCGCAGTACGCCCCGCACCTCCGGCTCGGTCAGTCCGTGACGGGCACAGCAGAGATAGCACAGGGCCCGCTCGATGAGCATCGGGCCATGGTTCGCTTCGTCGGCCAATCGATCGAGCAGTTGCCGAATCAACCCGGGCACATCGGCGGCAATGCCAGCAGGTTTGTGCCAGGACGGCCAGAGCCGTGCGGCCTCGAAGACCATCCTCAGATAGAGCGGCTGCCGGCAGGTCGGACTTGCGTCGATTCGCGCGTTGACGATACGTCGTTGATCCTCCGTCAGCGTCCGCCTCGCCTCGTCCAGCCAGCGATCGAGAAGCCCGCGAGATTCCCCGGTCGAAAACGCCCCCAGCAAGAAACGGAACGGATCCGGATGCTGCCGCCGCTGCATCAGGCGCCATGGGGCCCCGGCGGGGTCCTCGTCGCCGCGATCGGAGAGGCAGGAAACGATCACCCGCACGTTCTCAGACAACCGGGTTGTCGGCAGCCAGTTCAGATCCCGTGCGCCATCGTTGTCCGACAGCTGATCAAGTGCGTCCAGCATGATGACAACGGGGGCCGGAGAGTGGCTGCCCTGCGTGAGGTGACCACGGAACTCGCTGACAAGGTCGTCGAACTCACCGGATGGTTCGCCTTCATCCCCCGTGCGATGGCGCACATCGCGGCAGATACCGGTCAGCAGGCTGCGGATGTCCGTCGAGGCAGCGTTGGCTCCGATGAGCCGCAGGATCGGTGTCTCTCCGCACATGGCAGCAATCTGGCGAGACGCTTCCGTCAGCAGGGCCGTTTTCCCGCAACCGGAGTCACCATGCACGACGAACACCGAACCGCCCGGTCCGCTGACATAGTCCCGGATGGCAGCCAGTGCATCTTCACGGCCGACGAACGTTCCCTCCGGCGTACGTCGCTCGCCGAAATCACGGTGTTCCTGCCGTTCGATGGCCAGGGGCCCCGGTCGCTGGTACTCCTCCATCTGCCGCCGGACCAGCGTCTCGAGATTGCTGCGGAAGAACGTGCACACCTCTGTGATGTGGTCGTCGGCGATCCTTCCGTCACGCCACTCGATGTGGTCGCAGACCAGAATCTGTTTGCCGCCGATGTGGTCGCGGATCGCGGCCTTCAACGACTGCTGAGCCGTCCACGCACCCCGGTCGATGTGTCCCGAGGCGTCCGCATCAACAAAGCCGGGACGATCCGTCGCGGACTGCAGTCCCTCGAGGTTGCCAAGGTTGCGGAACAGGGCGAACACATGCTCGTGCGCGTCCGGTATCGCCAGTGCTCCCCGCCAGATCTCCTGCTCCGTTGCCGATGCCGTGAACTTGAGTGTCGCCGGGATGACACCATCCGGTCCTTCTCCGGGCAGCCCTGCGCTGCGCAGGTCCGGCAATGACCGGTCGATCAGCTCCCTCAGCTGCCGCTCGACTTCGTTCCACGGCTGCGGATCCCGGAACTCGGCCAGTTCTCCGCTGCGCGGCTGCAGGCAATGGACGCGCGGAATCGCGTTCTCATCGCGACGATACCAGCGCAGCAGCAGGTCGCGTTCCGCACGACCGATTGCGGCCGATGCAAGAATCTCGAATTCGAGAGCCGAGATCTCCTCGGGCAGCGGTCGCCACCCGTAGCGATCTCCCAGAAGAATGATGAAGTTGGGCCGCGGAGAGACTTCCTGAGATCGGCGAAGTTCTTCGAAGCAGATCCGCATCGTTCTCTGATCGTGGGACGCCTCCTGCGAAACGCCCCAGCGGAGGTCGATCGCCTCGAATTCGAAGCCCCCCTCGGCACACAGAGTCTGCAGGCCGGGGAACACGTACTGTTGCAGGCCGTTTCGTTCCAGCGTCATGTCGCTGAACGTCGAACTGACGAAGATCCGTATGACGCGTTTCCGAATCCGGCCCACTTCGATGATCCTTTCGCTGAATCTCTACTGAGCGTTGTTGCCTGGGGGCATCGAACTCAACACTCGCCGCCAGGCAACCGAACGGGGAGACCGGTTCGCTCAGCTTTTCGAAGTGGTATGAACGAGCGTTTGCCCCGTCACGCGGGGGACGTTCATACGCGAGACGATGAGCCAGCGAATCATTCGGGCATCGACCGGGCCTTTGCAGAGAAAGAGAAGATTTTGCGACCGTACACCCTGCAGGATGCGAAATCGAGAACGATTTGCATTTTTTTGAAGACCGCTGCAACGACGGATCGCCGGCTCATCCGCATCTCAGTCCAGATCGATGCGGCCCCCTGCGTGGCGAGTCCGTGGTGATCCCTGGCTCCCCCATGGGCGAAGCCCGGTCACTCCGGGAGTGCCCGGGCGATGGCCGCTGGCTGGAAGCACAGCGTCCTGGTCGCGTCCACGAGTGAGTCGCAGGATCCGATGGCGACTGCCCCGTCAACGGGGCGTCCAGCAAGCGGCTCATTTGCGGGAGCTGTCGGTCCTCTGTTGAGATCGGTCCCATTGGGGGGCATACTGCACTCACCCCTCCTTAGCTTCATGCAGTTGAAGCCTCTTCGGCCAGCCTCTCAACAGGATCCGCAGAGTGATGAACCGTTCCGATCGATCCATCGTGCTGGTGGACGGCGATGTGACCATCAACTGGAATCTCGCGGACCTGGGCCGCCGGGACAGTCACCTGCATGATTGGTCTGCCGACTCCCGTTCCCGCATGTCTCAGCAGCGGGGAGGAGCCGCCTTGCTGGCCGACCTGACTGCCAGCGTGCTGGCAGACATCTCCGTCGCTTCCGTCGAGACCGGGCGCGTGCCGGCGGATCCAGTCAGAAACGACGACGTGCAATACCACCATGCCTACGCGATGTGGCGACGCGACAGCGACGGAGCGTGGCGTGTCAGTCAGTTCCTGGGTGTCGACCCGCGAGTATCGGACTCCCGCACCGAAACCACCAACATCGCCTCTCCCCGGGTGATTGTCATCGACGATGCGGGACTGGGCTATCGCTCCTCACTGTCGAGCTGGCCCGATGCAGTGCGGGAACCGGACTCGGACTGCTGGATCCTGCTGAAGATGGCAAGTCCCGTGGCATCCGGCCCGTTGTGGAATCACCTGATCCGTCGCTGCCCGGAGCGGTTGATTCCCGTCCTGACCATTGACGATCTGCGACGGACCGAGGTTCAGGTCAGCCGGGGACTGTCGTGGGAACGGACGGCCCAGGATGTCGTCTGGGAACTGGCCCACAATCCGTGCATCAACGAGCTGGGGCTGTGTGCACATACCGTCGTCTCGTTTGGAACGGCGGGAGCCCTCCTTCTTTCTCGCGGGAGTTCGTCAGCCCGACTGTTGTTCGACCCTCTTGTCATGGAAGGCGAATGGGAACCGGCCGATTGCGGTCATCTCGTTGGCAATCCGGCGACGATGACCGCAGCTCTGGTGCGTCAGGTAATTCAGTCTTCAGACGAGCCCGACCTGGAAACCGGCGTCCGGAGTGGCATTCATGCAATGCGAGTGCTGTACAAGAGGGGATACCACTGTGATTCTGGACGTGGCGACGGGCTTGATGTCGGCTTCCCCATACGCGACGTTGCCGAAGCAATTCGCGAGTCATCGGATGTCCTGGCGGCAGTCGACGTGCAGGATCCTGTCCGGTTTCTGGACCGCAGCAGCAAGCCGTCCGATGCGCCAGGACGACCGGGCTTCTGGACGATTCTCGAGAACCGATATCGGGACGGTCTGCTGGGGCTGTCTGAGCGGATCGTTCTCGACGGCCTGGAAGAGAGCCTTGCAGACGTTCCCATGGGGCGCATCGGCCATCTGAATACGGTCGACCGTCACGAGATCGAATCGTTGCGAAGCATTCAGAGCCTGTTGCGTGAGTACTGCCGTCACCAGCGGCAGCAGCCGCTTTCAATTGCGGTGTTCGGCCCCCCGGGTTCGGGCAAGTCATTCGGTGTTGAACAGGTTGCGCAGTCGATCGATCCGGGAGCAATCCGGAAACTGACGTTCAACCTGTCGCAGTTCGATCGTCCAGAAGAACTTCTCGGTGCGCTGCACCAGGTGCGCGACGTTGGCCTCTCTGGAAAGCTGCCGCTGGTGTTCTGGGACGAGTTTGACACGCCGCTGGACGGCCAGTCGCTTGGCTGGCTGCGATACTTCCTCTCTCCGATGCAGGACGGTGCGTTTCAGGAAGGACAGATTACGCATCCCATCGGTCGCTGCATTTTCGTCTTCGCCGGGGGAACCTCGGCCTCGATGGACGAGTTCGTCACGAGTCTGGACACCGACGACCATCGCAAGGCCGCGAAGTTGCCGGACTTCGTGAGTCGCCTGCGAGGTTTCCTGAATGTTCTGGGGCCCAATCCCCAGTCGACTGTCGCCGGTACTGGAGACCCGTACTACATCGTGCGTCGTGCGATTCTGCTGCGGTCGCTGCTCGAGCGGTCAGTCCCACACCTCCTCCGGCCGCAGGGAGGTGTACGTCGATTGCAGATTGACCGCGGCGTGTTGAGAGCCCTGCTGCAGATCAGCCGTTACAAGCATGGAGTGCGTTCCATCAACGCGATTCTCGCGATGAGTGAGCTGGCGGGGCGACAGGGATTTCAGCGATCGAGCCTGCCTGCGCAATCGCAACTCGACCTGCACGTCAACGGAAGAGAGTTTCTGTCGCTGGTGCAGAGCATCGTTCTGACGGACGACCTGGTTGAGCATCTGGCAGAGGCTGCGCACGAAGTCTGGAAGGCAGGGAAACTTCGCGATCACTGGACGCACGGCCCCGACAAGAGCGAGGAGGCGAAGACTCACCCCTGGCTCGTTGACTTCGAGGACCTGCCGGAGCATGCGAAGGAGGCGAATCGCGTTACGGTACGGACAATCCCACAGAAGCTGGCGATTGCCGGCTATGTGATGATGCCGGCTCGCAGCAACGAACCGCCTCTGGAGTTCCCCGGGGGTGATCTCGAGATGCTGGCCCGGTTCGAACACAAGCTGTGGATGCAGGGAAAGCTGCAGGCGGGATTCCGATTGGGAACACCGACGGACGATGATCCGCTGCAGAACGAATACCTCGTGGACTGGGACGATGTCCCGGAAGAGATTCGGCAGGCGGATCGTGATCTGGTCTGCGGGATCCCGAAGATTCTCTCGAAAGCCGGGTATGCCGTGGTCAAGCTGGATGCGGGAACGTAGTTCATGTCCCGAGAATCTGCATCGAGTCCCGCGTCGCCAGAGACGTGTGCCTACAGTCTACGGATCGGCGTGACGGGGCATCGCAACCTCAGCGATGCGGCAGGAGTCGCGGAAGCCGTGGCAAGGCTGCTGGAGCAGATTGAGCACACACTGCGTGCGCAATCGCGCACCCCACTCGACCGGGTCGTCGTTTCACCACTCGCGAAAGGAGCCGACCGGATCGTTGCCGAGGAAGTCCTGAAACGTGAGGGAACATCTCTCGAAGTGCTCTCTCCATTCCCCCTGGACGAATACCGGCGCGACTTCGCGGAGCCGGACGACCTCGCGGAGTTCGAACGCCTGCTGAGCCGGGCCGACCTCGTTCGCTGCGTCACGACCTCACCGCCGCCACAGAATGCGTCCGATGACGAACAATCGGACTGGCGAAGTCGCGGCTACCTGCGGGTCGGACGCGCAGTCGTCGACGCCTGTGAAATCCTCATTGCGGTCTGGGACGGCAAGCATGCGAGAGGGATGGGCGGAACGGCAGACGTCATCGAATACGCACTTCGCCAGCGACGCACTGTCATCTGGGTCAACGCGTCCGCCCCGTCGAGCGAGCCGCAGCTGATCCTGGACTGGCAGCCCGGTGGACGTCCCGACGCTGATGGAGTACCGACCACGGCGAAAGCACTGTCGCCCGGCTACTATCAGCTTGATGCCTACAACCGCGATGCGAGTATTGGCAGCGAGGCTCTGGATCGGGCCATCACCTCCGAGCAGACGTCCCTGCAGGCGCACGCACGGAACGCAGGTCTTCCTGCCGAAAGCATTCGCCACGTGACCGATGTGCTGATTGCACACTTCGTCCGGGCCGACCGACTGGCCGTCCACTATCGAAACAACTACGTGCGAGCGACGTCGGGGCTGTTCGTGCTCTCGGCACTGGCGGTTACGGTCGTCGTCGGTCAGGTGCTGTTCTTTCCCAATCTGCTGTGGATCATTCTGCTGGAGATCCTTGCGATGGGAACAGCGGTCATCCTGTGGATGTGGTGCCGACGCAGTGCCTGGCACGAAAAATGGATCCACGACCGCTATCTCGCCGAGCGACTGCGGATGGCCATCTTCTCGCTGATGCTGGATCAGGAGGATGCGACTCCGACCTCGCCCCCGTCGCAGGCTCTGCCATTCTACGGCGGTCCGCAGGACTGGCTGCTCTCGACCGTACGGAGCATCGTCGAGACTGCCCGAGCCATACC
>Ga0207833_100573_pt1 | contig 10289 bp, 10 predicted proteins | sample TtaePargueraPR_6_FD_187753 | JGI IMG/M metagenome (GOLD analysis project Ga0207833, IMG submission 187753) | Aerobic enrichment media microbial communities from Bioluminiscent Bay, La Parguera, Puerto Rico - Tt and E1 (2) (SPAdes) | ecosystem: Environmental > Aquatic > Marine > Unclassified ...
CCCGCCATCACATAGGTGCCCGGGCGCGGGTCCTCGGGAACGACGGCGACGTCGCGCTTGGCGGCCGCGGCCATGAGCGCGCCGAGAAAGACCTCGTCCTTGCCCGGCGGCAGGCCGGAGAACGAGGTGATGGAGACGCGCGGCGCCTGCTCGGGCGTGCTGACCCAGCTGTTGCCGGAGACGGCCTCCTTGGCGAAGGGGTGGGCACCGCCGGCCAGCGTGTCGCAGCCGGCCAGAACGGCCAGGGCGAGCAGCGCCAGCACCGGCATGACGCGGCCGCGCCAGTCCGGCGAAGCGTTCCGGAGGCTGTCACTGGCCCCGCGTTTCACCGCCTGTTCCCCTCCTCGCCGGCGCCAGATTGGCACACAATCCCCGCTCCGGATGCCGGCGCCCCATACTACCTCACGGGGCGGGCGCCGCACGACCGGCCGCGATAACGCGCCATCACCATGGCGATCATTTGACGAACAGGTCGAGCGGCGTCGCCGACAGGGGCTCCGGCTCCCCGTCGGTAACGATATAGGTGCGCCCGAGCGTCATGGCATGCCCCGTTTCGGAATCGGCGAGGATCATGTGGGCGAAGAACACCATGTCGCGCGCGATGGTGGCGGGATTTCCGGCATAGAACATGGGCCAGTCCATCCAGCTCGGCGTGAAGCGCGCGCCGAGGCTGTAGCCGCAGGCATTGAGGCGGTGCGGCGCCATGCCGTGCGCATCCATGGTGCGGGCATGGGCCTCGAACACCTCGCCCGCGCTGCGGCCGGGCCTCAGCACCGCCTCGCAGGCCGCCAGCGCCTCGCGGGCGGCCTCGTGCATGCGCCGGTGCACGGGCGAGGGCTCGCCGACGATCACCGTGCGCATGAAGGCGGCGTGGTATTGCCGGTAGACGCCCGCCCATTCGAGGGTGAGCTGGTCGGTGTCCGACAGCGCGCGCCGGCCGGCCTTGTAGCGGCACAGGAGCGCATCCTCGCCCGAGCCGACGATGAACTCGTTTGCGGGATAGTCGCCGCCGCCGCGGAAGATCGCATCGTGCATGGCGGCGAGGATCGCGCCCTCGTCGGCGCCGGCACGGGTCTCGGCGAGCGCGGCCTCGAAGGCGGCATCGCCAAGCGCTGCGGCCTTGCGCACATAGGCGAGCTCCGCCGGCGACTTGACGACCCTCAGAGCGTCGATCAGCCCGGAGGCGTCGGTCAGCGTGCAGAAGCCCTCCAGCCCCGCCTCGAGCGCCTTGCCGTTGTGCGCGGTGAGCCCGTGGGTGTCGTATTCGACGCCGAGGCGGGTTCCCTTCGCGCCCAGATCCTCCAGCATGTCGCGAAGCTGCGCTTCCGGCCGCGCGCCGGCCTCGTCGGTCCACACCCTGATATCGCCGATAATGGAGGTGGCGCGCGCCTGCCGCAGATCCGCCGACCGCGTCAGCAGCGCCAGCCGCCCGTCGCCGCCGAGATAGAGGCACTGGAAGAAGCAGAAGCCGAACGTGTCGTACCCCGTGAGGTAATACATGCTCTCCTGGGCGAACAGGAGCAGCCCGTCGAGGCCCTTCTCCGCCATCGCCGCGGTCGCCCTGGCGATGCGGGCCTCGAACTCGGCGCGGTCGAAATGCAGTGCCATCGGCGTCTCTTCCCCTCTGTCCGGCGCGAGCGCGCGCTCACCCCTCGATGAAGACCTCCGGGCCGAGCGTGATGGCGGAGAGCTGCCGGCCATAGTCCGGCTCGCCGCGATGGGTGGCCCGGCGATAGCTGAAGAAATACTCCTCCTCCCCGTAGGTGCACCGGTCGACATGTTCCACGCTGACGGCCCCCCCGGCGCGGACGCGGCCGACCACATAGCCGGGAAGATCGAACATGGCGTGCCCCTCGCGCTCCGAGGGCCGGAAGAAGCGCTCATTGCCGGCATCCGCCTCCACAAAGGCGGAGCGCACCTCCGGGCCGACCTCGTAGACCGCCCCCGAGATGGCCGGGCCGACGGCGGCGAAGGTCGTGTCGCGGCGCGCGCCGAGCCTTTCCATCTCCGCAAGGACCGCATCCGTGATGCCGGCGAGCGCGCCGCGCCAGCCCGCATGGGCCGCGCCCACCACCTGATGCTTCCAGTCGGCGAACAGCACCGGCACGCAATCGGCGGTCGCCACGGCGATGGCGATATGCGGGCGGTCGCTCACGAGGCCGTCGGCCTTTGGCGCCTCGTCCCAGCGCCAGTGCTCGCGCGCGACCGCGACATCGGTGCCGTGGCACTGGTGGACGGTCACCAGCTCGTGCGGCACCAGCCCGAGGGAGGTCGTGACGATCTCCCGGTTGCGCGCGACGAGGTCCGCATCGTCGCCGGACCCGAACCCGCAGTTAAGCGCCTGATAGATGCCCTTGGAGAACCCGCCGACACGCGTGAAGAAGCCGTGGCGGATCTCCGGTATGCGGCTCAGGTTCTTCGCTTCGATCATGATGTCGCACCCGTGAACGGATATGGCGGCGGAAGCCGGCGGTCGGCGGCGACGAGCACCTTGAACAGGCTGCCCATCTCCGTTTCGCCGCGCCCGGCGAGGCGCGCGACGGCGGCATCGATCTCCGCCGCCGCATCCGGCTCCCCTCCCCCTTTCAACGCTTCCGCGCGCGCGGTCAAGCCCAGACTCTCCAGGAAATCGCCCTGTGGAACGGGGCCGTACGGTGCGGTACCGGCGCGGGCGAGCGCGGCGGCGAGATCGGCGAAATCCACATGCGAGGTGATGTCGCTCTCGCCCGGCCTGTCGAGCAGGGGCACGTGGTCGTGGCCGCGCACCGCCTGGAGCGTGTCGCCATAGCCCCGCGCGGCATGGCCGTAATCGACGATAAGCGCCGCCCCGCCCCATCGCGCGAGCCGGCGCCCGATCTCGTGGGCCACGGCACGGCGCGCCGGCGCGATCTCCAGCACCGCGCCCTCTTCCGGCGCCTCATCGAGGCGTTCGTCCTCCGGCAGGTCGTGGGGCACCACGCCGAGAAACAGCCCGCCGTCCCCGTCAATGCCGATCACCACCTCGTGCCAGGCCCCGTTGCGGAACACGAACTGGCGCACGGGCAGCGCGTCGAAGAACTCGTTGGCCACCAGGATGGCCGGCCCGTCCGGCACGCCGGCGAGGCTGTCGTGCCAGTGGACCGCGACGCCGGCCTCCTCCAGCGCGGTCTTCTGGGCGGCGCGCAGCACCGGGCTCGTCTCCACCAGATGGACCTCTATGGCCTTGCGGAAGACCGGCATGATCCTCGCGGCGCGCAGGAGGTCGGCCATCAGCGTGCCGCGCCCCGGCCCGAGCTCCACGAGGCGCACCGGATGGGGCGTGCCCATGGTTTGCCAGGCCTGCGCGCACCACACGCCGATCAGCTCGCCGAACATCTGGCTCACCTCCGGCGCGGTGACGAAATCGCCGCCGGCGCCGAACGGGTCGCGCGTCATGTAGTAGCCATGGGCGGGATGGCCGAGCGCCAGCTCCATGAAGCGGGCGACCGTCATCGGCCCGTCGGCGGCGACGATCTCCGCGATCTCGCGTTCAAGCGCCCCGCTCATGCCGCATGGGCCTTTCGCGTCGCCCACCACATGATCGCGAGCCCCGCAGCCACCATCGGCAGCGACAGGAGCATGCCCATGGTCAGCCAGCCCGCCAGATAACCGATCTGGGCGTCCGGCATGCGGAAGAACTCCACCGCGATGCGGGCGAGCCCGTAGCCCGCCGTGAACGCGCCGCCGACGAAGCCCGGCGCCGACAGCATGCCCCGCCCGTGGGTCAGCCAGCGCAGGAGGACGAAGAGCACGACCCCCTCCAGAAGCGCCTCGTAGAGCTGGCTCGGGTGGCGCGGCTCCGGCCCGCCAAAGGGGAAGACCATGGCCCAGGGCACATCGCTCACGCGCCCGTAGAGCTCGCCGTTGATGAAGTTGGCAATGCGCCCGAAGAACAGCCCGATCGGCACCGAGGCACCGGCGAGGTCGAGCACGGTGAACGGGCTGATGCCGTGGCGCCGCGCGAACAGGATGCCGGCCAGGACGACGCCCAGAAAGCCGCCATGGAACGACATACCGCCATGCCAGACCTGCACGATCTCCAGCGGATTGGCCGCGAAATAGGCCGGGTTGTAGAACAGCACATAGCCGAGCCGGCCGCCGAGGATCACGCCGAGTGCCGACCACACGATGAGATCGTCGGCATCGACCGGCTTCAGCGGCGGCGGGCCCTGCCACAGCGCCTCGTTCGCCACCAGCCGGCGGATGTACCACCAGGCGAACAGCAGGCCGGCGATATAGGCCAGCGCATACCAGCGCACGGCCAGCGGGCCGACCTCCACGGCGACGGGATCGATGGCGGGGAAGGGCAGGACGAATGTGATCATGGGCACCCGAACCGTTCTCTATCTGATTGTTGCTGCACCGCTCCCCGGCCGAGGTCAATGGCGCATGACGCGACGCCGCTTCCCGCGTTATCATGCTTGAAGCGTATCGCGCGACGGCATAGGTAGCATGAAGGTGCCTGGACAAGGCAAATCGGAAACGAGACGATATGACACAGACCAGCAATCGCATTCTCGACGAGTTCGCCAAGATGTTCGGCAACGCCGCCAGCGCGGCACAGGGCGTGCGCAGCGAAGTCGACACGCTGATCCGCGCGCAGGCGGAGCGGATCCTGAACGACCTCGACGTCGTCCAGCGCGAGGAATTCGAGGCCGTGCGCGAGATGGCCGCGAAGGCGCGCGAGGAGAACGAGGCGCTCAAGGCCCGGATCGACGCGCTCGAGACGGCGCTGAAATCGGCCGGAACCGCGAAGGCTGGCAAGGCCGGCACGGCAAAGACCGCCCGCACGGCGCGGAGCACCGCCAAGACGTCGTCGAAGGGCGCGTCCGCCAAGGCCACGGCCGCCAGGAAGACGACGGCCAAGGCGTCCGGCAGCAAGGCCGGCAACGCCAAGTCCGGCACGGCATCCACCGTGCGCCGCAGCACGGACTGACGCCTCGCCCGGCATCGAGAGCGGGCGAAAAGCCGGCTTTGCTTGTGGATGACCGTGGTTAACCGGGGGTTAAATCGCTTGCATGCGATCATGCTCTCCGGCAACGTCCCCTATATAGCGGGTGATTTGATTCGCAAAGCGATATCTAGTGATTAGCGCTGAGAGCGAATTCGATCATTCGGTCCCCGTGCCTGATCACAGCCGGAGGGGGAGTATCATGTCGGCTGTTCTATCGATTATCGACGAGCCGGCCAATCCGCTCGATACCTTCGAGCGCATCGCAGCGCGGTATGACTGGACGGTCGAGCGCAACACGGACGACGAGATCAACCTGATCGTCGAGGGCTCCTGGAGCGACCTCCATCTGTGCCTGAACTGGCGCGAGGAGTTCGAGGGGCTGCATCTGGCCTGCGGCTTCGACCTCAAGGTGCCCGCCCAGCGGCGCGAGGAGGTCGCCCGCCTCGTCTCGCTCATCAACGAGCAGCTTCTGTTCGGCCATTTCGACCTGTGGAAGCAGGACGGCGTTCTGATGTTCCGCAACGGTCTCCTGCTGTGCGGCGGTGTCGAGGTCACCGAGGCCCAGTGCGAGGCGCTGATGGAACTGGCGCTGGAGAGCTGCGAGCGCTTCTATCCCGCCTTCCAGTTCGTCATCTGGGCCGGCAAGACGGCGGAGGCCGCCATCGAGGCGAGCCTTCTGGAGACGCAGGGAGAAGCCTGACCGATGACATTGAAGGGCAAGCTGGTGCTGGTCGGCGCCGGCAAGATGGGCGGAGCCATGCTCGAGGGCTGGCTCGAGGAGGGAACCCCGGCCGAGCAGGTGGTCGTCCTCGACCCCGCCCCGTCCGACGCCATGGCGCGGCTTGCCGCCGAGCGCGGGCTCGCGCTCAACCCGCCCGTGGAGGAGATCGCCGATCCGGAGATCGTGCTGATCGCCGTCAAGCCGCAGATCATGGACAAGGTGCTGCCGGGGCTTCTCCCCCTCGCCCGCCACAAGCCGGTCTTCCTGTCGGTCGCCGCCGGGCGGACCATCGCCTCCTTCGAGGCCGTCCTGGGCGCCGACGTTCCCATCGTGCGCGCCATGCCCAACACGCCCGCCGCCGTCGGGCGCGGCATCACCGTCATCTGCCCCAACGCCCATGTGACAGAGGCGCAGGCCGCGCTCGCGGAGCGCCTGCTGTCGGCGGTCGGCGAGGTCGGCCGTGTCGACGACGAGGGGCTGATGGACGCGGTCACGGGCGTCTCGGGCTCGGGGCCGGCCTATGTGTTCTATCTCACCGAGTGCCTTGCCCGGGCGGGCATGGACGAGGGCCTGCCGGAGGAGCTCGCCACGAAGCTCGCCCGCGCCACGGTTGCCGGTGCCGGAGAGCTCATGCGCCGCTCCGGCGAGCCGGCCGGAACGCTGCGCGAGAACGTCACCTCGCCCAATGGCACGACGGCCGCGGGGCTCGGCGTGCTGATGGCGGACGATGGGCTGAAGCCGCTCGTCGCCCGCACCGTCGCCGCCGCGGCCAGGCGCTCGCGCGAACTCGCCGAATAGCCGACCAGGCCCTCCGCCTCACATCTCCGCCGTCGACGGGCTGCGCGCCCGCGGGGGACCGCCCGCGAGTTCGGCGTCCAGCGCCGAGGCGAGCGCGAAGAACCGCCTGCGGACGTGCGGGCAATAGGGGTTCGCGCGCTCGATGGCCTCGAAGACCTCCGGCGCGTCGTCGCGGACCATGGCCACCGCCGCGACCAGAAGATCGAAGCTCCGCGTCGTCATGCGCGCCGGCAGAGGCTCCATCTGCGAGAGCACCTTGGCAATGAGATGGGTGAGCCCCTGGACCGTCGCCGCCTCGCGGTCGTGGTCCTCCGGCGTGGTCATGACGACGTCAAGGCCGAGCCGCCCGCGCAGGAAGGCGGCAAGCCGGCGGCAACGCCGGCCCCGGACCGGGCACAGGGCGATCTTCAATCCCGATATGCCGTCGCGCGCGCTTTGCGGGCCGAACAGCGGGTGCGTCGCCACGATGTCGACATGGCCGGGGAGCCCGCGCGCCATGATCTCCGCCGGCGCCATCTTCACCGACCCCACATCCAGCACGAGCGCGCCCGGCCGCAGATGGGGCGCCACGGCCGCGACGACGGCCTCGAGACGCCCGACCGGCACGGCGAGCACGACGACCGGGCAGCGCGCGACCCGTTCCAGACCGGCGAGCGCGACGCCGCACCGGTCCGCCATTGGCTGAAGGCCGGGGGCGGGATCGTATGCGCACATCCGGAAATGGGGACTGAGATAACGCGCGATGAGCTGCCCGAACGCGCCGAAGCCTATGATGCCGATGACCGGGGTTTCGTGGATGTGGCTGCCGTCTGGCATGGACCGACCTCTTCGAAGGCCGCAAGGCCAGAGGCGTCCTGCCGGATCTTCAACCGCTGGCCGTGCAGCGGTTGAACGATGACAAAGCACACCCGCCGCTATGGACGCGGCGCGTAATACACTCCGGCGATGATCGGTGCGCGTGTCATGGGGCCGAGCGATAGCCGCCGCCCGGCGAGATGTCAATCGCCGTCCGCGAGGCGGGCCTCCCGCGGGCCGTCGTGCCCCCTGCCCGCCCGCGGTTGGCAAACGGACGCTCGCGGCGTTATTGTGCGGTCAACCTGTCGACGAAAGGTGCCCGACCATGGCCGAGAAGAAGAGCGCCGCAGCATCCGGCGGAGGAAGCCGGCGACGCCGCGCGCCGAAAGCCGCCGATCCCCGGACGACGATTGTCGCCGCCATGCTCGACCTGGTGGTCGAGACCGGCTGGCGCCAGCTCAGCCTGGCGGAGCTCTCCCGGCGCTCCGGCGTACCGCTAGCCACGATCCGCGCCCATTACGCCACCAAGGCCGACATCCTGACGGACTGGATGAAGCGGGTCGACGAGCAGGCTCTCGCCCGCATCGCGGAGGAAGGCGACGATGCGGGGGCGGAGCCGCGCGACCGGCTGTTCGAGGCGATCATGGCGCGGCTGGACGTGCTCACCCCGCACCGGGCGAGCCTGCGCGCCATCCTGCGCGATCTCGGCGACACGCCCACGGACTGGGCGCCGCTGGCCTGCGGGGCGCTCGTCTCGCAGCGCTGGATCCTGGCCGGCGCCGGCGCGGAATCGCCCGGGCTGCACGGCGCGGTGAAGGTGGCCGGGCTCGGCTTCGTCTACATGCGCACGCTGAGGGTCTGGCTGGAGGAGGCCGACCCCGGCTGGCCGAAGACCATGGCGACCCTGGACGAGTCGCTCAGGCGCGGCGAGACGGCCCTGCGCCGCGCCGAGGTCCCGATGGCGCTCGGGCGCACATTCTGCAGCTTCGTCAGGGCATTCCGCGACGAGGCACGCCGACGCCGCCGCCCCGCCGCCGGCGGCAGCCCTCCCGCTCCGGAAGGGGCGGAGCCTTCCTGAGGCGCTTTCCCTGTCCGAAACCCCTTTCCGTTCCTTGAGACCTTCGCGCAATCGCGCGCATCGATGGAGACCCTATGTCCGCGCAGGAAACGCCGCAGATCGCCTTTGACGACTTCCTGAAAGTCGATATCCGTATCGGCACGATCGTCGAGGCGGAGGACTATCCGGAAGCCCGCAAGCCCGCCTACAAGCTCAAGATCGACTTCGGCCCGGACATCGGCGTGAAGAAGAGCTCCGCCCAGATCACCCATCACTATACGCGCCAGGAGCTCGTCGGCCGGCAGGTCGCGGCGGTGGTGAACTTCCCGCCGCGCCAGATCGGCAAGTTCATGTCGGAGGTCCTCACCCTCGGCTTTCCGGACGGCAACGATCAGGTCGTGCTGGTCGGCGTCGACCGTCCGGTGCCCAATGGCGGGCGGCTGTTCTAACGATCCCACCGCCGTGCGCCCCCTAAGCCGGCGACCATTTGCGACATCCGTCCGGAATCGCCATATTCTGGCGTGACGCGCGTATCGGTACGCGCGAACGGGTATGGCGTATATGGGTTCCGAACTACCGACGCTCGACGAAGAGGCGCACGAGGACACGACGGCTTCCGCACCGGAAGGGCCGGCGGTCATCAAGCGCGTGGTGCGTACCGCGCCGACGCGGCCTGGCGTCTATCGCATGCTCAACGACAAGGGCGATGTGCTCTATGTCGGCAAGGCGCGCAACCTGAAGAACCGCCTGCAGAACTACACGCGGCTCGGCGGCCACACCAACCGCATCGCCGCGATGATCGTGGCCACCCGCTCGATGGAAATCATCACCACCGAGACGGAGGCGGAGGCGCTGCTTCTCGAGGCGAACCTCATCAAGAAGCTCAAGCCCCGCTTCAACGTGGTGCTGCGCGACGACAAGTCCTTCCCCTATATCCTCATCGCGCGCGACCATGGCGTCGCCCAGATCGTCAAGCATCGCGGGAGCCGCAACCGCAAGGGCGAGTATTTCGGGCCCTTCGCCTCGGCCGGCGCGGTCAACCGCACGATCAACGCGCTGGAGAAGGCGTTCCTGCTGCGCTCGTGCTCCGATTCCGTCTACGAGAACCGCACCCGGCCCTGCCTGCTCTACCAGATCAAGCGCTGCAGCGCGCCCTGCACGGGCGAGATAGGCCTTGAGGACTACAACGAGCTGGTCGAGGAAGCGCTGGCCTTCCTGTCCGGCCGCAGCCAGCGGGTGAAGGACCGCCTCGCGCGCGCCATGGAGGAGGCGGCGGAGCGCCTGGATTTCGAGCAGGCCGCGCGCTATCGCGACCGTATCGCCGCCTTGAGCCACGTGACCGCGCATCAGGGCGTCAACCCGGAGACGGTGCAGGAAGCCGACGTCTTCGGCCTCGCCTATGAGGGCGGCCAGGTGTGCATCCAGGTGTTCTTCTTCCGCTCCGGGCAGAACTGGGGCAACCGGGCCTATTTCCCGCGCGCCGACAAGAGCCATGGCGAGGCGGAGGTGCTGGAGGCCTTTCTCGCCCAGTTCTACGACGACAAGCCCTGCCCGCGCCGGATCCTGCTGAGCCACGACGTGGAGTCGCGCGCGCTTCTGGAGACGGCGCTCGCGACCAAGGCCGGCCACAAGGTCACCATCGCCATGCCGCAACGCGGCGAGAAGAAGGCCCTGGTCGACAATGCGGTGAACAATGCCCGCGAGGCGCTGGGCCGCCGGATGGCGGAAAGCGCCTCCCAGACGCGCCTGCTCGACGGCGTGGCCGGGGCCTTCGGGCTGGAGGAGCCGCCCCGGCGCATCGAGGTCTACGACAACAGCCACATCCAGGGCACCAACGCGGTCGGCGGCATGATCGTCGCCGGGCCGGAGGGGTTCGCGAAGAACCAGTACCGCAAGTTCAACATCCGTTCGGAGGACATCGTGGCGGGCGACGACTATGCCATGAT
>Ga0207833_100580_pt1 | contig 10189 bp, 8 predicted proteins | sample TtaePargueraPR_6_FD_187753 | JGI IMG/M metagenome (GOLD analysis project Ga0207833, IMG submission 187753) | Aerobic enrichment media microbial communities from Bioluminiscent Bay, La Parguera, Puerto Rico - Tt and E1 (2) (SPAdes) | ecosystem: Environmental > Aquatic > Marine > Unclassified ...
GAATCCCGACCGGTGGTGGTGTCGAGATGCGGTGGGTGGAGCTGGGTGTGGGGCCAGACGGTGAGTAACGTCCCGCGGAGTCCGCCAAGGCCGATTCGCTCATCAACAACCGCTTGCTTTTGCCCGCAGATCGCGCAAAATCGATCAGATCCGAACGCAGCCAGCCCACCAGACGGGTCGGACGCCTGTCGTTCACTGCAGTAGATTCTGCGGCAGAGTTCCTCAGATGCATTCCCGCGAGAGCATGCCCCGTGGCAAATCGATCCACGCCCCGTGGAAGCGGGCCGGTTCGTCCCGAGCCGGAATCCTCGCCGGTCTTCTGATCGGCCTCGGCATCCCCCTCTCCCTGACTGCCGACGACACGTTCCGCGTAAAAGACGAAGTCGAAGTCATCTCCGTTGCGGCCCGCATGAAGGTCGGGGACGAAACGGTCGCCCGCCCCGCCAAAGGAACGACTGCCCGCGTCCTTGCTGTCCAGGGGGACTGGCTGTGGACATCGATTCGCGTTGACGGAGAAGACGTGCAAGGCTGGCTGCACACCAGGTACGTCCGACTTAGGACGGCCCCGGTTCCGCAGTCACCTCCCGCTCCTCTTCCACGACCGGACGCTCCACCGCTCCCCGAAGCGACACTGGACGCCAGGATGCCTGCGAGTCTTGCGGCTCGGGCCAAGATCACCCCCAAGGCCACAACACCGGCCATGAAGCGGGACACGCCGACAACCACCAAGCCGGAACCCGCTACCACATCTAAGGATATTGCGATTGCCCAGCGTCTGAGAAAGGCTGGCGCGCAGGTGGAACTGAACGAACGTCAGCAGATTGTCCGTATTGACCTGGAAGGGCGACCTGCTCCTCCTGATCTGCCCCGGATTCTGCCGGAACTCAACCACCTCGAACGCGTCAGCTTTGCGTTCTGCCCCGGGATCGGCGACGAGCATGTCGCTGCCCTGAAGAACTGCAAGGGCCTGGTGGCGGCCGATTTCATGTTGTGCAGCGAGGTTTCGGACGATTCCCTTCCCGTGCTGGGCACTCTCACCCATCTCGAGTCCCTCAATCTCTCGGGCACATCCGTCACCGATCAGGGGATCGGAAGCCTTCGACGGCTGATTCGCCTGAGGCACCTCGAACTCGCCGGTACGCCGGGCGCCCGCATGTCGATCACAGACACGGTCACGGGCCATCTGGCGCGGTTCTCACGGCTTCAGCGACTGAACCTCAACTCGACGGACCTGACCGACCGGGGACTGGCCCGCCTGACCCGCCTGGCTGACCTGCGTGAGCTTGACCTCGGAGATACGCTTGTGACCAATGTGGGCCTGGGCCAGCTGAAAAAGTTCGAGCACCTGGAACGGCTCAATCTCGGCTTCTGCTCCGGACTGACAGAGGAGGGCCTGCATGAACTCTCCGAACTCCCTCTGAAGCATCTGGACCTCACGTTCATGCCGTTGTCAACAATCGGGGTCGTCCATCTGTGTGCAATCGACACTCTCGAAACGCTCACAGCGATCGAAACCGGCCTGACGGATGATCTCGCATCACTCGTTCAGACGCGACTCCCTGAGTGCCAGATCAAACTGCGGTAAACGCCAGCGGCTTGCGCCCCGACGCGATTTTGCGGCGGGAGCGGGCCAATACCACTCGCATCTGTCGATCGCACCCACTTGCCTGCCAGGAATCGACAGGGACGATGATCGCTTCATTCCGTAGCGGCACTCCAATTCGTGGCCGCAATTGGCAGCGAACGGGACAGTCACTGCTCGCGGTCCTCGCCGCAGGCCTGCTCGCCGGAAGCGTGCTCTTCCCCCACCTGGAGCCTGCGCAGAGAATCTTTGACCAGAATGCACTACCGATTCGCATCGGCCTGCTGGCCGGGTGGATGACGGCGCTCCTCGCCATCGGATTCGCAAGAAGTCGCAGCAGAACCTCCAGATTCTGCATCCCACTGCTGATCCTGATCGCCGGGGCGGGTTCATGGTTCATCACGTACTCTGCGGAGTCGAGGATCCAGAAGGAATACGACTTGCGTTTGGCGTGGATGGACGGGTTCCTGTTGATCGCGAGGACGGACTTCGGAATCGTGTGCGAGGGGCTGGCAACCGGCTTGGTCGCTGGCGGGCTGCTGTTGGCCCTGGCGTTGGCCCCACCTGCCGGACCGATGCGCCAAACCGCCGGCCTTCTCGCCGTGGCAGGATTCGTCCTGCTGCTGGTGACAAAAGGTTTGGATCGACTGGAGCAGTTGCAGATACCTCTGCCACGCCGCCACGCACTGGCGCACTTCCAACCGCAAAGCCTGGCCAGAAATGCTTTCTCTTCCTGCCGACCGGCTGCGATTCTGCGTGGACATACCAGCCCGATTGCCGCGGTCGCGTTTCTCGACAGCGGCCAGACGCTGCTCAGTGCCGGACGTGACGGGAATCTGCGATTCTGGGACATCCGCTCTGGCACATGCCACCGCACAATGCCAACGGTCAGTGGAAAACTCCTCGCGTTCTCCCTGAGCCCGGACAAGCGGCTGCTCGCCACAGCACACGACGATTCGCTGGTGCGGGTCTGGAATCTGAACAAACAGCAACTGGAGTTCGTCCTGCAGGGCCACGAGGGCCCCGTCTCCTGCATTACATTCAGCAGCGACCAACAACAGCTGGCCAGCGGCGGGAAGGATGGAACCATCCGCCTCTGGAACCTGGAGAAACAAGGCTGCCGGCACGTCCTCCCCGGAAGCCACGCGGCGATCTCCTGCGTGGCGTTTGCTCCCGATGACGCGACCATCGCAGGGGGTGACGAACGGGGAACAGTATGCACCTGGTCCGCTGGCAGCGGCCACCAGCTTCGAACGCTCAACCGACAGGGTTCTCCCGCAGCGGCGACAGCGGTCGCCTTCAGCCCCAGCAACTCCGGTCTGCTGGCATGCACATACACAGACAGTCGGCTTCGTGTCTGGGACACCAGCAGTGGCGACCTCGTACTGGCGGGTGAGAGAAACAGCGTCCGCCTGACTGCTGTCGCCTTCCGGCCGGACAGCCGCATCGCGGCAACCGGCAGCAAGGATCACTCGGTTGGGATCTGGGACCTGGATCAGCGATGCCTGGTGGGACATCTCCCAGGTCCGGAACCAACTTCCGGAGACTGGCTGGGCCGTGTGACCTGCCTTGCATTCGATGACTCTGGAGGCCTCCTCGCAGTTGGGCATATTGACAGTGTGATTCGCATGTGGGACCTTCGGACCGCCCTGCGGCCGAAACGGAGATTGCCAGCGCGGAAAGCATCAGGCGGACCTGCCGGCACTGCAAACGCAGGGCCGGGAGACCGGCGATCGAAACATAAGGCCAGCGGCAGTCCGCACCGAAACTGACCAGAAAGGAGTGGTTCAGAGAATGACCGAAGACGCCCCTCAGGAGATTCGCTGGGGCATGATTGGCTGCGGCGATGTCGCAGAGGTCAAGAGCGGCCCGGGGTTCCAGAAAGCCCGGGGAAGTCGCCTCGTTGCCGTCATGCGGCGATCACCCGACCGCGCCCGGGACTATGCGTCACGCCACGGCGTGCCCCAATGGTACGCCGATGCAGCGGAGCTGATTCACGACCCCGAAGTGGACGCAGTCTACATCGCGACTCCGCCGGGGTCTCATCGAGACTACGCCCTGGAAGTGTGCGCGGCAGGCAAGCCGGCGTACGTCGAGAAACCGATGGCCAGGAATCGGACCGAGTGTCAGCAGATGGTCGACGCGTTTCGTGCCCGGCAGATCCCGCTGTTCGTCGCGTACTACCGCCGGGCACTGCCACGTTTTTTGTTTGCAAGGCAACTCCTGGTTGAGGGCCAGTTGGGAACGGTCACCCAGATCAGCTATCGCTACGACCGGCCCGCCTGGCCGGATCTGGCCCCACAGGCACTCCCCTGGCGACTCGATGCCGCCGAGGCAGGCGGCGGACTGTTTTTTGATGTCGGCTCGCACGCTCTGGACATCATCGACTTCCTGTTCGGTCCACTCTGCGACGTGGCAGGGGTGGCAGAGAACCGGGGTGGCGCCTACGACGTGGAAGACAACGTCGCGATGAGCTTTCGCTCCGAGGACGGAATTCCGGGAGTCGCCTCCTGGAATTTCTGCAGCTCATTTGAACGCGACATTCTGGAAGTCACCGGCACATCGGGGCGTCTGTCCCTGTCAGTCTTCGGGAACGACCCGGTCCGACAGGAAGCCGTCGGGCATTCAGTCAGAGAGACCGTGCTGCCAAATCCCGAACACATTCAGCAACCAATGATTCAGTCCATCGTCGACACCCTGCTCGGCAAGGGGGAGTGTGCGAGTACCGGAGAGTCGGCTGCACGAACCGCAGCCGTGATGGACCAGGCGGTCACCGGCTACTACGGTGACCGCAGCGGTCCATTCTGGGAGAACCCGGAGAACTGGCCCAGCCGGAACAGCCAGGCACGCAGGAACGAATGACAGGCCGTTGCGAAGTTGTTCTCTTCAGTCGCGCGACACTCCGCAACCGGCAGGACCAGCCACCCGATCGCATCTGCCCCGGTGGCTGCTGCAGAAACGCAGCGCTCCAGTTGCCGTGTGATGCAATACTTCGACTCCGCAGGAACGGTGCGTACCGGTCGAAACGAAGAACCACTTGCCATTACCCCATACTTGACAAGCACTTGAAGCCCCCTGACCTTCACAACCTGCGGCATGGGCACTCGGTTTGCTGTTGTGAACCATCCGAGACATCACCACGTTGTCACTTTCTACGTCGAATTCCCGGTCAGTACGAAGTATGGAGCCGGCACAAGGCAACTGGCAGTCCCGGGGCAGGCAACCAGACCGTGGCGACGAGGTTCGCGGCCGCGGCCCTGCCACGGAAGACCGGACCGACACCGTCCGTTGCAGGGAATAACGGGAGACCATTGGACAACAGAGTGCAGCAGTCCACACCAGAGAGCCGGGAGACTGCTGCGTTTTGCGATAAAGCAGGAGTGAAAGTCCAGTGAATTTGGGACCGGCGACTCAATTCTGCTTGCGAATGATGAAGCCGGGCAACAAACTGATACCCGTTGGGCCATACAGGCAATGGGTGTCTTGGGCGCGAGAGGCAACCTGATGCCAGTTGTTGACAGAGAACCACAAGCTTGGCCGTTCACCCTGTTGGACGGCGAGCAACTGCCGGACGGAGCCTGGTCGGCGCTGCACGTCCTCCCTCGCAACGAAAAAGTCGTCGCGCGTCAGCTGCGGCGGGACAATCTCCGGTATTTCCTTCCGTTCCATGAGAAGAAGAAGGTGTACCAGCGGAGAACCGTTCGTTCACAACTCCCTTTGTTTCCCGGCTACGTTTTCGTACACGGCGACGACGATGCGTTTCACAACTGGGTGACGATTTCCCAGGTGATCCGCTGCCTGCAGGTAGAAGACCAACACGATTTTGAGACTTCGATTCGACGAGTTTACGGACTGCTCAACTCGGGAGAACCAGTCACACCGGAATCCAGACTCCAACCCGGAATGCTGGCCGAGATTGTTGACGGACCACTGGCGGGCTATCGCGGACGCGTGCTCCGAAAAGGAAAGAACCTTCGCTTCGTTGTCGAGGTAGACTTTCTGCAACAGGGCGCATCCGTTGAAGTGGATGAGGCGATGATCGCCGCCCTATAGCTCTTGCGGTCAGGACGCACCGCAGCGATTCGTGTCGCACATCGCCATGAGAGCGGCGTGTGATGCGACGGTCTGACCTGCCATGTGGCAGTCCAGGTCAGAACCGATTGGTCGTGCCTTTCACACGCAACCGTTGCGTACGTCTGTGCACGTCTGCCCGGATGTGCAAGAGGCCCGGGCAGGGACAATTCAAACCCGAAACGTACTATCGGTCGCTGAGAGAGTGCATAACCGACATGGAGAGGGTGTGCGCACAAATCGGAGTGGTCCCGCCACCCTGTCCCCTCGCCGTGACGGGACGCCTCAGCTCACCGCCCCGCCCTCCGTCCAATCCTGCCTCCCGGTGATCCCCGATTCGTCGAGCAGTGTCCCCAACGTTCGGATCCCTCTCCGGGCCGGGACCGTTAGCAATCAATTCGTGATGCACCTGGGCCCCATTCGACCTCGGACATCGAAACCAGCAGAGCTTTGAACATGCATCAACACAGAACCCGCATCATCGTTCTGTGCGCCTTCTTCATCGGCCTGACCGTCTGGAGCTACTGGACGACGCTGGCCGTCATGGCGGACCTCTGGTCCCGCAAGCCCGAGTACTCCCATGGATGGATTGTGCCACTGCTGGCCCTCTACCTCCTGTGGGAAGGAATCAAGGGCCTGCAGAAGGACCGGCGCATGCCACCGGAAGAAGCCTTCACCCCCAGCCTGTGGGGGATCCCCCTCCTCGCCATCGCCATCGGACTGCGCGTCTTCGCCGCCCACTACTACATGGAGTGGTTCGACTTCCTGTCGATCATCCCCTTCGTGGCTGGCCTGACGCTTCTGATCGGCGGCTGGGGCGCGTTTCGCGTCGCCTGGGCACCGATCGCCTACCTGTTCTTCATGCTCCCGCTCCCCTACACCGCGGAAGTGATGCTGCGTGGCCCCCTCCGGGAAGTCGGAACCGTCGCCAGCACCTACGCCATGCAGACCCTGGGACTGCCCGCCTTCGCCGAAGGAACTGTCGTCGTCGTCAACGACGTCCGCATCGGTGTCGTGGAAGCCTGCAGCGGCCTGCGAATGCTCATGATCTTCTTCGCCCTGTCCACCGCCGTCGCCCTCCTGTGCCGACGCCCCATGTGGCAGCGCCTCCTGATCGTCCTCAGCGCCGCTCCCATCGCACTGATCGCGAACATCACGCGAATCACGGCGACCGGCCTGCTGTACGCCCTTGGCTACGACCACCTGGCAGAGGTCGTCTTCCACGACCTGGCCGGCTGGCTGATGATGCCATTCGCGCTCGTTCTCCTCGGCGCCGAAGTCTGGTTCCTCGACAATCTGTTCATCGTCGAGAAAAAGGTCCCCCTGGCAGTGGGACTGAAAGACTCCTCGCAGACTCCTCCTGCGGGCCAACCGGCGACGTAACTCCCCCCTGGCCGGCACACTGCTGCTGAGTCCTCTTCACACATCCTCGGACTGAGACTACTCGTCGGAGCGTTTTCATGGATCGTAACGGTGACCCACAGTTCGCCCCTGACCCCAATCTGGAAGGGAACGGACACACGGTTGACCCTTCCGTCCCCGCGTACGTCCCGCAGCAACCGGTGCAGGTCGTCGGGGGAGCTCCCGCCGCCGAGGAACAGCAGGAATCCGGCATCCAGGTCAGTGCCGTCCTCGCTGCCTTCCGTCGCCGCTGGTTCACCGCCATCAGCCTCGGCGTGATCCTCGGAGCGGCCGCAGCGGCAACCGTCTGGTACGTCACCCCCGTCACCTACACGTCCTACGCCGAGCTCCAGTTCGACATGACGCCGTTCTACTTCGGCTCACGTGAAACCGGGGAATCGGATGACGATCTCAGGTCCTTCAAGGGGACCATGATGCGACTGGCGAAGTACCCCTTCGTCCTCGTCGCCGCCCTGCGTGAGCCAGGCGTCCATCAGTGCCCGACAATTCGCGAAAAACGTGACCCGGAAGCCTGGCTCGAAGAGTCGATTGACGTGAAGGCGGTCGGCGGCCAGTTCATGCGGATCTCGCTGACCGGCGAACGCCCCGCCGACCTGAAAACGATTGTCGAAGCGGTCACCAACGCGTTCGTAACCCAGGTCGTCGACCAGCAACTCCAGGATCGCCGCGAAAAACTGATCCAACTCCAGGAACTGCACGGCCGCGAACAGATCGAGCTCGACCGCCAGCAGAGCGCTCTCCGTCGCCTCGACAAGGAGCTGGCCCCCAACGAAACCCAGGTTGACGCCATGCAACAGGCGAAACTCGACCTCCGCGTCGAACTTCGCAAACAGCTCGGTTCGGTCCGCCTGCAGATCATCGAGCAGGAGATTATGCTGCAGACGCTGGAGGGAGCCAAAGAGGGCGGCACCGAAATGTCCATCCCCGAGGCAGTCGTCGACGCTCAGCTCCTCGAAGACCCCGAGTTCCAGAAGCTCTATCGCTCACGAGGCAAGAAGGAAATCCATCTCGCCACCCTCCGCGATCGCCTCACCGAACCGCACCCGCTCATCTCCGCCGCCGAAGAAGAACTCGAAGGCCTGGAACAGAAACTCGAAGCATATCGCGAAACACAACTCCCCCAGATCCGGCAGGACCTCCAGACTCGCATCGCCGACGTGCCAGACAGCGCCGAACAGATCCGGCAGCGAATCACCCTGCTGAAAAAAATGGAGGAGGGGTACATCAAAGAAATCAACGACCTGAAGGTCGAAGAGCGGCACCTGGCCGTCTCCTGGGTTGACCGGCAGATCCTCGCCGACACGGTCGCCTCCCTGAAGCAGAAGGTCAACCGCTACGCCGAAACCATTTACAAGCGGGAAATTGAACTCGAAAAGGCCGGAGTCCCCGTGATCGTCCGGCGTCCCGCCGAAGTTCCCAAAAAACCGGACAGCGGCAAACGGACCAAGATGGCTGGCGTTGCCGGTGCCGGTGTCTTCGCCCTGTTCGTCGCCGCGGTCGTCTGGCTCGAAATGGCCGCCAAGCGGATCAGCTCCGTCGACGAGCTCGAAACCGCCTCCAACCTGCAGGTCATGGCAACCATCCCGCTCATGCCACGATGGGTGTCGCGAGGCGATGACCGTACTCACCACAAGGCCGCCTACTGGCACAGCGTCCTGACCGAATCGATCGACGCCGCCCGGACACTGCTGCTCAGGAACGCACAGCTCAGCGGCACCAGAACCGTCATGATCGCCAGTGCGACCGGCGGCGAAGGCAAGTCGACCCTGTCCTGCCACCTGGCCACCAGCCTCGCACGTGCCGGCCGCCGCGTCCTGCTCGTCGACTGCGACATCCGACGACCCTCCATCCATCGCGTGTTCGACTTCGACAACTCGCCCGGCATCTGCGAAACGCTCCGGCAGGAAATTGCCCTCGAAGACGCCATCAAGGAAGGCTCGCCCGACGGACTCTCGATCCTGCCGGCCGGCAAGGTCGACCAGACCGTCCTGCGACTGCTCGCCCAGGACGAACTCGGCAATCTGTTCAAGGAACTGGCCGCCGAATACGACTTCATCATCATCGACTCCGCCCCGGTCCTGCCGGTGACCGACTCGCTGCTTATCGCCCAGCACGTCGACGCCGTCATGTTCTCCGTCCGGAAGGACGTCAGCCGGGCCGCCAAGGTCGCCGCCGCCGTCCAGCGCCTCAGCATGCTGGGAGTCACCATCCTCGGCGCGGTTGCAATCGGACTCGAAGACGGAAGCTCCACCAGCCGGTACTACGGCCGCTACGGCTATGGCTACGGGTACGGATACCGGGGCAGCTACCACCGAACCCCCGCCAACCTCACCTGATACCGCCAGCTTCCTGGGACTGACTCCCTCACCCCACAGGACGCATGACCATGAAATACTACCTCGCCATCACCCTGGCATTGATCGCGACCATCGGCTCCGGGCTGGCCCACGGCATCCTCACCGACCGCTGGGGTGTCCCCGAGGACGTCCACGAAGCCGCAGCCCGGCTCGAAAACATCCCGCAGACCCTCCCCGGCTGGAACAGCACCGACCAGGAGATGGGCGAACGGATGCTCGAACAGGCCGGAGCCCTCGGATACATCTCCCGCAACTATGTCAGCGAGAGCACCGGCACGACGATCCAGGTCACCCTCCTTTGCGGTCGCCCCGGACCACTGGCAACACACCCGCCAACCGTCTGCTTCGTCAACGCGGGCATGAAGCAGGCCAAACCGGTCGAGCCGATCATCCTCGAACGTGGTGACGACGCGCCGGACGCCCAGTTTCACGTCACCGACTTCGATCCGCCCGAAACCGCCGCAGCCCCCTCCGCCCGGACGCGCACGCTCTGGGCCTGGAGCCCGGACGGACGCAACTGGTCCGCCCCCGAAAACTCCCGGATCGAGTTCGCGAAGTACCCGCACCTGTTCAAAATCTACATCCTCAGCAGCACCCTCCCGCAGGAAGAAGACGAGCAGCTCGACCCCGAAGTCGAACAGTTCGTCCGGCAGTTCCTCGACCAGGTCGAAACCGCCGTCAGCAACGACAACAACGCCTGACCTCGAAACCCTCAGTCGCGATACCACCCGTGCTCCACGCACTCACCATCGACGTC
>Ga0207833_100589_pt1 | contig 10038 bp, 6 predicted proteins | sample TtaePargueraPR_6_FD_187753 | JGI IMG/M metagenome (GOLD analysis project Ga0207833, IMG submission 187753) | Aerobic enrichment media microbial communities from Bioluminiscent Bay, La Parguera, Puerto Rico - Tt and E1 (2) (SPAdes) | ecosystem: Environmental > Aquatic > Marine > Unclassified ...
CCGCCGTACTCGTGGCGGATGTAGACGATGCCACGCTCGGCACCGATCGTCAGTCCCGCCAGCAGCATACCTTCGATGACCAGGTGCGACAGGTCGGCAAGGATTTCGCGATCCTTGAAGGTGCCCGGCTCGCATTCGTCGGCATTGCAGATGACGTACTTCGGCGTGGCCGGTTCGCCCGCGACGATCTCCCACTTCTTGCCGGTGGGAAAGCCGGCCCCTCCCATGCCACGCAGACCACTCGCCTGCAGTCGCTCGATACAGACTTCGGCAAGTTGGCCGCCGGCAACGAGTTCGCGGACGGTGCTGTAGCGCTCGGTGGGCGATGCGTAGGGATTGCACTGCCAGTCGCGGCCGGAGGGTGTGCGGACCGAAGGGGCGGGCGGCGTTGCAAGGAGCTGCCGGACAGTCTCGTCGTCGGCAAGTGTCGTCGGCGCGAGCGGCACTTCGTTGATGGCCGCGGCCGGTGCGGCATCGCAGCGGCCCAGGCACGAGACGTCTTCAATCTCGATCTCGTCCTGATCGCTCAGGGACTGCTCCAGCCGTTGCACGCATTCCGGGCTGCCCTGCATGCGGCAGGCGATGTCGCGGCAGACCTGCAGGGTGACGCGTGGCGGCGGGGTGCGGCGGAAGTGCGGGTAGAAGCTGACCAGACCTTCGAGCCGGTAGAGCGGCACGCGATGCTCTTCGGAGATGTCCCGGAGTGTGGCATCGTCGAGGAAACCGGTCTGATCCTGCCGGCGCATCAGTTCACGAAGCAGTTCCATGGCAGCAATCGCAGGATGTGGAGACGGGTGAGGCGGCCGGGCCGCTCGAAGGTGTACAGGCTAGCACGTGCGAATGCGTGAACCAACGGCAGGGGTGAGAGAGGCCAGCAGAGCTCCGATTCCCCGAACCTTGCTGGACAGGCCGGCAGAGGCACCCGCCGATGGCGTCGATCTTCGCAGGAGACTCACCTCTCCCCGCACGAAGATGCGATTGACGCTTTCGTCGGCACGGCATAGGCTCGATTGGACTTCCGGAAAGGATCTCTGTCTGCGTGGCGACGGGGTCTGCCGGTTCATGTCGATGCCGCTGCACAGGTTTCCCTTTCCGTCAGACAGAGACGTGCCGTCATGCCTGGCCGTGTTCTCACAATTGCCGTCCTCGCCGGTGTACTCACTTCGGGCTCGATCGCATTCGCCCAGAAGAAGTCTCCGCTCAACGAGCATTATGTGCTTGGCAGGATCCGGGTGTTCTATACGAACGAAGGAGCTGGTGCGGTTCCCTCTACCGACGCGGACCGCAACGGAGTCCCCGATCGGGTCGAAGACGTCGCAAAGCAGATTCGGGCCGCTCACCTGCTGTTCTGCGGCGTGCTGAAGTTCCCCGATCCGTTCGAGAGTGAGCGGTATAAGGGCGTGACCTGCATTCAGGTCAGTCTGCGGGATCGGAAGGAAATGGGTGGCGGCAATGGCGTGGCATTCGAGAGTGCACAGCGTGCCCGTCGGATTCCGGAAGGCAAGCCGGGCGACCGGGCCATCGTGATGTCGATTGCCAGCCAGGTCGACCCGAAACGGAACATCACTCCGGCGCATGAATTGTTTCACCTCATTCAGTACAGCACGACGTACTTCAAGAACGGTTGGTACCTGGAGGGGATGGCCCGGTGGGCAGAGCACGCCCTGGCCGAGGGAGGGCTAGGGGATGTGAAGTACTCCATCGACGGGCCATGGCCGCAGAAGCCGCAGCAGCTCCAGCAACTGGCGAAGATGAAATACGACGCCGAGTTCCTGTTGTGGAATCCCGTCGCAGGCCGGACGGACCGGGACGGACTGCTGACCGACGAGATGCTTGGCGAAGAACTCTGCTCGTTGTGCTATTCCGACGGATCACCGGTGCTCAGGGACCGGTTTCTCCAGGGGGCGGAGGTCATGCGGGACGTCCTGATCGAGCTGGGCAAACAGGATGACATTGCATTCAAGGCACTCGGGTACGACGAGTGGTCGGAAGAGAACCAGAGGGCAGAAGAGAACAACCCGTTCATCTACAAGGGGGTGATGGATGCGCTGCGGCGTCATGCGCCCCCGGTCGGCCGGTACCGGGTCCCGCGGATCAGACGGTAGTGGGCTCTGCCCGTGCCCTGTGACGTGAAGGAAGTGAACCACTGAGACACGGAGTGAACCACTGAGACACGGAGTTGTCATGACGGTGCGTCGCCCCGGAGGATGAGAATGAGGGCGGGGTGCCATGGCCTCGCCGCGCAGCGGAGTGGCCATGAGTCTTCCTCGATCCTCAAGCCTCGAGCCTTTCGGACCACGCCCATCACTCCGCTCCGCTTCGTTCTGGGACGTGCCACCCATGTCTATTTTCATAGGAGACACGGAGAGATTCACAGAGGGGCATTCGTAGGCTGGGACTGGTCCCAGCATCAGGCTACGACTGGGCGCGTAGCGACAGGACGAAGCTGCTTGGGCGTTCAAAGCTGTGTGGTGCCCGTTTGAACGACGCTCGAAGGCATGCCCACCCGCCTTCGGCATGAGGGCATGGCACCTGTGATTGCTCACCTCTCATCCCTCCAGAAGCGCTGTTCGCCAGGGCCGGGCTGCCGCGTACAATAGGTCGACGGAGAGGGATCGTCGGCGGGCCCGCATCCGGTGCAGTTTTCGATGTGGAGCGTGGCACATGTCACAACGGAACAGGTGGCGGGCAACGGGACATACACTGCTGGCAGGTTTGCTTCCGGCGCTGCTCGGCGTCCTGGCGGGAGCAGCCGCTGCGGACGACCAGCCGGCGGACGATGAGGTGGTGCCGATGTCATCGACGACTGACGATCAACCGACCCGCTGGAACGTGCCACTGCCGACGCTGGGTGGCCGGCAGTTGTGGGGAGACGTCGCATTCGATCACGGCTGGCGGATCCAGCACAACGTCCTGACCGACACGTACCGTCTGCTGGATGCGAACGATATCCGGCAGGCGTGGGGGACGCTGGAAGAGTGTCAGCGGGCGCTCGCCCGTGTCCGCCAGGAGCAGCAGTGGGAGCCGATGTCCGGGACGGCGGTGATCCTCATTCACGGGATTGTCCGGTCGTCGAAGTCGTTCGGAGCGATGCCGAAGATGCTCGCCGAGGCGGGCTACACCGTTGTCGGCTTCGACTATCCGAGCACGCGGGTACCGATCCCGGAATGCGCGGGATACTTCGACAAGCTGGTGGAGTCGCTGGAAGGCGTCGACGAGATTCACGTCGTGGCCCACAGCATGGGGGGCCTGGTGGTGCGGGCCTGGCTGGCGGAGCATCAAGACCCCCGCATCAAACGCATGGTGATGCTGGGCGTGCCGAACAACGGAGCCCGCATGGCGAACCTGCTCCGCGACTGGACGCTCTTCAAGGCGGTCTTCGGACCGGCCGGGCAGCAGCTGGTGGAAGACCCCGAAGGTCTGCTGGAGAATCTGCCGGCCCCCGAGTTCGAGTACGCGATCGTGGCCGGCTCACGCGGGACGGCGAAGGGGTTCAACCCGTTGATTCCGGGCGACGACGACGGCACGGTGAGTGTCGAGAGTACGCGGCTGCCGGGGGCGGCCGACTTCATGACGGTGCCGGTGCTGCACACGTTTCTGCCGCGGGACCGCCGGGTGATCGATGCGGTGTTGCGGTTCTTTGAGACCGGCACGCTGCACGCGGACGGCGAGCGGCGGCCGGTCATTGCGCAGGAGACGGTGGAACAGGCGAGCAGTGGACCGGGAGAGCAGAGTAGCGGGGCCGAGTGATCCGGCTGGTCCCGGACAGACAGAGTAAAGTAGGCTGGGACTGGTCCCAGCATCGTGTTCATGTCCCGCACGCCATGGCCTCGCCGGGGAGTGGCCATGCGGTGCGTCAGGAATTCACGACCACGCCCGTCACTTCGCTGCGCTTCGTTCCAGGCGTGCCACCCACCGGGGCGCGAAGGGACACGTAGGGTGCTGTCGCCGAAGGCGACGCACCATCCGAGCATGTATCAGGGCCTGAATGGTGCGTCACGGATCGACACGTCTGCCGGGGCGGCTCGACGTGGACGGTTCCGAGGTGATTGCCGTGACGCACCCTACATGACTTCGTTCCAGGCGTGCCACCCGGACAGGACCGGTCCCGGCCTGCTCGCTTACCCCTTCATCGCCGCCTACTCGTCCAGGCCCTTTGCACCGAGCCACCGCTCGGCATCGAGTGCCGCCATGCAGCCCGAGCCGGCGGCCGTGATCGCCTGGCGGTAGTTGTCGTCGGCGACATCACCGGCGGCAAAGACGCCTTCAACGCTGGTGTAGGTACGGAAGGGGGTCGTCCACTTGATGTACCCCTTCTCGTTCATCTCGAGCTGGCCGCTGAGGAACTCGGTGTTCGGCGTGTGGCCGATGGCGGCGAAGTAACCGGACGCGTCCAGTTCTTCGGTCTTCGATTCGTCGACCGTCGAGCGAAGTCGGACGCCGGTCACCCCTTCGGTGTCGGTTCCGAGAATCTCTTCCACGACCGAGTTCCACTTCACCTCGACCTTCGGGTTATCGAGTGCCCGCTGGGCCATGATGCGGCTGGCGCGGAACTCGTCCCGGCGGTGCACGATGTAGACCTTCGAGGCGAATTTCGTGAGGAAGGTCGCTTCTTCCATCGCGCTGTCGCCACCACCCACGACGACCAGCGGCCGGTCGCGGAAGCGGGGCATGGCGCCATCGCAGACGGCACAGGCGGAGACGCCCATGTTCTTGAACCGCTTTTCGGATTCCAGGCCGAGGTAGTTGGCCCGGGCCCCGGTCGCCACGATGACCGCCAGCGCTTCGATCGTCTGCCCCTTGCTGGTCTTCAGCTTGAACGGATGGCCGGACAGATCGGTCTCGACGACATCTTCGGAAACGATCCGCGTGCCGAAGTTCACGCCCTGCTGCCGCATCAGCTCCATCAGTTCCGGGCCGGCGACGCCGTCGTCCTCGCGGCCATCACGGGGCGGGAGGAATGCCTGGCGGTCGGACGCGACGGCGGACTGCAGGTAGCCCCCCAGATTTCCGGCCGGGAAGCCGGGGTAGTTCTCGACTTCGGTGGTGATCATCAGCTGACCCAGTGGGGGCCGGCCGAGGTCGAAGTTCTCCTGGGTGAACTCGCCTTCGACGAGCAGCGGCTCCAGGTTGGCGCGTGCGGTGTAGATGGCGGATGCCCAGGCGGCAGGTCCCGAACCGATAATCACGACGCGTTCAGCCACAGCAACTCTCCAACTCAACAGGAAACGCGGGGCCGGGGGCCTCGCGTCGCTCTCACATTGCGTTCCGTCTGGCAGGTTGATTCGCTTAGAACGATAACGGGAGCGTCCCGGCAAGGCAATTCGGCGTCCCGTTGTGCAGCAGTCCCGGTGGGAGCATCGGCGGCATCAGGCGAGGCCGCCCCGTCGCCGGATCATCCACTCCGCGGCCAGCAGCATCGTCAGCAGCGCCAGGGCCTCCCAGCGGTTCCACAGCGACAGCGGTGCGTCGCGTGAGACGGGGATGGCCCGTCCGCGGGGCAGGTCGTCCGGCAGATCGTCGACATCGGCCAGGGAGTAGCACTGGCCTCCGCTGAGCGTCGCGGCCCGTTCCAGGTCGCTGCGATTGACGCCACGGACGCGGAACTCCTGACGGGGCAACTCGATACGGAAATCGACTGCCGCCGGGGTCTCCGTCAGAGCCGGCTCGATAACCCAGGCGCGCCAGTTGCCGGGCGGGATGCCGGTCAGTGTCGCTTCATACAGCCCGGGCAGGTCGTCGCGGGGAGCGAGTTCGACAATCTGCTCACCGGCCGGGCCGTCCTCGAGTTGAACACGGACCGGTGCACTCCCCTGGGGAACCTGGCCGGGGTTCGCGAATCGGGCCCGCAGACGGATCGGGTCGGTCATCTGATAGACAGTCCGGTCGGCAGTGAGCTGGATTCCCTCAGAACCGGCCGCCAGCCGTCCCCGACTGAGTGCCCGGATCATCTGCCCCCAGTACCGGCCGTAGTAGCGGTCCTCGACGTCCCGCCGCCAGCGCCACAGCGCATCGGTGGCATGAAAGACCACCTGTCCGGCTCCAAACCGGTGAGAGACGATTGCGGGGCGATCCGTATCGTCGTCATCCCGGGCGACGACGAGCGACTCGGCGCCCGGCTTGCGGGCGATGTCGGTCTGCAGCCAGTAGAGGGGCGGCAGCGACGACCAGACCCGTTCGTCCTGATCGATTTCGTCAGCGAGTCTCAATTCGAGTCGACGCTCCCCTTCAGGAGTCCGTTCGAGTCGATAGCCGCCCGGTCCGGGAGTGTTGCCGGTTGGAGCCGTGGCGGTAACGGGCAGGGCGTCGGCCAGTGGGGTGGAGAAGAAGGCCGCCGGATTGTTCCGCTCGCCGGCAATCAGGATCAGCCCGCCGCCATGCTCTGCGACAAAGTCCCGCAGGTTCTCCGCAGCCGAGAGCTGCAGCGATCCGGGATCGACGTCCCCCAGGATGACGACATCGAACTCGAACAGCTCTTCCCGCGAAAGGGGAAAGCGGGGGAGGGCGGTCCGGTCTTCAGCAACGTACTGCAGGTCCGCCTCCTGCAGGACCGTATTGACGCGCACGGTCGGTTCCCGTTCGAGAGCCGCCTTGAGGAACCGGAACTCCCACCGCGGCGTCCGTTCGACCAGCAGCACGCGCACCTGCTGCTCACGGACGCGCACCGGCTGCACCAGTTCGTTGTTCTCGACGGTGTGTTCCCCCGGCAGCGGGACCGCCCGGACGACGAACTCGTAGTCGCCTGCCTGCTGCGGACGGTAGCTCAACAGGGCCGAGATGTCCGCATCGTCCGAGTCGATGTCGACTGTGGTTTCCGCAAGGATTTCGTCCCGGCCGGCTTCGCGGAGAACGATCCGAACCGTCCGGCCCCGAAAGCCGTGTGCGGTGCCATGAACCATCAGGGATACCGGGTCACCGAGAAACGTCAGTTCCTCGGCAAGTACCTCCGTCAGTTCGACGTCGCGGGGGGGATTGTCGGACCCGACGACGACCGGCATGAGGGGGACGCCAGCGCGAGCGGCCTCCTCGGCTCCGGCCGACAGACGATCGGCGGCAGTGGTCGTGGCAACGCCGTCGGTCAGCACCACGACGGCAGCCGGGGAGGTGCCGGACGCTTCGTCGAGCACCGTGCGCAGCGACGTGGCCAGCCGGGTCTGTGGACCGGTCGGGCGGAGTGTCCGGACGGCATCAGTGAGTTCGGTGACGCTTGCCGCATCGGCAGAGGAGACGAGAAGCCGTGGCTCGGAATCGAACTGGTACAGCCGGAGATTGTGCTGTCGCGCCATCCGCTCCAGAAACCGGCTCTGCGGGTCGGTGAGCAGTCCGCGAACGACGTCCAGGCGCGTTGCGGCTGCGCCGCTCTGTTCGGGGAGTGACTGGCGAAGCGCGTCGGGCAGTTCGTCGGCGGGGAAGTCATCGGCCTGCGACATGCTGGCGGAGGTGTCGATCATCACGGCGACCCAGGGCAGGCCGGTTCGGGCGATGGTCAGCGTCGGGCGGGCGAGCAGGACGAACAGCAGCAGCAGGGCCGCGACGCGCAGGCCCAGGGCGATCCAGCGAAAGGAGCCGGGCGTTGTCCGCGACTCGCGAACATACAGCCAGGCGGAGAGTCCCAGGACGACGAGGAGCGCCACCAGCACGACCGGCCAGGAGACGCCGGACGGTTGCTGGAACTGCCACTCCCAGCGGATGCTCTGCCCCGGCCGGGCGGGGGGAATGCCGAGATACCATTCGACGATGCGCTGCACGCCGGTTTCCAGCTCAGCCTGCGGGAGAGAACCCTGGGAAACCGCGACTGTCTCGCGGCCGGAGGGAGATGAACGAGCGCCACCGACGGTGCCAGCGCGCGGAATCGGAACGCGTGCGTGGGGGAGTCGGCACGTCGAAATCCAAACTTCTCTTGGCCGAAGGCATTGGTTATCGTGTCCGGAGCGCAGACCTTGCCGGCAGAAATAACGGGCGTCTCAGCCATTCGAGGATGATGATATGGACACTGAAGAAATACTTCTCGATGCCGAAGAACGCATGGAGAAGGCCGTCAGCATCTTTCACGAACAGCTCCAGGGACTTCGGACCGGTCGGGCCAACCCGGGGCTGGTCGATTCGATCCGCGTCAATTATTACGGATCGCCCACGCCGCTGAAACAGCTGGCGCAGATCAGCGTCCCTGAGCCGCAGCAGATCGTGATCCGTCCGTTCGATGCCGGCGTGCTGAACGACATCGTCAAGGCGATTCAGGCGAGCGATGCGGGGCTGGCTCCGAACCCGGACGGCCGTCTGATCCGTCTGAACATTCCGCCGCTCTCGACCGAACGTCGCCGGGAACTGGCGGGCCGCGTCAAGAAATTCGCCGAAGAAGCCCGCGTGTCGATCCGCAATGTCCGTCGCGATGCCAACAAGCACGCCGACCAGGCCGAAAAGGACAAGGTCATGTCCGAGGACGAACGGGACGCCGCCAAGGACCAGATCCAGGATCTGACCAAGAAGTACGAAGGGAAGGTGAACGATCAGGCGGCGGCGAAGGAAAAGGACATCATGGAAGAGTAGCCGTCCTCCCCGATCATCTTGCGGTTTCAGCGCCCACATTCGTGTGGGCGTTTTTTTGTGCCCGTTCCGATCGGCAGGGCCCCCTGCTGGACCCGGCCCGCCTGCACAACCGGCACAACAGGAGCAGGCTCGCTGACCGGGGTGAACCGGGGCGGGACGCACAACCGGTGCGTCTCGAAGAACAGACACCAATGGTGGGCCGGACGCCGACCCGGGGCGGATCGTCTGGGCCGCCTGTGCGGCAGGTGTCGATCCTTGGCAATGCACCGCGATCGACTGTGGCACCGAACGTAACCGGTCTGCCGGAGATGGCTGTCGTGCGACCGGACGGGTGGTGCCGATTGTCGCGGCTCTCGGTTCTTTTGCGGGTTCAGGAGGGGATGGTCCGCCATGCTGACAACATCGGGGAGGACACCGAAGCTCGTGCTGGGGGCCATGCTGGCCGGCGGAATCGTCGGCTGCTGTGGCCAGGCGCGGCAGTGCGCGACACACGACCCGTGCACCGCCGATTGCGTCGCAATGACCGACACGCCCTGTGTGCCGAGCGGGCATCAGTTGCCGTCGTCGCAGTACTCCCCCCAGTCGGACGGGACCGGAATGCCCGCGCATCGACAGCCGATGGAACCGACGGCACCGGAACCGCTGAACGGAAGCCAGTATCCCGATCTGGCCCCGCCCCCGCCGGCAGAGGTTGAGCGGCCTGCGGCGAGCGACGATGTTCCGCCGCCGCCACCGCTGCCCGGACATGCGAAGTCGCGGCTTCGTCCCGGAACGGGTCGCGGGGTTGCGTCGCGCGAGCCGAGCCGACCTCGAGGGCTGCTGTACCGCTTCACCGGAGCGCCGAATCTGTTCAGTACGTCATCGCCACCGCCGGTGGAACCGATTGCCCGTCATGCAGACCAGCGACCGCTGCCATCGTCTGCAAGCGGTCAGGTCGCGTTCCAGTCGCCGTCGCAGATGAGGTCGCATCAGACCGTCAGTGCAAGCGTGGTTCAGCCGGTGACGCTGATGCCGCCGGAACCGGTCTTCGAGGAGGGAGAGCCCGGTCCGCTGCCCGCTCCCGGAAGAATTCCTGTGGAGCACACGTTCGGACACGTGCTGCCGTGAGAATGAGGGGTGACACGTTCGTCCTGCCGGACGCGCAGGCACGTTGAACACGGAACGGCGACGTATCAGCGGCACCACCCCGGTTGACGAGCAACCGGGGTGTCCCGCTTCGTCCCAGTATCGCGCGGCTCACGAAGCCGTGGCACTCAGACAACGGGTGTGCCACGGGCTCTGCCCGTGCGTTGGACGGCTGGCCCGGACGACGTGTTCGTCCGGGACGCGCAGCGACAGGAAGTTGCGTGAGGGCATTCGTCGGCCGGAGCCATAGCCCCTGTGGCGGCGGCACCCCGATGGGCGAGCAACCGGGGCGACCCGAATCTCTCGCGACTCACCGCTCACGACTCACCCCTCCCGTCGACGCGGCTCACTTCTGGTTCTGCTGCT
>Ga0207833_100601_pt1 | contig 9867 bp, 10 predicted proteins | sample TtaePargueraPR_6_FD_187753 | JGI IMG/M metagenome (GOLD analysis project Ga0207833, IMG submission 187753) | Aerobic enrichment media microbial communities from Bioluminiscent Bay, La Parguera, Puerto Rico - Tt and E1 (2) (SPAdes) | ecosystem: Environmental > Aquatic > Marine > Unclassified ...
CGGCGGGTCGGTACGGGGCGGGCAATCCCGGCAGCCGGCTTCTGGTATGGGGGACTCTGGCCGGAGTCGGTGTGGATCGGTATGGTCTGAGCTCCGGTGCGCGACTGCCGGAGGGGCTGGCGCAATGGTCTCAGCCGATGTCGAATGCAAGATGGTGTCTGGGCGGATGCCGGCTGGTGGTGCCGTACCGGTTTTTCCGGACAGTCCCCGCGGGTTGAGCGAGTCCCGAAGCGAATACCGAAAGAGCGGATACCGAACGTATGGCAACCACGACAACATCCCCGATCCGGGTGAAGCAGATCGATCACGTGACGGTGGTGGTGAAAGACCTGGACGCGTCCCGGAAGTTCTATGCCGGTGTCCTCGGCATGGAGGAAGTTCCGCGGCCGGGGTTCCGGTTCGCGGGGCTGTGGTTTCAGGCGGGCAGCACGCAGGTGCATCTGATTCTGGAGCATCCGGAATCGGGCCCGGCCGGAAATGTGATTGCTGACGGAAGTTCGATCAGTCGTACGCGTCACATGGCGTTTGAGGTGGATGACGCGATGGAGGCGAAGGCCCGTCTGGACGAACTGGGAGTCGAGGTGGTCGCGGGGCCCAAGCAGCGTCCCGACGGTCCGACCCAGCTGTACGTTCTGGACCCGGACGGTCACCTGGTGGAACTGTTTTCGGTCTGATTTGGTTCGAGGTCGCCTGGCGGGTCAAACCCACTGGCGGCGTCTGCCAATCGCGACCTATACTCGCGTAGATCCCTGTCGAACGAATCGCCTTTCGATCCTCTGCAGTTGACGAGTCGCACCGATGTCTGATGCTCCCAAGAAAATGGTTGTCGGTTCCATGGTGGCCGCTGGCGTCGTGGCTCTGGCGGCAGTTGCCGACCTGGTCCTCGGCGTTCCGTTTTCCGGGTCCGAGCACACGTTTCTGATGGACATTCTCTTCATCGTGTGTGCAGCGATTGTGGGCTATCTGGCCTATGACGCCTACAAGGACCTGCGGTAAGCGGTGTTGGGCGGGGTCGCTGCGGCGATGAATTCACGTTGCGTCCTGATGAGAGGGAGTCCGCCGGTCCCGTGAATGTCATTGAACGGATTCTCTTCGCGGTCACCTGTCTGGTCGTGCCGATTCTGTGGGGCCTGCTGGTCGATCGGATCTTCGATGCGTGGCGGGCTCGCGACGGCCAGTCCGGATCGAAGGAGACGTCGCGGCACGACTATCAGATCTGACGGATTATGGACCCCGCGACTACGGGACCGCTGACGTATCTTCTGGCGACGGTGGCGTCGGCCGGCGTTGGGCTGCTGGCGGGACTGCTCGGGCTGGGGGGCGGGTTTCTTCTGGTGCCGGTCCTCAACGTCATTCTCGGCATGCCGATGCAGATGGCTGTCGGTGCTTCGGCGTGCCAGGCACTCGGTCCTGCGACGACATTCCTGCGGGCCCGCCGGGTGCGACGTGAAGAGTGGCGACTGCCTGCAATCATTGCGGGCGGGCTGTTCATCGGAGTGTTTGCCGGTGCGACGGTGCTGCATCAGGCGAGCCAGGCCGGTTCGGAGTCCGCAGCGGGGACATCCCGCGCCGACGTGCTCGTTCTGTCGGTCTACTGCGTCATTCTCGTCTCGCTGGGGATTTTCTCGATCTGGGAATCACGGCAGGCGGCCCGGTATCGACCTTTGACACCGCTGCGGATCGGAAACCTGCCGATGCCCCCCTGGGCGAATTTCCCGGACGACTTTCCGCACACCATGTCGATACCGATTCTGACCTGGTTCGGGTTGCTGCTCGGGTTTCTGTCAGGACTGCTGGGGATCAGCGGCGGACTGCTGCTGCTACCGGGGCTGATCTACCTGTTCGGCCTGCCGACCCGCCGGGCCATCAATACGTCGATGGTGACGGTCTGGATTGTTTCGGCCCAGTCGACCCTCGCGCATGCCTGGCACGGGCACATCGAGATCCCGATCGTGCTCTGTCTGCTGCTGGGAGGCACGACCGGGGCCCGCATCGGCAGCGAACTGGGCCAGCGGGTGCTTGGAACCCAGTTGCGGGGAAGCTTCGGCTGGCTGGCGCTGGGGACCGGGACGTTTGTCGGTGCCCGGCTGATCTGGATTCTGATGCAGCAGTGACGTCTCTCAGAGGGGAACTCCGGGCACTGCCGTTTGTGGTCAGCGGGAAATCGGTCGCCCTGGCTGGTGCCACTGTCGCAGGAGTCGGGGCAGCCCGCCCAGTCCGCCGGTCAGCATCAGTGCCGAGCCGATGATGGCAAACAGGTCGCCGGTCGGCAGGGCCGGATTCGTCGCGGCACGAACCAGGGTCAGTGCCAATCCGCCGAGCATGAACACCTGCGTCAGGCCGACATGGATCGCCAGCGCGTCGTTCTGACGGACGTCCCAGGAGGGACGAGGCAAGTGCATCCCGATTCGGGGCGAGGGGGTGCCTGGTGCCGCGTCTGTGACCTCTTCGCGACGACGGGCTCTCTCCAGGTCGGTCAGTTTTCGTGCGTATGAGCTGCCGAGCAGGATTGTCGGGAGGCTCATCAGGCCGCACATGAATGCCAGCGCGGGATCGTACCAGGCAAGCAGGGCGAGCGAACCACCGATGGCGAACAGCGTTCGGATCGTCATCGGGATCGTATCTGTGTAGAACGTCGCTGAGGGGCCGCGGTGGTCGAGGTCTTCAGCGAGTCGACAGGCCGCCATGCGACGGCCGGTTCCAGTCAGCGTCTGCAGGAGTTGTGTGGCGAGCAGGACCAGCAGGCCGACGAACGAACCGCTCTGCAGGTCGTTGATCGCAAGCCCGATGACCAGCGGCTGTGCGACGCGGAGTCCGTTCTCGGCGACGGCGAGTCCTGTTGTTGTGAGGCTGCCGGACGGTGTCTCCCGCCAGGAACCCGGTCGGGGCGGGACGTTCTCAGGGGGCGTATCGGGGGTGTTCCGCGCGGTCAGGTCGGGGCGGACCGGTGGTGTCGGCGCTCGGCGGCGTTCTGCGATGGCGGTCATGGTGTCGCCTCCGTCTGATGCCCGTCCCGGTGGTCCTACGTCAGGGTGATCAGGCCGACCGCGGCAAGTTCCCGGAGCATCGCCACGAGTTCGGTCCGTTCCGCAGTCGGCCAGTGGCGGAACAGCGATCGCGTGCGAATCGTTCCGGAATCGGCCAGAAACCGGATCAGTTCTTCGGCCGGCGTGTCGACGACGACGGTGCGGATCTCGTGGCCGACCGGGAAGAAGAGGACGCTGGCGGGGAGCGGCTCGTCGTCGTCGATCAGGGCTCGCGTTTCGAAGACGGCCCAGACGTGGATCGGGTTGAGGGTCACGTTCAGCTGCGACCGTCGATCGAGCCGGGGCAGGTTGAGTTCGTTGAGGCTGAGCCGTTCCTGGAAGCGGGCATGGGCGAGACGCTGGGCCAGGGCGACGAACTCGACGGCGCGGTATCCCTGCTGGCAGGCGACGTAATCGCGCTGCTCGTCGGTGAGGTCGTCCTGTTCGGAGAGCCACTGCAGGAACCGCTCCGCGTCGGCGTCGCCGGCATCGCGGGGAGTGATGGGGACGGACCGGACGTACTCGGCGATCAGCCCTTCGAGCTCGTCGAAGCCGTCGGCAAGAAGGTCACAGGCGTCGAACAGCGTCCGGCGGCGGTCGTCGAGCTGCTCGCACGAAATGTGCCGGACGCGGTGTGCCCGGCGGTCCGGGATGGTCGATGCTGCTGCGTTCTCGCTGCGGCGGACGGTGAAACGGCGAACCATGCTGGTGAAACGACGACGGCACGCCTGGAGGGGGGCGACTGCTTGCATGAAATCCGGCTCCGTTGAAGACGACGCTGACACCTGGGGGATGAGGGGAGTCGTCCTGAACCGTTCCGCCGCTTCGTGCGACGGAGGGGAAACTTCTGTTCGAGCCGATCGGGCCCGCTGGCCTGATCAGTCCGGCCGGGAAGAATATTCGCACGAATCGTGCCATGCGGTGCTGACGTTGTTGCGTCGACGTAAACGGTTGTGTTTGTTTCTCTTTTGCTGACGTGGTGGATGCTGGCGCGGAGGGGACGCGCCATCAGGAGTGCGAATTGAGTGTCAGAGTGACGACACGGGATGTGGTCGGTGAAGCAGCGGAATCTGCTGCAGTCGGGCAGCCTGCAGTGAGATTGCAGGCGATTTTCGCGTGCTGGCGGTCATAGCGGTCGGAGTGAATGCCTGCTCACTTGCAAACCGGAAAGCGGTTGATTAGCCTGCTGGAATCCATACCTCTCAAGAGCGCCCGGTTGACGGGATGCACTTGCTCTTTGCCAACCGGAACAGACCGGCAGGTCACGAAGCGATCGTCGGTCGCGACACCGACGGTCCAGATCAGGGGAGAAAGTGATGGACAGCGTCGTGCTGGAACGCGAACTGGATGTCGATCCCATCGAAGAGATGCGTCTGCGGACGTGGGCGCGTCAGAACTACGCCCCCGCCGACGAGCGGGATGATGCGTGGCATCCGATCGTGCTGGACGAAATGCGGCAGAAGGATCGCGAGCACAACAGCTGATCCGGCTGTGGACCGTCGCGGGGCGGAGGTGCGGTGCTGAGCATCGCATTCCGTGCTGACGTGCGCCGGTCGTTTGTGCTTCAGTCAGGTCTCCCCGGCTTTCCGGAGCAAGGGTTGTCACCAGTCATGGCAGACTGGTGTTTTTTTATGCGCTGAGGAGCGTCGCCGAAGCCGGCCGCTTTCCGAATCGGGACGCCTTCGGTACCCTGCGTTCCGAACCCGATTCGACGCTCTTGTTGTGGAGTGGCTCCGTGGCCGAAACTCTGACCCCCGAACAGGTTCGCAAAGTCGCGCGACTTGCCCGACTGAAGCTGACCGAGGAAGAACTGCAGCGGCTGACGCCGCAGCTGTCCGACGTGCTGAAGTATGTCGACATGCTCAGTGAGGTCGAGACCGACGATGTGGAACCGATGGCGCACGCCATCGAGGTGCACAACGTGCTGCGTCCCGACCAGGCCCGCGCGTCGCTTCCCCGCGAGGAGGCGCTGGCCAACGCACCCAACAGCGACGGTCGCTACTTCCTGGTTCCGCAGATTATCGAAGGAGCGTAGACGGCATGTCGCTGACTGGTCAGTCCACCGCACAGCTTCGCCAGGCGTTTGCAGAAGGGCAGGCGACCGCAGCCGAGATCGCCACTGCGTTCCTCGACCAGATCGCCCGCTGTGACGAAACGGTCTCGGCACTGCTGCACCATGATCGCGAGGCCGCCCTGGCTCGTGCCGCCGAAGTCGATCGCCGGCGGGAAGCGGGCGAGACGCTCGGACCGCTCGCCGGTGTGCCGGTGATTCTCAAGGACAACATCTGCATGCGGGGCGTCCCCACGACGTGTGCCAGCCGCATGCTCGAGAACTTCGTCCCGCCCTACGACGCGCATGTGGTCGAGCGGCTGCAGGCGGCGGACGCGGTGGTGATCGGACGGGCGAATCTGGACGAGTTCGCAATGGGCTCGTCGTGTGAGAACTCGGCGTTCGGCCCGACCCGGAATCCCTGGAATCCCGAGTGCAGCCCGGGCGGTTCGAGTGGTGGATCGGCCGCTGCCGTGGCGGCCCGGATGGCACCGCTCGCGGTTGGCTCGGACACCGGTGGTTCGATCCGTCAGCCGGCGGCCTTCTGCGGCGTCGTCGGGATGAAGCCGACCTACGGACGTGTCTCCCGCTACGGACTGGTCGCGTTCGCCAGCTCGCTCGATCAGATCGGTCCGTTCTCGACGGACGTGCATGGTTCGGCCCTGCTGCTGGAGGCGCTGGCCGGTCACGATCCGCGGGACACGACCTCCGTCGATCAGCCGGTTCCTTCCTACACGGAAAAGCTCGACCGGCCGCTCGAAGGATTGCGTGTCGGCATCGTGAAGGAGCACTTTGGCGAAGGGCTGGATGAAGAGGTGAACGCGGCGGTGCACGCGGCGATCGACGTGTACCGTTCGCTGGGGGCGGAGGTGAAAGAGGTCAGCCTGCCGCACTCGAAGTACTCGGTGGCCGCCTACTACATCATCGCTCCGTCGGAAGCGTCGAGTAACCTGGCCCGCTACGACGGCGTGCACTACGGCCATCGGGCGGAGTCGTTCGAGAACATGGTCGACATGTACGAGACCAGCCGGGGTGAGGCGTTCGGTGAAGAGGTGAAGCGGCGGATCATGCTCGGCACGTATGCTCTGTCATCCGGGTACTACGACGCCTACTACCTGAAGGCGCTGAAGGTTCGCCGGCTGATCCGCGAGGACTTCGACAAGGCGTTTGCGGAGGTGGACATCATTGCCGGTCCCGCCACGCCGACGACGGCGTTCCGCATTGGCGAGATGGTGGATGATCCGCTGGCGATGTACCTGAACGACATCTACACGATTGGTGCGAACCTGGCGGGGATTCCCGGCCTGTCGCTTCCGTGTGGTCAGAGCAGCGCGGGCCTGCCGATCGGACTGCAGCTGCTCGCAGCACCGTTTGAGGAAGAGCGTCTGCTGCGTGCGGCCCGGATGTACGAAGCCCAAACCGACTGGCACGGTGGCTGCCCCGATCTGGAGGCGCTGGCCGGATCGGCTGGCCAGTGAATCTGACGTGACCGGTACGTCTGCTTACGCGCGTAACCGCTTCTGAAGGCCCCGTTGCCCGAGCCCCTGATTCTCCAATGAACGTCACCCCGATTGTCGGCCTGGAAGTTCACGTGCAGCTGCTCACGCAGAGCAAGCTGTTTTGCGGCTGTGTGAACCGCTTCAACCCGGACGAGCCCAATACGCAGACCTGCCCGGTCTGCCTGGGGATGCCCGGTTCGCTGCCGGTGATGAACCGCGAAGCGTTCCGTCTGGCAGTGACGACGGCGACGGCGCTGAACTGCGAGATCGCCCGCTTCACCAAGTGGGATCGCAAGCAGTATTACTACCCCGATCTGCCGAAGGGGTATCAGATCAGCCAGTACGACCTGCCGTTCAGCCACGACGGCTGGATGGACGTGAAGGTCGAGGACGAAGACCCGGTGCGCGTGCGGATTTTGCGGGTGCATCTTGAAGAGGACGCCGGTAAGAACATTCACGACGAATCGGGCCGCGGGGCGGACAGTCAGGTGGACCTGAACCGGGCTGGCACACCGCTGCTGGAGATTGTGAGCCAGCCGGACATCCGCACGGCCGCGCAGGCCCGCGTGTACCTCGAAGAGCTGCACCTGCTGCTGACGTACCTGGGGGTTTCCGACTGCAACATGCAGGAGGGAAGCCTGCGGTGCGATGCGAACGTCAACCTGCACATCGAGCAGAACGGCGAAAAGATCGCCACGCCGATCGTCGAGGTGAAGAACCTGAACAGTTTTCGCGGCGTCGAGGCGGCGATCGAGTACGAGATCGGTCGCCAGCAGCGGGAGTTCGAGAAGACCGGTCGCAAGCTGGGTGATCCGGGTGTGGAGAAGGAGACCCGCGGCTGGAATGCGGACCGCGGCGTTTCGTTTGCCCAGCGGGGCAAGGAGGAGGCGTCGGACTACCGCTACTTCCCCGATCCCGACCTGGTGCCGATCGTCGTTACCGAAGAAGAACTGGAAGAGATCCGCTCGGCCCAGTGCGAGCTGCCGGCAGCTCGCCGGGACCGCTTTCAGAAGGAGCTCGGCCTGTCGGAGTACGACGCTTCGGTCATCATCAACCAGGGGGCGGAGTTCGCAGGGTACTTCGAGACGGTCGCGAGCACCTGCGGCGATGCCAAGCAGGCGGCGAACTGGGTGTCTCAGGACGTGCTGCGTGAGCTGAACGAGCGGAAGGTCGGCATCGACGAATTCCCGCTGCCGGCCGACGTGCTGGGAACGCTGCTGCAGCGGATCGTCGCCGGCGAGATCACGGTCAAGAGTGGCCGGGAGCTGTTCGCCGTGCTGCTGGAGGAAGCGGACGGCGGGACAGTTCCGGCAGTCGACCGGATCGATCCGCTGATTGACGAGAAAGGGCTGCGGGTCGTGAAGGACACCGGGGCTCTGGATGCGGCGATCGACTCGGCCCTGGCCGACAGTCCGAAAGCGGTCGAGGACTTTCGGGCGGGCAAGCAGCAGGCGATCGGACCGGTGATCGGCAAGGTGATGAAGCAGCTCAAGGGGGCCGACGCGAAGGCGGTTCGCGAGCGGATCATCGAGCGATTGTCGGAGTAGGGGGGCGAGCAACCGGGGCGACCCGGTGGTGTTGGACGGCATGCCCACCGGACGCAGTCGGCGGGCTTTCGTCGGGGGGGTAGGGCCGGCTATTGCCGGCCCTTGGTGTGAGGTGTGAGGCGGCCGGTTGGAACCGGCCCTACGGGGCTTGAAGGCGAGCATGTTCGTCGGTTGTGAGGCGGCCTTGTGCCGGCTGCGCCGGCCCCGGTTGGCGAGCAACCGGGGCTACCCGGTGCTGCTCCTGACGACCTCACTGACGGTTGTTCACTCATCTTCCGGTGACTCCCGATCGAGCAGGTTGCGCTTCCGATCCACGCCCCAGCGGTAGCCGCTCAGGTTTCCGTCTGTGCGTACGACACGGTGACAGGGGACGACGACGGCGAGCTGGTTGGCGGCACAGGCGGAGGCGACAGCCCGGGCGGCGTTCGGTTTGCCGAGCCTGCGGGCCAGCTCGGTGTAGGTGATCGTCTCGCCGGGCGGAATCTTGCGCAGCAGCGACCAGACCCGGCGCTGGAAGATGGTTCCCTGCAGGTCGAGCGGCAGGTGCTGTCCGTCGTCGAGGCCGTCCAGGCAGGCGATCAGTTGCGTGATCCATTGCCGGAATTCGTCAACGTTCGGCTCGATCGTCGCGTGTGGGAAGCGGGCCGCAACGAACTGCTGTGCGGCATCGGGATCGTCAGTCAGTTCGACCAGGCAGAGGCCGCGTTGGGTGGCTGCGACTGCAACCCAGCCGAGAGTGCATTGGACGACGGTTGCGTGGAGCCTCTCACCCCGGCCTCCGTCGCGATAGGTGGCAGGTGTCATGCCGAGGGTCTCTCCTGCGGATTCGTAGACGGAACTGGCGGACTGGTAGCCGGCGGAGTGCAGGGCGCGGGTGACCGGTTCGCGGCGTTGCAGGTGTTCGCGGAACCGTTCGGCCCGGGCGGCGTCGGCGTATTCGCGGGGTGTCATGCCGAGGGATCTGCGGAACAGTCGGTGCAGGTAACCGGGACTCAGGCCGACCGTGCGGGCGAGATCGTCGAGCGACGGAGGTGTGTCCGCGGCATCGATGGTCCGGCAGATGGCGAGGACGGCATCGGGAATGGTGCTGACGGCCTCCCGGGGCCGGCACTTGCGGCAGGGGCGGTAGCCGTGGCGCTCGGCGAGGATCGGGGTGGGGAAGAACTCGACGTTGGTGCGGTTGGGACGGCGGGCGGAGCAGACGGGACGACAATAGATGCCGGTTGTGCGGACGGCGTAGAAGAACGTTCCGTCGGCTTCGGGATCGCGGTCGAGGACGGCCTGCCAGCGGTCGTCGTCGGTGCGGGGGGCGGTCGCCGGCATGGTGGTCTCCTGTGGTGCGGACAGGAGTGATGCTACGCCGGCCGGTCGTGGAAGGCTATCGGGATCGTGCGCTGCAATCGGGATTGGTGCTGCCGACGCGTTGGCGGCCAAGAGGAGCCGGGGTGGCATGCTCGCCCTTCAAGGCGAGCATGTTCGTCGGTGGTGGGGCGGCCTCGTGCCGGCTGCGCCGGCCCCGGTTGGCGAGCAATCGGGGCGACCCGGCGGTGTTGGACGGCATGCCCACCCGCCTTCGGCTTGAGGGCATGGCACCCGGCGTCGCGACCGCCGACGCGTTGGCAGCCTGGAGGGGCCGGGGTGGCATGCTCGCCCTTCAAGGCGAGCATGTTCGTCGGTGGTGGGGTGGCCTCGTGCCGGCTGCGCCGGCCCCGGTTCACGAGCAACCGGGGCGACCCGGTGGTGTT
>Ga0207833_100604_pt1 | contig 9834 bp, 5 predicted proteins | sample TtaePargueraPR_6_FD_187753 | JGI IMG/M metagenome (GOLD analysis project Ga0207833, IMG submission 187753) | Aerobic enrichment media microbial communities from Bioluminiscent Bay, La Parguera, Puerto Rico - Tt and E1 (2) (SPAdes) | ecosystem: Environmental > Aquatic > Marine > Unclassified ...
CGCTCTAAAGCCGCATCCAAAGATAAGGTCAACGCCGGATAGTCACGACGAATCAAACCAGAAGAGGCATCCAGTGCCATCAATACCGCTTGTTCCAACCAAACTATCTGCGAACCATACAAATCACGGAATAGGCCGGATGTCGTCAGCAACATATCTCGGCGGATTCGGGGATGAGGCGAGGCTGATGAAGAAAGATCCAAACGTTCTAATCCACTAAAAATTCCACGACGACTCCAGGTCGGTTTCACCCCTAACATATCGTAAGCAAAAGCGATCATTGCACCTTCATCACGCACCACATCGGATGCCCATAACACTAAGGCATCACTATCCTGAGCGTTTTTTGCGGGAGTTTCTGCACGGGCTTTTTCGGCTAATGCGATACCGACTTTGTAGCCTAAACGTGATGGAATTAAGCTATCATCTAAGGCATAGAAATTACGTCCAGTCGGTAATGCTGATGGTGTGCGAATCGGATCATTACCTTTACCCGGCTCAACAAATTGACCATCTAAAGCAGCCAATAATGCCGACATTTCTGCAGCAGGTGAGCCGCGTAGAAGTGGATCCCAGCTCTCCGTAGCTTGTTTGCCATTATTCATTGAAGTAAGCATGGTTTGAACCGCTTGTTCAGACCAGTCTCGACCAAAAACATGTAGCCCCAGAGGCATAAAATCTTCTTGTAGAGTGGTCAGGTAATGGCCGATTTCGTGCACTAACAAATCGTCATCCACCTGCTCGAATGAACTCAATCCTCGCACTTCCAACTCACCAGCCATATTCGCTGTCAGTTCATCTTCCAGATTAAGTTTGGCGACTAAGCGTTTCATTTCCTCAATCGCACGATCGCGCATAGCCCCAGCATTCACAGGTGCAGCTTCATAACTTTCAACGACCTGTCGTAATTCCAGTAATTGATCATATAACTCAGTGCTAGCCAAAGGCGGTGTGAGGTGATCAACCATCACCGCGAGGCCACGGCGTTTTGCCTGAATACCCTCACCCACACCATCAACGATATAAGGGTAGATACTTGGCAAATCATCTAAAATTGCCTGAGGGTAATCATTCTCAGCCATACCCACTCGATGACGAGGTAAAAACTCGTAGGTCGAATGGCGGCCCAGATGAACTAAGGCATCAGCATGAAAGGTATTTCTTAGCCACTGATAAAACGCCAGATATTGATGTGGCGGCGGGAAGGATAAATTGGCATGCAATAATTCTTCATTCAGTTCCCAACCTCTTGGAGGCTGTGGACCAACAAAAATATTGCCAAACTCAAGACCGGGAATCAGGATTTTATCGTCATAAACCATCACATTCCCCGGCGCTTCGCCCCAGCCTCTTATGCCTTCTATCCATTGTTGGCTGATGGCATTAATTAATTGCTCAGCCTGTTGCCAGTCGATGTTTGCTAAAGGTCGCTGGTAGATGGTTTGTAGCTGACTGAGTAATTGCAACACACGGTCACGACCAGCATGGTCGGCCCCATCGACAACATGGCGGATATCTTCCATCACCCGAGCTAATAAATGGGCCGCAATACTTGGATCATTCAATGCTTTAGCTTGTTTTAGATTGGCATGTAATAAGCCCAGCGGGCCATTGACCATTTCTTGCTGTAGTGATTCTGGCAATGTTTGAAACCAGCTTTGGTAGCTTTTTCTATCCATTGTGTTGACTTGTGACGACATCGCAGCCAAAGCAACCTGATCTTCAGGTAGATTCACACCCCGTTGTTGTAATAAGTCGAGTAACTCAGCCGATGACGCTGGTAACTCACCGGTCTTATACCCTTGGTTTTTAAGGGAATGCAGAATATCGAACAAGGACTCCACGACGTTTAAATTATCAGCACCGATATTATGGCGACCAGGCGGATGGTTGTAATAGATAATCGCAATCTTTTTATCCTGATTCGCTTTATCTTGTAATTGCTGCCAGCGTTTTAAGCGCTTGGCCAATAAAGTGACTTGTGACTCTACAGGTTCTGAGAAAGCCAGTCTGGCTCCCGTGAGTTTATCGACTTCGGTGGGAGTCATCGTTGCAACCACCATCGGTTGAGACAGCCCTTGTAACTCAGGCATAGCGACACGATAGTGAACAGAATCCCAACTGATACCAGCTTCTGACAATGCCCATTCAGCGTGGGTACTATCACTTAAACGCATTGCTTTTATCACCGGTACATTCAATTTTTTTAATTCATCGGTGACAGCCTGCCGATGTTCCGAACCACCAATCACAAAGTCTTGCAGAGACACCACTGAACTGATGTGTGACTTATTCTCAGCTAATAACTTGATGGCAGATAAACTGGCATCACCCCACGCAGTGAGTACTGACACACAACCGGTTGACTCATCAATAAGCTGTTTACAAACAGCATCCAGTAAAGCCTTTTCCCCCGGCCGTTCCCCAGTTTCATAATCGAGTAACACCACCCATGACGATTTTGCAGAAAACTCAAACTGATCTGGTGGAATGATTTTATCTTGATGATAAAGCCTGAGCTGTGCAGCTAACTGGGGACGCTCAGTTGTATTTTCATCATTAACCAGATGATACAGATGACTAATCAGTCCCTGCATATTTTCACTATTTCTTCCCAGCCAAAAGAATCGTGAAATCAACCACGCTTCCTGTGCCGGGTATTGTTCTAATAGCGATGCCATCCACTGCTCTGTCGATAACGCAGGATCTGGATGCTGCATTAATTTGTCAGGGGGCTCATTTAAAATGGGGTGACTGTTCAAACTTGACGCCCCCATAAGACGCTGATCGCTATGCAATGCGATAAGATTTTTTAGCAGACCTTTTTTGATATTTTCCATCAGCTGGTTGGCTGTTTCACCAAACACGCCGCCCGCGAAGACTAAATCTGACTGTTTTAATAAAGCGGCTTGTTGATTTACGCTTAAGTCTTGCCACTGTTCGGTCGTGCGTATTTGCACTGACGTGGAGGAATGAGAGGGGTGTTTTAAAAACTCATGCGCACCAGACACCACTTCCGGTACATTTCGTGGTGTGACAATCAGCAATAATTGCTCGGCCAGGACTGATGAAGAAAAAAGAAAAAGAATGAAACAAAGAATAAGTCGGTTAAACACAGCGCTATCCATCAATATATAAAAACACTGAGTTATCAAACCACGTCGGAAAGATCAGACACCGCTTAATAACTCAAAGATGATTCGCCATTAAACGGTTTCCCGCTCCAACTGCACACCCCGGCCATCGGATAATAACGTTTTCATGGCAGATATCCTGGCTCACGCTTCAACATTTCCAACTCACCTTCCCGAAATCGATCGATTTCAGTGGTTTTACATCATCGTTGTCAGAAACTTCACGTATACAGTTGCGGGGACAGCTTCGGTTAAGAATTCCCTTTTAACTCTAGTAAGAGACCATAAAAATCAGAATTATACGTACATACCCGAATAACAACCACGGTTTGATGACGCAGACAATATTGCGAACAAGAATAATGCACAAAATAAAGATAGACAGCCCAAATAGTGATGGCTAATATCCAACTGAGACTCAATGTTTAATCAGGATGCTCGCCCTCTATTTCAATGAAAACAACAAAAGGAAGATAAAGGATGTTGAAGGAATTCAAAGAGTTTGCCATGCGCGGCAATGTGTTAGATATGGCCGTGGGGATTATCATCGGTGGTGCGTTTGGCACCATTGTGAAGAGTTTGGTAGCCGACGTAATTATGCCACCTATTGGTCTATTACTGGGAGGTGTCGACTTTTCAGACTTATTTGTCACGTTAAAAGAAGGTACTGTGGCAGGTCCATATGCCACCTTGGCAACAGCTCAGGAAGCTGGTGCTGTAGTGATTAGTTATGGCGTCTTTATTAATGCGGTCATCAGCTTTTTGATCGTCGCCTTTGCTGTTTTTCTGTTGATTCGTTCGGTCAATAAAATGCAACGTGAAAAAGAAGCAGAACCTGCACCTGCAGAAGCCACCAATAAAGAATGTCCAAGATGCTACTCAACCATTCTTATCAAAGCGACGCGTTGCCCACACTGCACATCTGAACTCGTATAAACAAAAAAGCCCCGACCAAATGGCCGGGGCTTTTTTAGCACTAAAGACTGAGGGATGATTACATCATGCCGCCCATGCCACCCATGCCGCCCATATCAGGCATTGCAGGTGCATCTTCTTTTGGCAGTTCAGCGATCATCGCTTCTGTTGTCAGCATCAGACCAGCAACAGAACCTGCATTTTGTAATGCAGTACGCGTGACTTTAGTTGGATCAAGAATACCCATATCAATCATATCGCCGTATTCACCTGTTGCCGCGTTGTAACCATAGTTACCTTTACCTGCAACAACTTCATTCAGGATAACAGATGCTTCAGCACCTGCGTTTGTAGCGATTTGACGTAAAGGCTCTTCCATTGCACGACGCGCAATTTTGATACCCATGTCTTGATCATGGTTGTCACCACGCAGTTCGCCCAGAGAGCTTTCTGCACGAACCAGAGCAACACCACCACCAGCGACGACGCCTTCTTCAACCGCAGCACGAGTAGCATGCAACGCATCTTCAACGCGTGCTTTCTTCTCTTTCATTTCCATCTCGGTAGCCGCACCAACACGGATAACAGCTACACCGCCAGCTAATTTAGCGACACGTTCTTGCAGTTTTTCTTTGTCGTAGTCAGAAGAAGATTCAGCGATTTGTGTGCGAATTTGTTCAACACGTGCTTGGATTTCATCTGCACGGCCAGCACCATCAACGATAGTAGTGTTTTCTTTGCTGACAGTGATTTTCTTCGCTTGACCTAAGTGATCCAAAGTCACTTTTTCCAGGCTCAGACCGACTTCTTCAGAAATCACAGTACCACCAGTCAGAACAGCGATATCTTCTAACATCGCTTTACGACGGTCACCAAAGCCAGGCGCTTTAACTGCACAGACTTTCACGATACCGCGCATATTGTTCACAACCAGTGTGGCTAACGCTTCACCTTCCACATCTTCAGAAACGATCAATAATGGACGGCTAGATTTCGCGACAGCTTCTAGAGTTGGCAGCAAATCACGGATGTTTGAGATTTTTTTGTCGAATAACAGCACATACGGATCTTCCAGTTCTGCTGTCATAGTTTGTTGGTCGTTAACAAAGTATGGAGACTGGTAGCCACGATCAAACTGCATACCTTCAACGACGTCTAATTCGTTTTCAAAGCCGCTACCGTCTTCAACGGTGATAACACCTTCTTTACCCACTTTCTGCATCGCTTCAGCAATAATTTTACCAATTGAAGCATCAGAGTTAGCTGAAATAGTACCGACTTGAGCAATCGCTTTATCATCATCACAAGGTGATGACATGGTACGCAGTTGTTCAACCGCAGATTGAACTGCTTTGTCGATACCACGTTTCAGATCCATGGGGTTCATACCAGCAGTAACGGCTTTCATACCTTCACGCAGAATAGCTTGTGCTAGAACTGTCGCTGTAGTTGTACCGTCACCTGCAGCATCAGAAGTGTGCGAAGCCACTTCTTTTACCATTTGGGCGCCCATGTTTTCGTATTTGTTTTCCAGTTCGATTTCTTTCGCGACTGAAACACCGTCTTTCGTGACGGTAGGTGCACCGAAGCTTTTATCTAAAACAACGTTGCGACCTTTTGGTCCCAGTGTGACTTTTACTGCGTTAGCCAGTGTATTCACACCTTTAACCATTAACTGACGTGCGTCTGCACCAAATTTGACTTCTTTAGCAGCCATTGTAGTTATTCCTCTTATTCTTTAATAAAGCAAATGAATCCAGGGATTAGCCTTCGATAACAGCAACAATGTCATCTTCACGCATGACTAACAGCTCTTCACCGTCAACCTTAACTTCAGTACCGGCATATTTGCCAAACAGTACTTTGTCACCCACTTTTACCGCCAAAGGGCGAACTTCGCCTGAATCTGTAACCTTGCCATCACCTGCAGCAAGAATTTCACCGCGAGATGGTTTTTCTGCGGCGTTATCAGGGATAACGATACCGCCAGCGCTCATTGTTTCTTCTTCCATGCGACGAACAATCACACGATCATGAAGGGGACGAAGATTCATCTGTATTTCCTCCGAAAAAATGTCTATTAATGACTAACTTAAATTGTAGGGAACTCATAGAATGGGGTTACAAAACCCGCTTTCAAGGGGGCTAAGCAAAAAAATTTAAAAATTTTTATCGAAGATGATGTTTATCATCGTCATCGACCACTTCCCCATCAATCACATCACCTTCACGATAATCTGATCGATAGCGTTGTTGTGAAAAAGCATCACCACGCGTTTGTGTGTAAAAAATACGACTATTCTTGGCTAGTTGTTTAATCACACTCTGCCTGATGGCTGACACCAGTAGCAAAAAACCAAAGGTATCGGTGACAAATCCGGGTGTTAATAACATCGCCCCAGCTATAACCAAACACACCCCTTCCAACATCTCTGTGGCAGGAATTTGGCCGCTGGCCATGGAGCTTTGTGCTCGTTGTAATGTTTGAAAACCTTGTAAACGAAGTAAAAACGCACCTAGAACAGCGGTGGCCACCACCATAAATATAGTCGGTAATGCACCAATCACATCGCCAACCTGTATCAACACATAGATTTCAACGATGGGGATAATTAAAAAAATCAGTAATAAAATTCGAAACATAGGACGTCCAAAGGCATAGTCATATAGATGGATATTGGTGCGGTTTTCCTTATTTCAAGGCCTGATCGCCATTGTCGCTTAAATACAACAAAAGTCAGCTTTTGTATCAATGTCACAAAACTGTAACGTTTTCTTCATCATGCTGAAACATAACAAGCCTAAGGTGTGCGGGACTTCGGCTCTTACCGAATTGATAAACCAACCTAGAGGATAGTCCCTTGAAATTGAAAACAACATCTTTATTAATTGCCGGTACCTTGTTTGGTGCAGCAATGTTGCCTGCTCAGGCAAACAACGAAGCGATGGCTGACCTGTTAAAAGTCCTTCGTGACAAAGGCACCATCAGTGCAGAAGACTACAACATGCTGAAAAATGCTGCAGCAGCTGATCAAGAAAAAACTGAAGCTGCTCAAGCTGAGGTGAAAAAACAAGTCGCTGAAGCAACTGCAGATATGCCAAAAATTACCACTGATGGTAAATTAGTTGTTGCAGACAGAGAAGGTAACTGGGAATTCCAACCTATCGGTCGTGTCATGTGGGATGCAGTTAACACTGATGCAGACACAGGCAACAGTGCTGATGATGTAAAAGGAACAGAATTACGTCGTGCACGTTTAGGCTTCCAAGGTTCTATCTATGATTGGAGCTACAAGTTTGAAGCTGACTTCGCTGGTGGCGATGCGTCAATTAAAGATGCATACGTAGGCTATGGCAACAAACTGTCTGGCAACACCAAGTGGGGTGTTAAATTGGGTCAATCGCATATCCCATTCGGCCTGAACACTAAAATCAGCTCTAAATACATGACCTTCATGGATCGTCCAATGTTTGCTGACAGCACTGTATCTCCTGCTCGTGCCAGCGGTGCAGTTGTAAGCATCAATGATAGTGACTACAAATGGGCATTGAGTGCAGGTCTGCAAAATGGTGAGTTCGACGGTGACAATGACACCTATGAAATCAACGGTAGTACCTTTGCAGTTCGTGGTTCATTCCTGCCTTACAAAGAAGGTAAAAACCTAGTTCAATTGGGCGCTGCTTACTTGAATCAAGGTGGTGGCGATGAGTATGACTTCCGTCCAGATCTGGTCAGCCATGATGATATCTATAGACCAGTACGTTTCGACATCAACCCAGGTGATTTCGACGGTGCAGATGCCTTTACTGTTGATGCCATGGCTATCTTCGGCTCATTCCATGCGATGGCTGAATACTTAGACCACACTGCTGATGTACAAACTGGTAGTGATATCGATACAACAGCATATGCCGTTGAAGCCGGTTACTTCCTGACAGGTGAACAGCTGAAGTGGAAAAAAGGCTATACATCAGGAATTACACCTAAATCTTCATACGGTGCATGGCAAGTTGCTGCTCGTTTTGAAAGTACAGAAATCGATCCAGGTTCTTCACTTGAAAGCGAGTTCGATCAATTTACTCTGGGTGTTAACTACTACCCAACTAAGAACACTCGCCTAATGGTGAACTACTCTAAAGTTACAGACCTGACTGTTAATGGTTCAGGTGATGACGCAGAACCTTCTGCACTTAAATTCCGTGCCCAAGTTTACTGGTAGGTCTTAGTTGTAGAAAGCACTGATAAAAGCCTCACCCCAGGGTGGGGCTTTTTTCTGATTAGGAGATATTAGCAAGAGAAGATAAGACGATGACACAAGAAGAATTACACCACTATCACTCATTACAGGAAATTCTCAGTCATGGACGTCTGACAGCTCTGTTTCAACCTATTATCTCGCTACACAACCAACAGATTTTTGGTTATGAGGCACTGATTCGTGGTCCATCTGATGGCCCCCTCCATTCGCCTGTGACCTTATTTGATACCGCTCTCAAGCATGATTGTCTGGCTGAGCTGGATTTACTCTGTCGAGAAACGGCGATCAAACGCTATGGTCAACTCGGCCTGAAAGAAAAACTCTTTATCAACACCACGCCTGTCGCCCTTCTGGATAACAATTATCCACATGGATTGACTTTACAATATGTTGAAATGGCCGGGTTATCAGCAGAACAAGTCATCATTGAGCTCACTGAACAGTATCCGATTGATGACTATGAATTAATGCGAACAGCCACCGAACATTATCGCGATATGGGTTTTTCGATTGCGATTGATGATTTGGGTGCGGGCTATTCTGGCTTACGCACCTGGTCTGAACTCAAGCCTGATTTTGTCAAACTGGACCGCCACTTTATGCAGAATATTCATGAAGATCGGCAAAAGCGCCAATTTGTGCAGTCCATGATTGATATTGCTCAAAGTATCGGCTGCCAGGTGATTGGTGAAGGCATTGAAGTTCGTCAGGAATATATCACCGCACAAAGTCTGGATATGCGCTTTGTACAAGGCTATTACTTTGGCCGTCCTAATCGTAATCCACAAAAAGAACTCGATAACAGTCTGTTTGCCCAACGCAAAGAAACAACGATACAACGAACAGGTCGTCCAAGAGCGAATACCCTTGTTAGCAGCTTGCTGACAGATTTAGATCCGGTCAGACATAACGATACCATTGAGCACATTTCTGATCGTTTTCAGAAAGCGTTAAAACTGAATGCGTTGCCGGTTGTTGATGATAATAATCGTGTCGTGGGTATCATGTGGCGCGATGATTTTATGACACTTTACGCCAGCCGTTTTGGTCGTGAACTGTACGGAAGAAAACCCATAAAAGACTTTATGGATAAAAATCCCATCGTCGTTGAAACTGAGCTGCCATTGAAAAAACTCAGTTATCAAATCACCAGCCAGGAAGCACATCACCAGCACAGTGCCTTTGTCATAACGGAGCAAGGCCGCTATCGCGGTGTAGGTAGTTTGATGGACTTGCTACGTCAGATTACCGATATGCAAATCACCATGGCTCGCCATGCCAACCCGCTGAGTGGTCTGCCAGGAAATGTGCCATTAAGTGAGCATACCCGTGAGATTATCGAGCAAAATAGGGATGTCACTGTCTGCTATTTTGACTTGGATAACTTCAAACCCTACAACGACATTTATGGTTACGGTAAAGGCGATAAGGTGATTAGCCTCACAGCTAAAACATTAACTGAACATGTCGACCAGGAAATCGACTTTGTTGGGCATGTGGGTGGCGATGATTTTATCATCTTGTTT
>Ga0207833_100623_pt1 | contig 9491 bp, 9 predicted proteins | sample TtaePargueraPR_6_FD_187753 | JGI IMG/M metagenome (GOLD analysis project Ga0207833, IMG submission 187753) | Aerobic enrichment media microbial communities from Bioluminiscent Bay, La Parguera, Puerto Rico - Tt and E1 (2) (SPAdes) | ecosystem: Environmental > Aquatic > Marine > Unclassified ...
ATCATCCTGAACTTCATCATCTGGCCCACTGGGGCCGACAGATATAGGGTGAGCCTGGGTTTCATCATTATCAGTAAACTCATCCAGGCTAAAAACCTGATAACCACTTGAATCGTGCAGTTGTTGATAATACTCGTTGATATCGATACCAAGCGCCGCGGCTACCTCACTGTCTGAAGCATTCCGTCCTTTTTCCTGTTCGATTTTATGCATTTGTTCCGCGATTTCACGGGCTTTTCTGTGCACCGATCTGGGCGCCCAGTCATTGCGGCGGATTTCATCCAGCATGGAACCACGTATACGGATGCCTGCATAGGTTTCAAAACTTGCGCCCTGAGCGGAGTTGTACTGGTGAGAGGCATCGAGTAGGCCAATCATGCCTGCCTGAATTAAATCTTCAACATCAACTGACGCTGGTAATCTCGCAATCATGTGATAAGCGATTCGTTTGACCAGAGGCGCGTGTTGCTCAATCAACTCTGATTTACTTTGACCCGATGTATACATGACTGCTCTGTTACTCATGCCATTTCCATACTTGCCTGAATGAGTCGCTCAACAAAAAATTCCATATGGCCACGAGGTTGTTTCTGTACAGGCCAATATTCAATTTTTTTGGCTAAATGTGCAAATGCTGTAGCCGCTTTGCTACGTGGAAATGCTTCTACTACACTACGTTGTTTTTTCACTGACCGTCTTAAGTCTTCATCAAACGGTACTATACCCATAAAGTCCAGGGTCACGTCGAGAAAGCGATCACAGACTAAAGAAATCTTATCAAAAAGTTCACGACCTTCCTGCACGCTTCGGCACATGTTGGTCACGATATGGAAGCGTTCAACCTGATGCTCACGGCTGAGAAGCTTAATCAAAGCATAGGCGTCTGTGATTGAGGCTGGTTCGTCACAAACTACAACAATCACTTCCTGAGCCGCTTTACTAAAAGTGATAACACTGTCAGCGATACCTGCCGCACTGTCAATCAATAGCACGTCGATGTGTTGATCCATCTCACTAAATGCTTGGATCATGCCGGCATGTTCAGCCGTGCTGAGTTCAGCCATTTTTTTCACACCAGAAGCGGCTGGAATAATCTTCAGGCCAGATGGGCCTTCAACAATAATGTCTCTGAGTGATTTGGTTCCATCTAATACATGCAACAAGTTGTATTGGGGATGGAGCCCTAACATCACGTCAATATTTGCCAAGCCCAAATCCGCATCAAGCAGGACAACTTCTTTTCCTAAAGCAGCTAACGCGACGCCGAGATTAACCGTCACATTTGTTTTACCTACACCACCTTTGCCACTGGCAATAGCAATCACTTTAACGGGCCTGATGGCTTGCGTCATTTTGCGAAGGCCTGCAGCTTGATCATGGGGTTGGGTATTTTCAGCCATAAGCGGCAAAACCTCCGTAGCTGGATACTGTTTGGGGATCCAGTTGTTGCTCATCATTCATCAATTCGCTGGCCTGGTTAACTAATGTATTGGGTCGAGCGAGACTCAGATCTTCCGGCACTTGCTGACCATTTGCCACATAGGCTAGGGGTAAATGGTGACGTACTAAAGCCGATACTGCACCACCGAGACTGCTGGCTTCATCTGTTTTAGTTAAAACACAGCCACTCAAGTTCAAGTGAGAATAAGCATGAATAATATCATCCATCGCACTGGCTTGAGTGTTTGCTGACATGGTTAAGTATGTTTTGACACGAGGGGACTGCTGTTTTATCACAGCAAACTTCTCTGTCAGTTTTATATCACGTTGATTCATTCCCGCAGTATCTATCAGGATAAAGCGGCGATCAAGCAGGTCATTAAGAGTTTCAGTGAGTTCAGCATGGGTTCTGGCCACTCTCACAGGTACACCCAAAATTCGGGCATAGGTACGTAACTGCTCCTGACCTCCTATGCGATAGCAGTCGGTGGTGATCAAGGCAACTTGCCGTGCACCGTGCTTTAGAGCACACCGGGCGGCGAGTTTAGCTATGGTGGTCGTTTTTCCAACGCCTGTTGGACCGACCAAAGCATAGATGCCACCTTGAGTCAGAATGTCCTCTTCTGTGAGCTGAATTTGTGAAGCTAATGAGCCCAGACAATGCCGCCATGCTGTTTCCAAATCATCAATACCATGCATTTTTGCGGTGATAGATTTGGCGAGTTCCACGTCAATGCCCATCTGCATAAAACGTTTTAGTAGCTGTACCTGGGTTGGATTCTGACGCTCCATATCTTTCCAGGTCAGATCCGATAGCTGATTTTGTAGCATATTACGTAAGCCAGCAATTTCTTTACGCATCTGAACCAGAGTTGGTTCCTGAGACCAGATATTTTGTTTTGGCGCTGCTTGTGGTTGTTCGTGCGCATATGTGTCTGGAGTTGGGTTTATTTCAACTCGAGGAGGTTGCTGTGCTTGTATAGAAGCTGTTTCGACTTGCGCCTGACGACGAAACTGTGATTCGTCATAGTCAGTAGCAGCCACAATTTCAATACCACCATCGACACGAGTATTGGACAGTATGACCGCATCCGGGCCCAGTACATCCCGAACCTCACGAATAGCTTGACGCACATCAGCTGCTTGGAAACGTTTGATTTTCATACATCAACCTCAAACTCTAAATTTATCGACCAATATTGGCCACTATTCTTATTTGTTTATCGTCCGGTATTTCGTTGTAGGACAATACATTCAATCCGGGAATAGAGTGGCGAATAAAGCGAGAAATCCAACTTCTCAAACCTGCTTGAACAACAAGAATGGCTGCATCACCTGTCATTTCCTGTCTTTGTGTCGCTTCTTGCAAGTTCTTGTGCATATTTTCTGCCAGACCTGGTTCCAGACTGGCTCCACCTTCACCGGATGCCTGTAAAGTTTTTAGCAATATCTGTTCCAGTTCTGGATCCAGTGTAATGATAGGGAGATCTGTACGTGTACCATTAATATGTTGAATGATGGAATGACTGAGCGACATACGGGTTGCTGCCGTGATCGCTTCCGGATCGGGATTACGGGCGGCTTGCTCTGATATGGATTCAGTAATGGTACGTATATCACGTACAGGAATATTCTCTTCCAGCAGATTCTGCAGAACCTTCTGTACCGTGCCAAGTGGTACCGTATCTGGCACCAGCCCCTCAACCAGTTTAGGCGCAGACTTGGCCAGGTTATCAAGTAAATGTTGAACCTCTTCACGGCCAAGCAGATCATGAGCATGATTGTTGAGAATCTTACTCAGATGAGTCGCAATGACCGTATCTACATCTACCACGGTATAACCTTGTGCTTGTGCATATTCACGTTGCCCAGTCTCAATCCAGATAGCGTCTAGTCCAAAAGCTGGATCTTGCGTTTTGATACCTTCCAGATCGCCAAAAACCTGTCCAGGATTAATGGCTAACATTCTGTCGGGATAAACTTCAGCTTCGCCAAAGGTCACACCAAACAGAGTGATTTGATAGGCTGTTGGCGCCAGATCGAGGTTGTCTCGAATATGCACGGGGGGGATTAAAAAGCCCATTTCCTGTGATATTTTCTTACGAATACCTTTGATTCTATTCATTAACTGCCCACCCTGAGATTTATCTACCAGAGGAATCAGTCGGTAACCGACTTCCAGGCCGATAGGATCTACAGGGCTGAGATCGTCCCAACTCAATTCGCGCTGTTCTCTTGCTGCTTCTGAAGTGGGCTGTTGTGCCGCCGCTAATTCATTTTCCGTGGCAACTTTTTGACGCTTATGAATCAGGAAGGCACAGGTGCCACCAATGGCAGCCAGAATCAGGAAAGGGATATTAGGCATGCCCGGAATCAAGCCTAATCCACCGATAATGGTTGAGGTGACAGCCAGTGTTTTGGGATCGCTCAGCAACTGACTAACAATCTGCTGTCCCATGTCTTGTTCTTTTGTTGAGCGTGTAATCAGCAGGCCTGCTGCTGACGCTAATAAAAGTGAAGGTAACTGAGCGACCAAGCCATCACCAATGGTTAACAGTGTGTAGTTCTGAGCCGCTTGAGAAAAGCTTAAATCATGTTGGGCAACACCAATAATAAAGCCACCGATAATATTGATAAACAGGATCAATATCCCGGCTACGGCATCACCCCGAACAAATTTACTGGCACCATCCATGGAGCCGTAAAAGTCTGATTCCTGCATGATTTCTTCACGACGACGACGCGCTTCATCTTGGTCGATCAGACCGGCATTGAGATCGGCATCAATAGCCATTTGTTTACCGGGCATAGAGTCCAAGGTAAACCGAGCACTCACTTCAGCAATACGGGTGGCCCCTTTGGTGACAACAACAAAGTTAATAATAACCAGGATGGCAAAGACCACAAAACCCACAGCATAGTTACCACCAATAACAAACTCACCGAAGGCTTCAATGACGTTTCCTGCGGCGGCAGCACCAGTATGGCCTTCCATCAAAATAATACGGGTTGAAGCCACATTTAAGGCGAGCCTGAGTAAGGTCGCTATCAACAAAATACTTGGGAAGGCTGCAAAATGCAGCGGTTTTAGCATGTAAATACTGGCTAATACGATTACCAGTGATAAAGCAATATTAAAAGTGAAGAGCATGTCCAGCATAAACGCTGGTAATGGCAGAATCACCATGGCCAGCAATGCCACCAGAAGCATTGGTGTGGCTAATTGACCGTTTACGACTGATTTAAAACGGGCCGCCAGTACATTATTTTCCATCTAACATTAATCTCGTCTGTATTCATCCGGTATGGGTAGATCTTCTGGATTCAGATGCGGTTTATTACCACCTTGTTTACGGTAACGCCGCAACTGGAATACAAAAGCCAGTACTTGGGCTACTGCAATATATAGACCAGATGGAATTTCTTCGCCGATTTCTGTTGAGTAATAAACAGCACGAGTCAGAGGAGGGGCGGCAAGAATAGGGACATCGTTATTCTCTGCAACCAAACGGATTTGTTGTGAAATTAAATCAGCACCTTTGGCAACAACAATCGGAGCGCCAGAGCGAGATTGGTCATAACGCATTGCCACAGCATAGTGAGTTGGGTTGGTGATAACCACATCAGCGGAAGGAATATCCTGCATCATCCGCTGCTGAGACATTTGAATTTGCATACGTCTGATTCGGCCCTTGACCTCGGGGTTACCATCCGTCTGTTTCATTTCATCTTTGACTTCTTGCTTTGTCATCCGCAATTGTCGGCTGTGATTCCATAGCTGGAAAGGCACATCAATTAATGCAATTAAGATCAGACTCGCGGTAATCGCCAGAAATACCCATAAGGTTAAATACGCTAAATCTGTCATGGCAACGTTCACTTCCTGAGTGCCAAGCGTCAATAATTGGTCACGTATTCCCCATAAAATAGCTGTCGATATCGCACCGATAAGAATAAATTTCCCTAATGCTTTACCCAGCTCAACCAGACCTTGTGGCCCAAAAACACGTTTTAGCCCTTTGATGGGGTCCATTTTTTCTGGCTTAAATGCCATCGCTTGCGTAGAGAAATTCCAGCCACCAATTAAGGCTGGTGCAGCTAAAGCAGCAATGACAGTCACGGAGAGAAATAGACCTAAATCAAATGATATGATTTCGATCATATGAATGAAATGATGCACCATTGCCACAGGATCAAACAGTTCTTTACGACTCAATACCAGCGACTCATTCATCACAGCAGCCATATCCTCAATCAGGCTACTGCCCATGATGAATAAGGCGATGGCACTGGCAATCAAGACCAAGACAGTTGTTAACTCTCTCGAGCGAGGTACTTGGCCTTTTTGCCGGGCGTCTTCTAAACGCTTACCCGTAGGCTGTTCTGTTTTTTCTTGTCCGGTTTGCTCAGCCATCCTGAACCACCATAAGCCTTGTCAATTGCAGTATATGATCCGTCATGTCCATTAAGTGATCGGCCACTAAAGGGAGCGTGACAAACATAATGATAAAACCCATCACAATGGTCATCGGAAAACCGATAGAAAATGGACTGATCTGTGGAGCCGCTCGCGATAAGATGCCAAACGCCAGATTAACCATCATGATAGAACCTATGGCAGGTAGAGCAATAATTACGCCAGCAGCAAACATCCAACTCGCTTGTGCCACAACATCACGAAGATCGGTAGGTGTTAGACCGCTACTGGATATTGGCATAGTGACAAAACTTTCTGATAACACCTTTATCAGAATCAAATGACCATCCACCGTAATGAATAACAAAGTGATGAAAATAAGATAAAACTGACTGATAACGGGGACTAATACGCCATTTTGTGGATCCACCATTGAAGCAAACCCCAACCCCATCTGCATGGCAATGATTTGCCCAGCCACAATGAAGGCGTTAAAAAGAAGTTGCAGCATAAAACCCATACAGGCCCCAATCAGGATCTGTTGAGCAATGATCAAAAAACCTTCCATACTCAACGGTTCGACGGTAGGCACATTCGCAGGAATATTGGGAACCAGTACGATACTGATGGCTAAAGCGATGATGATGCGGGTGCGCGCGCTGAGAAAATTACTACTAAAAATGGGAGCGACCATAATCATGGCCGCAATACGGATAAAGGGCCACATGTATTGCCCTAATACTCCGGTAATCTCAGCGGTGCTGATTTCCATAGTTAACCGATGAGAAACGGTATTTCTTCATACAAGCGACGAGTAAAACCCAGCACCATTTCCAACATCCAAGGCCCTGCCATCACCAAAACCAATAGCGTGATAAACAGTTTCGGAATAAAACTTAAGGTTTGTTCATTGATCGATGTCGCCGCCTGAAACATGCTCACCAATAAGCCAATCAGCAGAGCGGGTAGCAAGATAGCAGCAATCAAAATCGAAATGATCTGTAGGGTTTGCTGCATAACGGTGAGGACAGTTTCTGGCGTCATAATTACACGTAAAAACTCGAAGCTAAGGTACCCATGAGCAAGGCCCAACCATCAATCAAAACAAACAACATTAATTTGAAGGGCAGGGAAATCAGCATAGGCGAAAGCATCATCATACCCATGGCCATCAAGACACTGGCTACGACAAGGTCGATGATTAAAAAAGGGATAAAAATCAAAAAGCCGATTTGGAAAGCCGTTTTTAATTCACTGGTGACAAATGAAGGTAGTAATAAGCTATACGGAATGTCTTGTGGTGTTTGCATCTCTTCATAGCCACCAATAGAGGCAAACAAAGCAATATCACTTTCCCGTGTTTGAGCAAGCATAAATTCTTTAAACGGCTGTCCAGTTTGTTCTATAGCTTGGGTGAACTCAATATCACCATTCATATACGGCACAACACCCGCATTGTAGGCATTATTGAATACCGGATGCATAATAAAAATAGTCAGAAATAATGCCAGACCAATTAATACTTGATTCGAGGGGGTGGATTGCACACCAATCGCCTGACGTAAAATCGACAATACGATAATTATGCGAGTGAAAGAGGTCATCATCATTAATGCCGCAGGCAATAATGTGAGTAAGGTCATTAATGCCAGAATTTGCAGGGTGACACTATAACTTTGTCCACCTTCACCATCCGTCACTGTTACGGCTGGAATTCCCGGCTCAGCGAGACTGACTAATGGAAATGCCAGTAAGAATAAACTAAAAAGCAGGCGAATCATGCGTCACCTCGCTGCATAAACTGACGGAGTTTATTGGCGAACTCATTCGGTGTTGAGGATTCCGCCTCACTTAATGGCGTTTCTAGTTTGTGTAAGGTATTGATTTGTTGTGCGGTAACGCCTAAAAGCAATTGCTCTTCACCTACCTGAACCAGAACCAAGCGTTCTCTGGTGCCTAATGCAATGCCAGCAATGACTTTAAGTTTTCCATTGGCAGCGGTATGAAAACGGTTGGTGCGTTTCAATAACCAAGCCACTGCCACGATACAAGCTAAAACAAGAGCTAAGCCCAATATCGTTTGCAATAAGTTGACTGCTGACAGGGGCGACTGGTTGAGCGTATGCGCGCCCGATTCAGCTGCAGCAAAAACGGGGGCAGAGACAAAAATACTTGTTAACAGGCACCATGCGTTTTTCATTAGCGTAGTTTCTTGATGCGTTCTGAAGTACTGATGATGTCGGTGAGTCGAATACCAAATTTATCATTGACCACCACGACCTCACCGTGGGCGATAAGGGTATCGTTAACAAGCACGTCCATAGGTTCACCAGCTAATCTGTCGAGTTCAACTACAGACCCCTGACTCAGTTGAAGCAGGTTGCGAATACTGATTCTGGTACGGCCGATTTCCATTGATATAGTGACCGGAATATCCATCACCATATCCAGATCAACATCCGATTTTGGTTTGCCTTCATCATCCAGCTTTGCAACCGGAGCTGGATTAGCTTGTTGTGTGGATTCTGATGATGCTTGTTCTTCTAAAGCGGCTGCCCAGGGATCTTCTTCTGTTGCAGCTGCATCATCCTGTTGTTCCAGTGCAGCCGCCCATTCGTCAGCCAGCGCCTGATCTTGTGTTTGGGTGTCTTCACTCATAGCTTTTTACCTTTTTTCAGGTGGATTGTAGAATTCGTATCATGAGGATGTTCAATAATCTCCATGATTTTTAACGCTGTTTTTTCATGATGCTCACCAAATGTGGCACGAAACATGGGGATATCTTCAACCATGGTCGTCACATGTTTCGGCATCTCAATCGGGATGATATCCCCTGGTTTTAGCTTCAATATTTGTCCCAGTGATAAGGTCGCTTGAGATAAGTTTGCCCAAAGCTCTACATCGGCGAGCATGATCTCTTCGCGCATGGATTTTTCCCAGCGCCCATCATCCATGCTGCGATCACTTTGTAAACCGGTATCCAGTAATTCCCGAATAGGTTCCAACATGGAGTAGGGAAAAGTAATGTGTATATCGCCACTGCCACCATCTAAATCAACATGGAAAGTAGAGATGACCACGACCTCACTCGGGCTGACAATATTGGCAAATTGTGGGTTTACTTCGTGGTTAACAAACTCAAATTCAACCGGCATGACAGGTGACCATGCTTCTGTCAGATCTTTGAAGCACAGGTTGAGTACCATATTGATGACTCGAAGCTCGGTTGAAGTGAACTCTCTGCCTTCAATACGAGCCTGAAAGCGGCCATCTCCACCAAAGAAGTTATCCAGAAAGGTGAATACCAGTTTAGGCTCAAAAACAATTAACCCTGTGCCTCTCAGTGGATGCAGGTGAATCAGATTGAGACTGGTGGGCACAAAAAGAGTATGAATGTATTCAGAAAACTTCATCACCTGAACACCGCCGACAGAGATCTCGGCAGACCGCCGCAGCATGTTGAACAGACTAATTCTTAAATAACGACCAAAACGCTCATTAATCATTTCCAGGGTCGGCATTCGGCCGCGGATAATACGCTCTTCATTGCCGAAGTCGTAGGGACGGGTACCAGCATTGTCACTATTCTCTGACCCATCTGTTTCAATATCGCCATCGCCCAAGCCATTGAGCA
>Ga0207833_100629_pt1 | contig 9447 bp, 6 predicted proteins | sample TtaePargueraPR_6_FD_187753 | JGI IMG/M metagenome (GOLD analysis project Ga0207833, IMG submission 187753) | Aerobic enrichment media microbial communities from Bioluminiscent Bay, La Parguera, Puerto Rico - Tt and E1 (2) (SPAdes) | ecosystem: Environmental > Aquatic > Marine > Unclassified ...
CCAGCTTCTTCTCGAGTGCTTCACGCTCCGCCTGCCACTCGGACTCCCGTTCCTGGAATCGTCGCTCGATCTCTGCGACCCAGGCTTCGATCTGATTCCGCTGCTCGACTTCTGCTTCGTTGGCGTCCTCGGCCGCCCTCAGCAGTTCTGACATCGCCGAGAGACGCTCGTCCGAACGTGCCAGTTCATCGAGCAGTTCTTCCAGTCGTGTGACCAGCGCTTCGACGTCGACTTCGGGATCGGCCGCCTCGAAGGCGTCGTCCTCGCGTGGTGCCTCGACCAGCTGTTCGTACTCGCGGATCGCTGCGTCCCGCTCTGCCAGCTCCGTCTGCAGAAAGGAGATCTCCGACTTCAGCAGCTCGATCGTGTCATCATGCAGATCCGGGTCCAGCGAGTAGGCCGGTTTCCTGGAAACGAGCTCTGCCGCGTCATCGAGGAAGTCATCGAGCACGTCCATCGGCGTTCCCGCCGATCCGTCGTCGCGGGATGACGGGTCCGACCCAAAGTCGAACTCCTCTGACAGGGCCATCGCCTCGGCATCATCGAGATCCGCAACGCTGTCGATCGGATCGCCGGCATCGAACCGCCGTGACGATTCGGTCGCGGGAAACTCCCGGGTCAACGATTCGATCGGCGGAGGCTCGCTGGCAGGCGACTGTGCATCGAACGATTTCGCTTCGGCAGAATCCGGGGTGGTGGACTCAGAGAGTGACGGTACGTCGGCCAGAGCGTCCCGTCCCGTCGTTGCCCCGGGGGACGTGGCCTCCCTGCACGGTTCTGCGGTCGGCTCGGGGGCCTCGGCCATCGGTGCTCCGATGGAGGTCCGGATCCGGACGCTGCCGATCTCAATGACGTCGCCGGGAGCAATCAGCTCCTCGCCTTCAATCCGCCGCCCGTTCACGCACGTGCCGCTGCTGGTGTTCCAGTCGTACACGCGAATCCGTTCTCCCTGAAGGGAGATCATGCAATGCAGCGGATCGACCTCCGATCCGTGCAGCTGCAGACCACAGGACGGACCATTGCCGACGATCAGCGTCTCGTCTGCCTGCACCTGCCGGTGCGTCATCAGCCCTCCCGGCTGCTCGACGTGCAGCTGCAGGACCGACTCGGAGACCGAGGATGTTCCGGTGGATTGAGATGGCATCAGTTCTTGGTCCTCAGTTGGCAGCGCCTGCCACGGCTGCCAGCTCGTTGTCGCTGGCGTCCGGCTGACCGGCGTCCGCGCACGCCGTGTCCAGTGCCTTGAGCGCCTCGTCCGCACCAAACGGACGTTCGAGCAGGGCGTCACATTCGAACGGCAGATCCGCGGTATCGGCCGGCCCGTCCACGATCCCGATCCAGCGTGTCCCGGGGGACTTCTCCTCGAACTGCACACGCAGCCCGAGGGCGAGTTCGCGATCGGCATCAGATGTCAGCGGCAGGATGAGGATGTCCGGTTGAGACCGTCGCAGCAGCAGCTGCAGCGCCAGCCGGTCACGCACGACCTTGCCGGTGTATCGCTCCGGTTCCGCCTCGATCGCGGCCCGCAACATCCGCAGGCCCGCCGCGTCATTGTCCAGGGCGATCACGAAGCTCTGTGAGCCACGATTCTGCGTCTGGACCAGATCCGCCAGACAGAGTCCGTGCAGCACCCGTCGCACTTCCGCCGGTTCCCATGCGAGCCGTCGGGCCAGGTCGGCGACGCCGATCGGTTCGCTCAGGGTTCCCAGCAGCTTCATGTGATTCGGAGAGAGACCGGCGCGATCCAGGTTCTGTCCCCGGATGACGCGCCGCACGTACAGCAGACGCCCCGCCGGATCGGGCAGTTCCCCTTCGTCGCACCGTGAGGCTCCCTCGACCAGCAGGGCGGCCAGCGAGATGTCCAGCGGCAGCTTGCGGAACAGAGGTGGTGCCAGACGGCCGGCCTGAAAGCGGAACTGCTTCGGTTTGCCGACAAAGCATTCCCGTGTCAGCATCGCCGCCTGATGCCGCAGCAGCTTCCGCAGCAGGCGCGGATCGAGCACCTTGCGGTCGAGCAGTTCGACCAGCCCGTCCAGCTCCGAGCAGAGCCGGCCACCGACGGTCAGGTTCAGGACCGGCGCCAGATCGGCCAGCGAGTCCGGCAGTGTCCCCGTAATGCGGGACGGATCGGTGCCGGTCGACGTGACCGCCTGCAGTCGCCCGTCATTGACGTAGTACCAGACGCGGCAGCTGTCGAGTTCGACTTCGAGCACGCCGGTCTTGGAACCGTTGTTCAGGAAGTCGAGGACTTCCCGCAGGGAGATGGCGGCGAATGTCCCTTCGAGGTCGGCGTTGTCGAGTTCGCCGATCACCTCCGGGACGGCCGTCCCCTGCGACTGCGACTCGACGATGAGTGTGCCGGTGCTCAGGGCATTCGAGACGGTCGTCGTCAGCAGTTCCCCCGAGTACGGCTTGGGGAGCATGTCCACGACGTTTGCCAGATCGGTGTATTCGGCGTACGCCTTCTTGCGGAGCGTCGAGCTGACCACCACCGGAATCGACTTCGTCTCGGCCGATGCCAGCAGACTCTGGCAGACCTCGAAACCGGTCGTGCCGGGCAGCTGGTGATCAAGCAGGATCATATCCGGCTGCAAGGCGCCTGCTTCGCGCACGCCGTCCTCGGCATTCGCTGTGAGGACTACGCGATAGCCGGCCGGACTCAGCGTGCTGTCGACCAACCGGCGGATCGTTGCACTGTCGTCAATCACCAGGATCGTTTTCTGACTCATAGACTTACTGCTCCAGGGTCCGCACAGGCCCGGTTCATCCCAAGACGTTCGATGACTTCATCAAGGGCAGCGGTGTTCGCCGGCTTCGCCAGGAACCCGTCCCCTCCCAGTTCGTGGACGCGGTCGCGGACCTGCTGCTCATCCCGACTGGTCACCACGACCACCGGAGTCGAGCAATGCCGCTCCCCACTCCTGATCTCCGCCAGGAGATCCAGTCCGCCCATCCGTGGCATTTCCAGGTCTGTAAAGATCGCCAGGTAATCCTGCTCGCGAAGACGGTCGAGTGCGGCCAGACCGTCCTCGGCTTCGTCAATCTCGTATCCGTGTCGTTGCAGTCGTCGCACGAGGTTGCGTCGGGCGCTGATCGAGTCGTCGGCAACCAGCACGCGACGCTTTGTCGCGGGCCTGCCCGAAACAGCAGTGTCCGACGGCATGTTTCCGTCCCGTCCATGGAGGCAGCACCGTTCGAAGAGCCGCCGGGGATCGAGCATCAGCACGATCTCGCTGGCTCCCGAGAGCGTGACGCCTCCCAGCAGCGGATGCTGCCGCAGCAGCGGGGGAAGCGATCGCACGACGACCTCTTCCGGCCCCAGGATCACATCGACCTGGATCGCCACTCGCTGTGCCCGGGCCTGTCGATCGGCCGTACCTGCTCCGGATGCCTTGCCGCCCAGGACAAGCCACTGGCCTTCGCGCGACTCGCCGCAGCCCGGCAGTCGCAGCAGATCGTTGAGTGAAACACGGACATCGACGTCCGAAGAGAATCCGCTCGCTTCGCCGTTCTGCTCGACCTCGTGCTGCGAAACCGCTTTGACCGACTGCACCGGCAGCGCGAACATCCGTCCCCCGCTGCGGAAGACCATCGCATGCTCGATCACCGAACGCAGCGGAATCGACAGCCGGATTGTCGTTCCCCTGCCCGGCGACGAATCGATCTCGATACGGCTGTGCATCTTCTCGAGTGTCGTCGCAACAACGTCCATGCCGACGCCACGGCCGGCCACTTCGTTGACCTGTTCCCGCGTCGAGAACCCGGGATGGAAGATGAGCCGGGCCAGCTCGGCGTTGCCCGGACGGTCGTCGGGCCGAATGAGATCGCGGGCGATGCCACGTCGACGGATCGCTTCGTAGTCCAGGCCCCGACCGTCGTCACGAATCTCGAGCACCAGCAGGTTCGAGCTGCCCATCGCCTCGAGCGTAATCGTGCCGACCGGATCCTTGCCGGCTGCCGTCCGGTCGTCGCTCGTCTCGATGCCATGACTGACCGCATTGCGGATCAGATGCAGCAGCGGCTCGTACAGTTTCTCCTGCAGCGACCGCTCCAGTCCCGCGTGTTCGCCGACCAGTGACAGCCGCACCTGTTTTCCTTCGACGCGAGCAGCGTCGTGCGCGGCTCGCTGCAGCCGGCGGAACAGTCCCGAAACCGGCATGCGACGCATCTGGATCAATTCGTGGCGGAACTGGCGGATGAACTGACTGATCGTTCGGTTCTCTTCCGCAATCGGCCCGCAAACCCGACGCAACTCGCCGGTGAGTTCCGCCAGATCGCTGGTGACTTCCGACAGGTAGTGCCGCTGCTGACGCGATTCCAGAGCGGGTTGAACCACCGCTTCCGGTTCCTCCCCTGCCCCATCCGGCAGACGCACGTCCCCCTGCGGATCTCCCAGACTCTTGAGTCGCAGCACGCACGCGCTGAGTTGATCGCAGATCCCCGTCAGTTCGGTTACCCGGCGGTCGCGGCGGCTGCGGAACATCACCAGGTCCGCCAGCTGGTCCATCAACTGATCAACCTGCGTCGCCTTGACCCGTAGCGTCTCGGCGGACTGAGGCGATCCGTCGTCGCTCCCTGTCTGTCGGGAGGTCGGTGCTGCCGCTGTGACCGGGGACGGCGATGCGGCCGGGGACGGCGATGCGGCCGCTGCAGGTGTCACTGGTGCCGACGCAGACGCCGGTGCGGGTTTCGATTCCTGGACCGGAGCTGGTGCCGGGATGGTATTGCCGGCGGCGTCGCCACCAATCCGGCTGCGAACGGTGTCGACGCAGACGAGAACCGGGTTGAGGTCGACGGCATCCGAACGGCCCGCGGCTCCTTCGAGCCACTCTTCCATCTGGTGCAGGTAGCCGGCCAGATGTGTGAAGCCGACGCTCGCCGATGCTCCCTTGAGTGTGTGCAGATCGCGACAGAGGCTGCGGAGTGCCTCCGGATCGGAGGTCGGCCCGCCCGCTTCCATCGCAATCCGTTCCATCGACGCCAGGCACTGGCCGGCATCTTCCTGATACGCCTCCATCAGTTCGTCGTCGAGTGTGTTGGGATCGACCTGAGCCGGCGGGGCAGGCGGACCGGCAGACGGGATCTCGTCGGAAAAGATCTCGCCGGGCTTCTTCCGGACGGGCGCTGCCACCTCGGCCTTTGCCGCGTCTGAGACAACCGTTTCGGTTTCTGCGGCCGGTTTCGGGGGACTCCCGCCGGAGACCGCCTGCAGGATCATCTGCACGTCGACCGTCGCGGTCTCCTCCGCGGAATTGCCCGGCGCGTCATCGAGTTCGGTTGCGAAGGCATCCTCGGCATGGTCAGCAGCGTCCGACCAGTCGTCGTCCGAAAGCAGTTCGAGATAGGAGGCCCACTGCGATCGTGCCGAGGCGGCGAATTCGCTGAGTTCCCCGGTGGATCCTTCACTTCGCAGCATCGCATCGCGGAGCAGCGAGACGCCGGCGCGGATGTCGTCGGCCAGCGCGTCGGTCTCTCCCGCTTCATCTGCAGCGCAGCCGGCGATCTCGAGTAGGTCGTTCATGAGTCGGGCGACTGCGAGCCACTCGTCCTCCGCGGCGGCATCCAGCTGATCGACTGCCTCCTGCAGTGTCTGCTGGGCCTGCGCATACGCCTGGCGGTCTTCCTGCAGGTCGTTGAGCGACTGCTCGACCGGCTCGAAGAGATCGCGAACCACGCGTTCCAGATCGGTGTTGGCACTCATGATCTGTCCCTATCCGTCTGCCATCGCTTTGCCGACCAGTGCCATCGCCTCGTCGATCGATTCGACGGGACGGGCGCGACCGGCGGACTGAGGAGGCGATGGCGGCTCGACGGTCTCAACATCGCGTTCGGGAGGTGCGGTCCCCTGCGTGCGATCCCCTCCGCCACGCAGCGTGGACAGCGTGTCCTCGATCTTCCGTACGGAACTGCCCATCGTCTTCATCCGCCAGCCGACGCCTTCTGCACGACTGCGGTTCTCGCGGGCTGCTTCGGAGATCCGCTCGGCAGCCAGCAGAATCTCCTGGACAAGCATCAGCTGTTTTCGCACGGTCTCGCCGATCTCTCCGACCCGTTCTGCCGACTCACGGCAGGTCCCACGCACCTGTCCCAGTGCGTTGCCGGTTGCCCGGACGCGGTCGACTTCCCGGTCGACCTGGTCGTGCTGCTGTCCGAGCGTCAGGATCGATTCCTGTGCTTCGAGCTGGATCGAGTCGACAAGCGTCTTGACTTCATGGGCGGCACGCGCGGTCTGTTCGGAGAGTTTCCGCACTTCTTCAGCCACGACCGAAAAGCCGCGGCCCTGTTCACCTGCACGGAAGGACTCGATCGACGCGTTCAGCGCCAGCAGATCCGTCCGGGACGAGATCGATCCGATCGTGTCTGCAATCGCGCTGATCTCGTTCGATCGTTCGCCAAGTGCTCGCAGCTTTCGCTCGGCGACATGGACGTGACCCTTGAGCTGCTCGAGCCCCCGGTTGAGATCTTCCATCGTCTGCTGTGCGGAGCCGATTGCATCGAGCGTGCCGGCCGTGGTTCCCCGGACGGCATCCGCGTTCTCGGAGATGGCGTCGAAGTGAGCAGCCATCTGTTCGACGAAGGTGGACGTTCGATTGACCGCTTCGGACTGCAGCTCGGTGTCGGTGGCGATCTCGCCGGTCGCCCGGGCCACTTCGTCACGGTATTCGAGCAGTTGATTCAGCTCCGACGACGCTTCGCCGGCCAGGCTGATCAGCAGATTCCGCAACTGTCCGGACGGATCCTCCGAGGCCGGCGTGCGGGCTGCCCCATTGCGGCGGTCGCATTGAAGCAGCAGCGTCTCGACTTCCCGTACCTGGCGGCGACCATTGGCGACGGAGGCGGACCAGCGGTGAGCGAATTCCCGCAACCGCTCGATCAGCCGGTCGATTTCTTCGATGCCGGACGTTCCGTCACTGTGCGAGTCTCCTGAGGCGACCGCCTGCTCGACGTGTCGCAGGCCCCGCTGCAGGAACCACGCGACGGCGATTCCCACTGCAAAGGCGACCAGACCGGCAGCGGCGGCGGCCGGGACGTTGCCCAGGCCGCTCTGCGCGACGGCGACGGCAGCGGCTCCGACGAGTGCCGTGGCCAGATGAGTGGCTCCCAGGATCCATTTCAGCTTCATGACTGTGTTCCCGAGTGATGTCCTGTGGAGACCGGGTCCTGCGGTCTCTGTTCCCTGCGTGCCGATTCCGAACGGTTCCAGTGCCGCGCCAGCGACTGTGTGCCGGTCCGCAGCAACCCGTCGATGTCCAGAACCTGCACGACTTCCTCGCGAAAACTGGCTGTTCCCATGACGACCGGCAGTGCGTCGCTTTCAGACGGATCGTCGGCGACCGCAATCTCGAGCGGTTCGAGTGTTACGCCACGGTCGATCAGCAGTCCCCACGATCCTTCCGGGCCGGTCAGCACCAGCAGATGATCCCGGTCAGTTGTGTCGTCGGCCGATTCACCGGCGATCGCATCCAGTGAGAAAACCGGCAGGAACTCGTTCCGCAGATGGCACATGCCCGCCAGCAGCGAGGGGGAGTCCGGAATGGGCGTGATCGGCGGACGGGGGGTAATCTCACGCACGACGTTGGCCGGTACCGACCAGGTCGACGCTCCCGCCACAAAGATGCAGTGGTGACTGCAGACCCGTGAATCACTCGTCGTCATCGTCCCCCCTCTCTGACGGCAGGACCGCAGCCGACTCCGGCGCAGCCCCCTCGGACTCGAAGCGGCGCAGTTTCGCCGCAAACTGTTCTCGCAACGACCGCAGTCGCGACTCGCCGTCGCGATCGGCGACCGGTTCTGTCCCTCTGGTGACCGGTCCGGTTGCCACCTCGGCGGGACGGGTTCCTGCGACCGCCGGAGCAGGCTTCGACAACGCAGGAACAGGCCGCTCGATCGGTGTTGGTACGGTTCGTGGAGCGACGGCGGGGATACGCCCTGCCTGGCTCATCAGATCCCGGAGTTCCGCATTGATCCGCTCGGAGAATGCCTCGACTTCCGCACGCCACCGGTTGATGCTGGCGGCCCGGGACGACGATGGTGACGCTGCCGAGGGAGATGTGGGTTCGGTTTCGTTCATTGCGGACTGAAGACTTCGTGAACTCGATCGGTCGTACTGCCGAACCGGTTGGTCAGATCGACTGTGGCGTGCTCTGCATGTACGGTGGAAGCACTGAATTGAGTGCGTCGAGCAACGGTTGCGGCTCGACCGGCTTGCAGAGGTACGCTCCCAGTTCGTCGCCGAGCGTCTGAAGAGCCTGCGATCGGACAGACGTCAGAAACACGATGGGGAGCCGGTTCCACGGGTCGCCCATCCGGCTCAGTTCAATGCAGACGCCGTAGCCATCCAGCTCCGGCATGTTGATGTCGAGAATTGCGGCCGACGGGCAGCATTCGCGAATCCGCTCGAGCGCTTCGATGCCGCTGGAGGCCTCGACTGTTCGGAAGCCTTCGTCTTCCAGAATCCGCCGGACCTGCGTGCGGATCGTGCGACTGTCGTCTGCTATGAGGATGGTTGTCGAAGGCATTGCGGGCATACTCTGAGAATCAATTCTGGCCACGCCCCGGCGGTTCACCGGGAGCTGTTCATTCGACGATAGGTCGCGGCAAGAAGGCGTGACCGGCCGCTTAAGGAAATGTTTCTGCCGGCCTCCCCAATCGCCGAAACGGTGCAGGGTTTGCCGGTTCTGTCGATTGGAGCGAACAGAACGGGTGCAGCGACACGCCGCAACTGGCTCTCGAGAGGGCTTCGAAACGACGCATTCTGAGGCAGCGCCGACGTCGTCTTGAAGCCACAGTGGGCAGTTCGCAGCGCCCCGTGTTCCCGTTTCACAACGTCGTGCCGGCAAGCGTCAAAGCGTCTTCTCTGCCGACCGCATACGTCCGGGAACCGCAGGCACCTCATTGCACCAGAAGAGTGTCCGGGAACGTCCGTTTCTTCACCGGGAGCCGGATCGTCTCCACAAGCGTCGTGCCGACGATCTCTTGTCCGTGCGGGCGCGCATTGGCTCATGCGTGCCTGGTCGCCCGCTTCGATGCGGGACCGCGGCACGTGGAGACGTCGCCGTTCAGACTTTGCTGAGTACAGGGACGGTCAGCGACCGATCCGCTCGAGCGTCGGCAGGTCGCCCGGCTCGAATCGGGGCGGCCTGGGCGTCTCGGCCGTGATGACGTCCCACGAGCCCCCCATCTCACGCATCGCCGAAAAGTCCTGTGCCGCGTAACCGAATTCGAGATGCGGCGTCTTCTTCAGGACGCCCCCTTCGTGATGCGAATGCATTGCTGCATCGAGCACGCCGGTCGCCAGCAGTGTCCGCTCGACCGGATACGGCGGCGTGCCCGTGACGAACATGTGCTGGATTGCGTGCGAGAGTGCCCGGAACAGATTCCGGTTGCCCCACGGTCCCGGATACCACGTCGTCGCCAGCGGTTCCTCCTGCCCTTTGAGCCGGCAGG
>Ga0207833_100637_pt1 | contig 9345 bp, 11 predicted proteins | sample TtaePargueraPR_6_FD_187753 | JGI IMG/M metagenome (GOLD analysis project Ga0207833, IMG submission 187753) | Aerobic enrichment media microbial communities from Bioluminiscent Bay, La Parguera, Puerto Rico - Tt and E1 (2) (SPAdes) | ecosystem: Environmental > Aquatic > Marine > Unclassified ...
TCACCCGTCCGCCGCTAAGTTTCTACGCTTCCACCCGAAGGTTTCCATGAAGAAACTCCGCTCGACTTGCATGTATTAGGCACGCCGCCAGCGTTCGTCCTGAGCCAGGATCAAACTCTCCAATAAATTGTTCCTCCATTGGTGAGATTGATCGGTGATCAAACTCTCCAATAAGGTCGCTTCGCTCTTTTGGAGAGCATTTGATCCGGGGATCAAACTCTCCGTCCGAGGAAGCATTATTAGAAAGAGCGTCTGCTCATTTCAATGCTTGCGTTGTTTCGATTCTCTCGAATCGATGTTGGATCATATTCATGATCCGGACGTTTACTCGCTGTTCAGTTTTCAAAGTGCGATTACTCTTTTGCCTCGTCACCGTTTCTGCGGCGACTTGATTACTATACCACAGATCGATCGAGTGATGCAAGTGTTTATTTTTCCAAGTTTGCATCTGTCAACCGGACAAGCTGTTACCAGCTTATTACGCTGACAATGTCAATCCGTAACACTGCTATGAGACTCTAATGCTCAACGCGTCTCTTTTGAAGCGGCGAAAACTAATGTATCACATCCACACAGGGAATGCAAGCATTTGGCGCCTACGACTTTTTGCCAATACACTTGCTTATTACCCGTTGCATGTCGAGTGTGCAACATTAGCTATGCTGCAACTAATAAACATTATAAAAAAGAAGCCCACGCACAAAAGCTCTGCCGGACTTCTTTCCTGTGAATACTATCTTTATTCTGTACGTTCGCGCATAAGCGGGAACAGCAATACATCACGGATCGAAGGCGAGTTGGTCAGCAGCATGACTAATCGATCGATGCCGATTCCCAATCCACCCGTTGGCGGCAAACCGAATTCCAATGCGCGGATGAAATCCTCATCCATCATATGGGCTTCTTCATTGCCTTGCTCCCGCTCCTTCAGCTGAGCTTCGAACCGCTCCCGCTGATCAATCGGGTCATTCAGCTCCGTAAAGGCATTCGCATGCTCACGAGCTACAATAAACAACTCGAATCTGTCGGTAAAACGCGGGTCGTCGACACTCTTCTTCGCTAGTGGAGAAACCGCAACTGGATGTCCCATAACAAAGGTCGGCTGAATAAGCGTCGATTCCACGAACGTCTCGAAGAATTCATTCACTATATGTCCGTATGTCATAGACGGCTCGACCTTCACATTATGCTCTTGTGCCAGTCGATGCGCTTCCTCGTCACTCATCTGCGCACTGAAGTCTACGCCCGTTACCTCACGGATAGCATCTACCATGGAAACACGGCGCCAAGGAGTGCCTAGATCTACTTCATAATCCGCATATTGAATCGTAGTCGTACCCAATACTTCTTGAGCAATATGACGAATCAGACTTTCTGTTAGCTCCATAATATCCTTATAGTCAGCGTAAGCTTCATAAAGCTCGATCATCGTAAATTCTGGATTGTGTCGTGTTGACACGCCTTCATTGCGGTAAACACGACCAATTTCATAGACTTTTTCCATACCGCCTACAATAAGCCGCTTCAGATGCAATTCAATCGCAATGCGCATGTACAACTGCATGTCCAACGCATTATGGTGTGTCACGAATGGCTTCGCCGTAGCTCCCCCCGCAATGGCATGCATGGTAGGTGTCTCCACTTCCAGAAATCCGACCGAATCCAAGTAACGACGCATCGACTGAATGATCTTCGAACGAAGAATGAAAGTCTGCTTCACTTCTGGATTGACGATCAAGTCGAGATAACGCTGACGATAACGCAATTCGACGTCCTTCAAGCCGTGGAATTTCTCTGGCAGAGGAATTAACGACTTCGTCAACACCACCAATGAAGTTGCCTTCACCGAGGTTTCACCTGTCTTCGTCTTGAATACAGTTCCTTCAACGCCTACCATGTCACCTATATCGAGCATATCGTAAGCTTCGAACAGTGTGTCACCGATCGTGTCCTTGCGTACGTAAATTTGAATCTTGCCGCTCATATCCTGAATATGAGCGAATCCCGCTTTCCCCATAGAGCGCTTCTGCATGATGCGGCCGGCAATTTTCACCATTACGGGCTCAGCGTCTAGTGCTTCCTTAGTATGTTCGCCATAATTGCTTAGAATTTGCTCAGCTTGATAGGTACGTTCGAATTTGTGTCCGAATGGGTCTACACCGAGATCGCGCAGCTGCCCCAGCTTGTCCCTCCGAATTTGCAGCAGTTCATTGAGTTCTGTTTCTTGCGTCAATCTATCCATCTCCTTATGCTTCGCAGCTTATTCCGAATACTTCCGCGAGGTCCGGTCATGCAAAAAAGCTTCCGATGGAAGCTTTCCTGCGAATCATCCGTCCTACTTCTTGATATCCATAATCTTATACTGAATAATACCAGCCGGTACATTGACATCGACCGAGGATCCTTTTTTCTTGCCAATAATCGCTTTCCCCACAGGGCTTTCATTCGAGATCTTGCTCTGCGATGGATCCGATTCTGCTGTGCCCACGATCGTATATTCCACGGTATCGCCAACCTCAAGATCCTTGAGAATAACCTTAGAGCCGACATTCACAGTCTCGGTATCGACTTCGTCATCGTTAATGATTCGTGCGTTACGCAGCATCTTCTCCAACGTAATGACACGACCCTCGATGAAAGCTTGCTCGTTCTTCGCGTCCTCGTATTCCGAGTTCTCGCTTATATCTCCATACCCGATCGCTACTTTGATCCGTTCCGCAACTTCACGGCGTTTCACGGACTTTAAGTTTTCGAGTTCGTCTTCGAGTTTTTTCAAGCCTTCTTGGGTTAAAATGACTTCCTTCTCGCTCATCTACAACTATCTCCCGTCGTGTGATATTTCGCGTCCCTTCCGTCTGGAACTGCGAGCACATGTAAACTATATATATGACGGTAACCTGTCATGATGACAGGCCGCCCAATCCCTCTTGATGCCTTTTTTTATATTGCATGATTATATGGCATGCCTGTGGAATTGTCAATGACGACCAACGTTGTAAATGGAAGCCGTTACTTCGTCGCCAATCAATGAACAGCGGCCTTCTCGTCTACGGATTCATTGTGCATGAAAGAAGCAACAGCCTCATCAGCCTCAGCCTCAACTTCCTGTACATACGCATCCAAAATACGGACCATCTGATCTCGCTCGACCGCTTCCATTACGGCATCCTTCACACGCGCCGCGCCTTTCATCCCTTTCAAGTACCACGCCATATGCTTGCGCATATCCTTCACCGCAACTCTCTCCGACTTCAAAGCTACGAGGCGGTCCAAGTGCAATACGGCAATGCGCATTTTCTCACGAGGCGTTGGTTCCGGCGGAAGCGTGCCGCTCGTCAAGTATTCAATGGTACGATACAGCATCCAAGGATTGCCCAATGCAGCACGGCCGATCATGACCGCATCACAGCCTGTATGATCCAGCATACGCTTGGCATCCTCTGGCTCGAATACGTCACCATTACCGATAACCGGAATGCCGACAGCTTGCTTCACGTCGCGGATAATGTCCCAATTCGCTGTTCCGGTATACATCTGCTCACGGGTACGACCGTGTACGGATACCGCTTGACCGCCAGCCCGTTCAACCGCCCGGGCATTGTCTATCGCATAGACATGCTCTGCGTCCCAGCCAATACGCATCTTGACCGTAACCGGCTTGTTCACTGCTTCCACAACAGCCGATACCATCTCCTCGATTTTATTCGGATCAAGAAGCCACCTCGCTCCCGCGTCACACTTCGTAATCTTCGGGACTGGACATCCCATATTAATATCGATAATATCTGCATTCGTCTGCTGATCCACAACCTTCGCAGCCTCGACCAGCGAAGTCTTATCCCCGCCAAAAATCTGCAGGCTGAGCGGCTTCTCCCGCTCATCCACATACAGCATCTCCAAGGTACGCTTATTGCGGTGCAGTATCGCCTTGTCGCTGACCATCTCTGCACAGACGAGGCCAGTACCGAACTCCTTGGCGATCAAGCGAAAGGCTGGATTACATACCCCCGCCATCGGTGCGAGTACGACTCTATTTTTGAAGGTTATATCTCCGATTTGGAACATCTGGATCACCCTTTCTGTCTTGTATACTTATGTTGTATCAATCAGTTCTTCGTAATCAATCCCGAGCACTTCCGATACTTGCTTCAATATTTGAACGTCCGGCTTGCGCGTTCCTCGCTCTATAGCGCCTAGCACACCTAACGAGACGCCCAAGGAATCGGCAAGATCACTCTGTGTGAATCCTTTCAATTTGCGGAATGCACGGATGCGCCTGGCCAATGCATATGGGTCCATAGCTCAACGCCTCCCTCATCGTCCATTGTCTCTATTCGCTTCCTCAGCCATGCGTAGAACGAAGGCTCGTGATCTGCAATATCCAATAACGGAATGAGGACGAATGCCCGCTCAGCCATACGCGGATGAGGGATAATCAATTCCCTCGTCGATACTTCTTCCCCTGACCAGTATAAGATATCGAGATCAAGCGTTCGCGGCCCCCACCGTTCATGTCGGACTCGACTGTGCTTGCGTTCAACCGCCATGAGCATGTGAAGCAGTTCCACAGGCCGCAGTTCTGTCCGCAGCAGGGCAGCCATATTCAAAAAGGCCGGCTGATCCACATAACCGACCGGAGCTGTTTCGTAAACGGCCGAACATCGGATAACCTCACAATGCGCATGATTATGAATATCTGCAAGAGCATGCTTCAAGTATGCAAGCCGATCTCCGATGTTCGAGCCCATTCCAATATAGACGTCACTTGCTGTCATGATGTTCATTACTCGTCCTTCTTCCGTCGTATCTCCACGGTCATGCCCGCAAACTTCATATCGACTGGCGGATGCGGCTTCGTTACGCGCACCGTCAATTCATTGACTATAGTATAAGTGTCCAACACCTGAGATGCAATACGCTCTGCCAGTGCCTCCACGAGCTGTACAGATTCACCTTCGACCACATTTTTCACTGTTTGGTATACCTCTGCATAATTGATCGTTCGATCCAGTTCATCCGTCTGTCCGGCCTCCCACAAATCCGCATACAGAACCAGATCGACATAAAATCGTTGTCCTAGCTTACGTTCTTCAGCAAACACACCGTGATAACCGTAAAACTGCAAGCCGTTCAATTCTATCTTGTCCATGCTATCGCGTCCTTTCGCTGTCTCTATCGGTAAGCGCCGCTGCGGCAAGCATCGCATCCGCCATGCGCACAGCCTTGCACATCTCGCCAACTTCATGCACCCGTACAGCTGCGCACCCCTGCATAATGCCATAAACGAGCGTTGCTGCTGTACCCGCGCTAATCTGATCTACTGGCAAATCCAACGTACGCCAAATCATCGACTTACGTGAGGTTGCCAGCAATACCGGATACCCTAACGATGTAATGCGGGTCAAATGATTCATGAGCAGCAAATTTTGCTCTCTCGACTTAGCGAACCCTATTCCTGGGTCCAGCCATATCTGGTTCGAGTTCACACCTGCATCTATAGCAGCTTCAGCCATATGCTGCAAATCCGAACACACATCCTCAATAAAATCGGTATACACAGCTACTTCCCGATTGTGAGTAAGGATGACTGGGCAATCGTTTGCCGCTGCAACACGGAGCAGCTCCGGTTCCCGAATCCCTCCCCATATATCGTTAAGCACATGGGCGCCTGCTTCTATCGCCTGTCGCGCTACTTCCGACTTATACGTATCAACAGATATAGGCACCGGCAAACCACTCTCCACCAATGCTCTTATGACCGGTATGACTCGACTTAGCTCTTCCTCCAGACTGACTTCCTTAGCGCCGGGGCGGGTAGATTCCCCACCTACGTCAATCCAGTCGGCGCCTTCTTCCACCATGTCATGCGCACGGTGCACGGCAGCTTCTAACGTATCGAATTGACCTCCATCAGAGAACGAATCAGGCGTTACATTCAGAATTCCCATCACTAACGTCTTCTCGCCTAGACGCAGCTCACGGTTGCCGCATGAGATAGTACGAACGTCCCTCGCTTGCCGTTGTGCCTCGTAATAGTATGCTGCCTGCTCGCTAGCCTGCAACGTCATGCTTCTCGCCTCGCTTTCGCCCGGTAAGCCTGCAGCAAACGTTCGGTAATCGGACCGATCCGCCCTCTGCCAACCTGATATTCGTTACCATCCTTATCACGCAAGGTTGTGATTGGCACCAGCTCTTGTATGGAATTGGTCACCAACACTTCTTCGGCTTCCAACAGATGCTGCCAAGTATAATATCCTTCATCTAGGTCGATCTGCATCTCCCGGCATAACGCAATCACCGCTGCACGGGTAATGCCGGGTAATATACCTGTATCTACAGTAGGGGTATAGCAGCATCCGTCACGAAGGAAGAACAGGTTGCTTACAATGCCCTCTGCCAAATATCCTTGTCCAGTCAAGAACAACCCTTCGGCTCTTCCTACCTCTGGTCTTGCTGCCAGCTCCCGCTTGCCAAGAATGCAATTCATATAGTGAAAGGACTTATACCGCTCTGCGCTTTCTGGTGTGTTCCGCACCGTACGTAACTCTTGAAGCGCCATCCCCTGTTCGTAGAGGGCCGTTGCTGCGGGAGGAAGCGACTTCACATAGAGGAGTACCGCGGGTTGAAGATAGGGCTCTGTCTGCAAGCCGAGCGGTCCGACTCCTGCGGACACAGATAATCGGAAGTAGCCATCCTCCAGCTTATTGACCTGGAGCAGCTGCTCGACCGCCAGCTCTATATCCTTCTGCTTATACGGCATACGTATAGCCAGCTCCTCCAGCCCTTGCCCTAACCGTTCCCAATGCTTGTCCAGTAGCAATGGATTCCCCGCATACGTGCGAAACGTTTCAAAAAATCCAAGTCCGTACAGAAAGCCGTGATCATATACGGAGATCACGGCATCCTTATCCTCTATGAGTTGTCCGTTCAACCAAATGTGCATCGTTCGCATCACCCTTGTGTGACGGCGCCAGTCCGGTCGATAAAATTCCGCAGCATCGTCTTCCCGTGGTCGGTAATGATCGATTCCGGGTGAAATTGCACACCTTCAACCGGGAATTCCTTGTGACGCAAGCCCATAATTTCGCCTTCTTCCGTGTAGGCGCTTATTTCCAGACAATCTGGAAGCGTATCTCTCCGCACAATCAATGAATGATAGCGGGTTGCGGTGAACGGCGTAGGCAATCCCGCAAATATCGTCTGCCCGTCATGATAGATCGGCGAGGTCTTGCCGTGCATAAGTCTTTCGGCCCGAACGACCTCACCGCCGAACACTTGACCAATCGATTGGTGACCCAAGCAGACACCGAGAATCGGAATTTCATCTTTGAACCGTTCGATCAGCGAAAGACTGATCCCCGCTTCATTCGGCGTGCAAGGTCCTGGTGAAATCAACAATTGATCTGGTTGCATGACAGCAATCTCATCTAATGTAATATCGTCATTGCGATGCACGCGAACCTCTTCGCCTAGCTCACCCAAATATTGCACCAAATTATACGTAAAAGAATCGTAATTATCGATCACAAGAATCATACCGTAGCGCCTCCTTTCGAATTATGATCTAACTGATGCAAATCGTTCACTGTATTGCATAGCCTTCCACAAGGCTTTCGCTTTATGAATGGACTCCTTATACTCCCTATGCGGCTCAGAATCGATGACGATGCCTGCACCGGCTTGAATATGACCGACACCGTCTGAAGCGACGAGTGTCCGTATAAGTATATTAAATTCCATATCGCCGTTGTAGTCAATCCATCCTAGAGATCCCGTATAAGGACCGCGCCGTACCGGCTCAAGCTCCTCAATAATCTCCATCGTTCGAATCTTGGGCGCCCCTGTAATCGTTCCTCCGGGAAAGGTCGCTGCCAATATGTCAAAGGCATCCTTCCCTTCCGTCAGCTCGCCCTTCACTTCCGACACCAGATGCATGACGTGTGAATACTGTTCTATGACCATGAAATCATCGACGCGAACGGTGCCATAGCGGGAAATACGCCCCAAGTCATTGCGCTCCAGATCAACCAACATGACATGCTCGGCCCGTTCCTTCTCAGTTGCCAACAATTCGTCCCGCATACGGGCATCTTCTTCCGCATCCTGCCCCCTGCGCCGCGTACCGGCAATCGGGCGGGTACTGACTACATTGCCCTGCCGCTTCACTAACAGCTCCGGCGAAGCCGAAACCAATTGGAAATTTCCAGCGTTGAAGTAACCCATGTACGGAGAAGGGTTGAGCAAGCGCAGCCATTCGTACAGCTCTTGAGGCGGGACTGCCAATTCGCGGCTTTGGCGAAGAGACAGATTAACCTGAAAGACATCTCCTTGCTCGATATACGCTTGGATGCGCCGCACTGCTGCTTCATAATCAGATTTCGGAAAAGCCCGCACAATACCGTCCATAGCGTCTACATCGATTTGCAAGCCTTCTTGGTCTACAAGCTCGCCATACCAGTCGCGGCGCTCCTGTGCAGCGTTAGTTGCCTGCTGCCACTGCTGCCATCGTTCCATCATGCGCTGTACCCGTATCTTAGCACCCGACCATACTTCGTGCACATCGCGGGAGGAGCTATAGCGGCATGTAGCATGAACGGCACAATATAGCTTAGCTTCCTGCAAATCAACGATCCAAACTTCATCGAAGCGGAAGAGTACGTAGTCAGGAAGTCCCAAGTCATCTGCTGCAAGCTCAGGCAGTCGTTCGATGGAACGCACAATGTCATAAGCCCAATATCCAGCCGCTCCACCCAACCATGGCGGCAAGCCCTCCAGTCGCGGAGAACGGTACGGTGACAGCCACTCCTTCGTAAGCGCAAGCGGAGAGCCGGATAGCTCCTTCACTTCTCCCGCTTCCAGATCCGTAACAATCGCTCGATCACCTTTGCCGCGAATCGCGGAGACGGGATTCGTACCCAAGAAGGTGTAGCGGCCGCCCTTGCCGCTTTCCAACAACACATGGCAAGCATCGGCATCCTTCCAGGCTGCTTCCCAGCTTACCGCTCCCTCTCCGATATGCAGAGGAAACTCTTCAACATAAGGGAGCGCGGTATAGCCTTCTTCTAACCAAGTGTGCCATTCCTTCGAGGTTCCCCATACTCTGCTGGCCCTTCGTTCCACGTTGCTCTTCGTCCCTTCCGCGCAAAGTCTTATGCGTATCATATCAGAATCGAGTTACTTTGCAAGCCTGCAATGCTTCTATTTGTTGCCACATTAATGCTAGAGTAAAGGGCAGGACATCCTGCCCCTCCTCATCAAACCGTACGTGAGGTTTTCCCTCATACGGCTTTCCGATGTTCGTCATTCATGCGCATGCAGATTACAATAACGTCTTTAGTCCCCTTT
>Ga0207833_100660_pt1 | contig 9161 bp, 10 predicted proteins | sample TtaePargueraPR_6_FD_187753 | JGI IMG/M metagenome (GOLD analysis project Ga0207833, IMG submission 187753) | Aerobic enrichment media microbial communities from Bioluminiscent Bay, La Parguera, Puerto Rico - Tt and E1 (2) (SPAdes) | ecosystem: Environmental > Aquatic > Marine > Unclassified ...
TGCATGATCAAAACAAAGAGCTGACCATTGCTGAATGGGAAGTATTAAACCCGAAAGGGGAGCATAACCTCGCTGTAGGACTTGATCAGAAGCTTAAAGTCGATATCTATGGCCCGGTTGGTTACTACTGTGCGGGTATGAACAAAGAAGCCGACATCACCGTTCATGGCCATGCTGGTCAAGGCATTGCTGAAAACATGATGTCAGGCAGCGTGCGTGTCAAAGGTAACGCTTCATCAGCAGCCGGTGCGACAGCGCATGGTGGTTTTTTGGTGATTGAAGGTGATGCCGGTTCACGTTGCGGTATCTCGATGAAAGGTATTGATATTGTGGTGAAAGGCAATGTCGGTCATATGAGCTGCTTTATGGGCCAAGCTGGTTCACTAGTGGTGTGTGGTGATGCCGGTGATGCGCTGGGTGATTCGCTCTACGAAGTGCATATCTATGTTAAAGGCTCAGTGAAATCACTAGGCGCTGACTGCATCGAAAAAGAAATGCGTCAGGAACACTTGGATGAACTGTCGGCTTTATTAGAAAAAGCCGGTGTGGATGAAGATCCAAAAGCCTTCAAACGTTATGGTTCAGCTCGTCAGTTGTACAACTTCAAAGTTGATAACGCGAGTGCTTATTAATTGCTGATATTGCGAGGAAATAGAAATGACTGAAAAGAAAAAATACATGACCGTACCGCGCGAGTCAGCGACGTTTGATAAATTGACGATGGCTGAAATCCGTCGCGCTGCTGATACAGGTATTTATGACATCCGCGGTGCCGGTGCCAAACGCAAACTGCCCCATTTTGACGATCTGCTGTTCCTGGGCGCGAGTATGTCTCGTTACCCATTAGAAGGGTATCGTGAAAAATGTAATACCTCGGTGACCTTAGGTACCCGTTTTGCGAAAAAGCCAATCACTATTGATACGCCTGTCACGATTGCTGGTATGAGTTTTGGTGCATTGTCAGCTTATGCGAAAGAAGCCTTAGGTCGAGGTGCATCAGCAGTAGGCACGTCTACCACGACAGGTGATGGTGGTATGACGCCAGAAGAACGTGGTCAATCAAGCAAACTGGTTTACCAATACTTGCCATCACGCTATGGCATGAACCCAGACGACTTACGAAAAGCAGATGCGATCGAAGTGGTATTGGGACAAGGCGCAAAACCAGGCGGCGGCGGTATGTTACTGGGTCAAAAGATCACAGAACGTGTTGCCCAAATGCGTACATTGCCCATGGGCGTAGACCAACGTTCTGCATGTCGTCATCCTGACTGGACGGGTCCTGACGATCTGGAAATCAAGATCAAAGAACTGCGTGAAATCACAGATTGGCAAGTGCCTATCTACATCAAAGTCGGTGCAACTCGTACTTACTATGATGTGAAGCTGGCGGTGAAAGCCGGTGCTGATGTTATCGTCGTCGACGGTATGCAAGGTGGTACAGCGGCAACGCAAGACGTGTTTATCGAACATGTCGGTATCCCAACGATGGCAGCGATTCCTCAAGCGGTTCAAGCGCTACAGGAAATGGGCATGCACCGTAAGGTTCAGCTGATTGTCTCGGGTGGTATCCGTAATGGTGCCGACGTCGCGAAATGTATGGCGTTGGGTGCTGATGCGGTAGCTATCGGTACGGCTGCACTAGTGGCGCTGGGTGATAACGATCCTAAATGGGAAGAAGAGTACCAAAAACTGGGTTCTACAGCCGGTGCTTACGATGACTGGCATGAAGGTCGTGACCCAGCCGGTATTTCTACTCAGGATCCAGAGCTCATGAAACGCTTTGATCCGGTTGAAGGTGGTCGTCGTCTGGCGAACTACCTGCGTGTTCTGACGCTGGAAGCACAAACATTAGCGCGTGCTTGCGGTAAAAACGATCTACGTCATCTGGAACCAGAAGACTTAGTGGCATTAACAGTGGAATCTGCAGCGATGGCTCGTGTGCCATTAGCCGGCACAAGCTGGATTCCAGGCACACATACATTCTAAAAAATGTTGTTGCGCCAGTGATAGTTAAAAACCGGTGTTACAAAGATAACGTGGCTTATTGCGATCCTTACCCCGTCAATATAAGTCACGTTGTCTGAGTAACATTGGTTTTATAACAAAAATCATATTTATTAAAACGCTGTTTTAATCAAAACGACGTATTTAAAACAACCAAGGGGTAATGCTCTAATCCCAAGGTAGTAACCCTTCTTTGGCATTTTTTTACCCTTTGAACTCAGTGATACTGAAACTGAATTTTGTTTTAGTTGAGCCATTTTTCAGTTGATTCAACCGGTGTGTGAATCATAAAAACTAAGGATACATAATGAATCTTCCACTAACGCATCGACTTGAAGATGTCCAAAATACGCCCGACAAACGTCAACTCATCATTGATAAAGTCGGTATCAAGTCACTGCGTTATCCGGTTTTATTTCAGTCAACCACAGAAACCCCTATTCGTGTTGTGGCTGAATTTAATATGTACGTACATCTGGCTGCTGATGTGAAAGGCACGCATATGTCACGTTTCATCGAGTTGCTGGAACGTCCTGACGCCATATTCAGCCTGAGCAATATGCCTGCATTTATGGCCGATATGTTGGAGTTACTGGGTGCAAAACAAGGTCATGTCAGCTTACGATTCCCGTATTTCATCAGTAAGGCGGCACCTGTTTCTGGCGTGAAAAGTGTCATGGATTATGACATCACACTGACCGCAGATTACACCGATAAACTGGAGCTGACCGTAAAAGCTGAGATCCCCGTGACCAGCCTTTGTCCGTGTTCCAAGAAAATTTCAGATTATGGTGCCCATAACCAACGCTCTTTGGTCACGGTTGAAGCCCGCATTAGTGAAGATATGACGCTGGATGCGTTAATTCAGCTGATTGAACAGCAAGCGTCCAGTCAGCTGTATGGTTTATTGAAACGACCTGATGAAAAATATGTCACCGAATTTGCTTATGACAATCCCAAATTTGTTGAGGATTTAGTCAGAGATATTGCTGTCGCATTAGCTCAGCAGAGTGATGTGTCGGGTTTTAGAGTAGAATGCGAAAATTTTGAATCCATCCACAACCACTCAGCCTACGCCGTTATTGACCAGTTATAAGGAGTTTTATACTCATGCCAGAATCCACGTTGAAGTCATGTTCTCAAGCATCACATATCGCTACGACTGAGGAGATTATTGAGGACATTCGACAAGGAAAAATGGTCGTCTTAATGGATGATGAAGACCGTGAAAACGAAGGCGACTTGCTGATGGCTGCCAGCCATGTGACATCGGAAGCCATTAATTTCATGGCTATGCATGCTCGCGGCTTAATCTGCCTGACGTTGACTGAGCAACGCTGTGAGCAATTAAATTTACCCTTAATGGTTAAGCAAAATAAAGCTGGGTTTGAAACCAACTTTACGCTATCGATTGAGGCGGCTGAAGGAGTGACTACTGGTATATCAACCCAAGATAGAGCACTGACAATTCAAGCTGCAGTAGCGGCGAATGCAACGGCTGATGATATTGTCAGCCCAGGCCATATTTTCCCGGTAATGGCTCGGGCGGGTGGGGTGTTGACTCGTGCAGGACACACAGAAGCCGGCTGTGATTTAGCGGCATTAGCAGGACAAGAGCCTGCGGCTGTTATCTGTGAAATCATGAATGAAGATGGCACGATGGCTCGACTGCCCGATCTACTCGAATTTGCCAAACAGCATGATTTAAAGGTTGGCACCATTGCTGATCTTATCGAGTATCGTCATCAGCATGAGCAAAATGTGGTTCGCCTGAGCGAGCGTGATATGCACACCATGTTGGGTTCATTCCGTCGTCATGATTATCTGGACAAAACAACGGGCATGAAGCATTTGGCACTGGTTTACGGTACGCCTGTTGCTGGTGAAGAAACCTTGGTTAGAGTTCACGCGCCGTTTAACACGATGGATTTATTGGATGATGATCGTCACGGTCACACATGGAGCGTGGCGGAAGCGATGCAGCATATTCAACAAGAGGGCGCAGGTGTTCTTGTGTTACTACATGGTGATGAAGCTGAATGGGAGCGACTGATTCAGTCAGATCGAAATTATGCTGAAGAGTATGTGCTTAAACATTATGGCGTCGGTGCTCAGATATTAAGAGATTTAGGCGTCACAGAAATGCGCTTGATGACGTGGCCAAGAAAATTACCTTCGATGAGTGGTTTTGGCTTGAGCGTGACTGATTATGTGTTGCCGGATGATCTTGCTGAAAAATTAGCGACATCAGCCGCCGTCTGATGTCGGTGACTATAAGATTCATAATTTTAAATTAACGAATGACATACAAGGGCTGTTTATGGCTTGGCTAGCATTAGTAGTAGCGGGATTACTGGAAGTCGTCTGGGCGGCGGGACTGAAATACTCTGAAGGTCTGACCAAGTTAGGGCCCAGTCTGCTGGCACTGGTCACCGTTGCGTTGAGTTTGTGGTTATTGGGGGTGGCCATGAAAACACTACCACTAGGCACTGCCTATGGCGTTTGGGTAGGCATCGGTGCGATTGGCACCGTGATTTTCGGTATTGTGTTTTTATCCGAGCCAGCCACGATAGCGCGTATATTCAGTATTTTATTAATTCTATCGGGCATCATTGGGCTAAAAATCTCTCACTAAAATAAGCCAATGGCCTTTTCCGACTTACATCAGTGTATTGCTGGGGGAATTCTGTCTGTTGTAGGTTCAACACAGTCTTGAACCCGCTAAGGCAACAAAACAGCAATCAGTGTGAGGCCGCGAGTTTAGTCTTTATTATCACGCTTATCGGCTACCACTTCATCATGGAAAAGTGGTGCGATAGATGTATTGTCGATGTGCCCAAAAGCTGTTTTCCAATCCGGAGTATTAAAGGCTTTAACATGGCGTGCATGAAACTTCACAACTCCGTTATGGCATAAAACTGCTTATCTAGTTTGCCGACCCCTTGATTTCGCTGATTTCTAAGTACACCTATAAAAGCAATATATAAGTTTCTTTTCGTAATAAAATAACGTTCAATTCAAAAAGAAACATATATATTGCTAATGTGTAAAAAAGAAACTAATATGTTTCTAATTGGTTAATAGCAACTTATATGTTTCATTATGAATTCACTACTCGACCAGATCAAAAAACGCCGTATCGCATTGGAACTCAAGCAGCACGATATGATGCTGCGCGTTGGTATATCACGCCAGCAATATCAGCGATTGGAATCCAAAGGCAATCCGCGCCTTGATACCCTTGAACTTATTGCCAAGGGGCTTAAAAGTGAGTTACTGCTGATACCACAGGAAAAACTACAAGATGTGCTGGCGGTATTGGCTGACGATAACTCGTCATTAACTAAACCAAATACGACGGACAAAGAAAAAAGTAGCTCATTGGCTGATGATCCATGGCAGGGATTGCTGGGAGAAAATGAATGAGCACAGACAGCAATGATGAAGTAAACGAAATCAAACTCACTGCCCCTTTTTATTCTGAATTATTTATTTCGTAAGTTTCTTACTAAAAAAGAGTTATTGGGGCCACGTTTAAGTTCAAATAAGTCAATGGCTTTAAACAAGCTACTAAGATTTTTAAAGCCATAATTTCGGGTATCAAATGAGGTTTTATTAGAAATATTTGAGCCTACTGGTCCAAGCGCTGCCCAGCCTTCTTCGTCTTCTGTTGCCTCAATGGCCTGTCGCAGAAGATTAATTAACTTACTATCCGATTTAATATTCTTCGGTTTAACGATTGTTGTGGTTTTTTCTTTTTCTTCATCCAAGAAAAGAAACTTAGAACAGGCGTTCACAAATGCTGATGGTGTTTTTCGTTCACCAAATCCCAATACCACCTTCCCTTCAGATAATGCTCTGGTCACCATCGGCGTAAAATCACAATCCGATGATACAAAACACATCACATCAATTTGCTTGGTATACATTACATCCATTGCATCAATCACCAGTGCAATATCCGACGCATTTTTCCCCTTGGTTAAATCATATTGCTGTATGGGTTGAATGGCATATTCATGTAACAGATCTTCCCAGGCCTTTAACGTAGGCGACTTCCAGTTACCATAAGCCTTACGAATAGTAACTACACCATAGTTGGCGACTTCGCTCAACACATCTTCAAACTTACTCGCGGGCGCATTATCAGCATCAATAAATAATGCTATTTTTTGTTTTAACTCATCCATGTTAGTACCTTAAGACGGTTCAGGTTTATAAAGAAATCAAACATTTTGACACTATTGAGCCAAGAGGTATTCAGTTTGCTTCTTGCTCGTTGCGTCTGAAGCTTTGCTTTGTTAAACATTGCTCCCTTCGCTGATTGCTGAACAGATACCATATGCACTAAGACCAAGAACAACCCAAAATAAAAAGCCTATAAATACAACAATAACCCCATCTGGATTAGGATCATTCTTGGTCAGTTGTTTGCAGATGAAATAACCTGGACCCTTTAGCAATAATTCTAAAATGATTTCTAGAAGCATGTAGCCCAAGAAGCGGGCAATAACTTTAAAAATACCACCAGCGACATCCTCTATCATGTTATTCCTTAATTACCAATTTGGTTACGCCATGATTTAGTCTTGAGTATCTATTTCAATCTCTTCCACAATAAACCCGAGGTTGCCTTTGAGTCCAAATAGCGTTGCTTTTAGGTTTCCTTCTGGAAATTTATTGTACGAAAGCTCTGAAATATTAAATCGAAAGAGAGTCATAGTAGGGCTATCGACAAGTCGTAACTCGTAATGATAATCACTAAAGTAGCTTCTTCTTCCATGGCGAGTCTTAGTTTTGTAAACCTGTTGCTGTTGTTCAAACTCTTGTCCTGTTAATTTGGTTAACTGATAAGGAATGACCGAGGCAAGAATCATCCAATACGTGCCAATTAGCAGGAGGGGGAATATCAATATAGAAGCTAACTTATTTGTTAAAGGCATAGTCTTTACGACTGTTCCGACACGTTGCCTAGCCTTTATTTTTATAATAATGATCGCTGCACAAAATAACAGGGAAATGGCAATAGCGGTATAAAGTGAAAATAAGCTGACTGTTGGATCGACTATAAAATTATTCACACAGATTAATTGCAGGAGTGCAATACAAAATGAACAGAGTAAAACAATTCCCAGAATACGTAGCTCACGAGGAGTGTCTTTTTTCCAAAAACGTGCTTTAGTTTTCATCATCTATTAACCGAGATAGATGAATTCGTCTAGACGTATTGAAGTGTCATTGATTTTTGAGATTGATATATAGAAATCCTTTTCAGTCCTAATCACGGTATTACCTCAATCCTTTGTTACTATTTAAATGCTAATCCATGTGTGCGATTTTAAAAATCAAATGCTCTGACCTTATTGATTTGGAAACAAGATAACAAAAGCTTGGCACTATTTTTCCCACCCAGTTCAATTTTCTGGCCTTATAATTTCATGGTTTGAAATTAATTTATTTCATAGTCAATATGTTATGGTTGCCAAAAATGAATTATGAGGCCAGTGGCCTTATAAAACACACTGTTATGTGAGAAGGGAAGCATCGTGAGCTCACCGGAAGATACAGAATACCGACTCTTTACCGAAGCTGTTAAGTCCTGGGGGACTACGTTTGGTGGCGTCAGCGCAATAGATCTTGCAGAGAAGGCTCAAGTTCCACATGAAGATGCCATGCGATTCGTGGAGTCTTGGGTTGAAGCGGGCAGGGGAACAATGAACGCAAACGTTGAGCTAAGTGTTGTCAATATTCCTACTCCGGGAAGCAGTGAAAAGCTTTCATTAAAACCAATCAACACCCACATTTTCTTCCCCAGTCGAGAAGAGTTGATTGAGCATTTTTATCGCTCAGGAAATGCCCGCATGGAACCGCCAGAGTTCAAGAAGCGCTTAATGTGTGGAGAACACCAGCTTGCTTTGTGCTTCTTTTCAGAAGAAGTTTTGGCTAGGTATTTTAGTCACTTGGATTGGTACGAAGTAGATGATTCCACGGCAGGCGGTCACATTTGGACAAAAGCTGAGTCACCTTCGGATAGATTTATCGATGTTAGATTTGGGAAGGGAAGAGCCCTAGACGCCACAACATTTGTTACCGCTATCTACAAGGATCTCTATTGTTTTTCTGATTCTGAGCAGAGGCATTGGCATGCTCATGAAATTGCGAGACCGAACTTTGACCCAAAAGATGAAAACCTGAGGCTGTTTGCAGCCAGAACCTATGACGGTGCGTGGGTCGAGTTCCCAAAGCCCATAAAGGCTGTTCAGGATTCCCTCGGTAACCTAAATTCGATGTTCAGTCCGCATCCTCTCTTCGGGCGCCTTGAGAATGAACATCTAAGGATGCCAGTAGAGAACACAAACAAAGCGCTGGCAGACAGCTGCAGTGAATTATACAAAATCATAGGCTCTGATTCATTGAAGCTGAAGCCGTTGAAATTTTTCCTAAAATCCAATTTTGGAAAAACTGAGGACGACTTTATTCACAGCAGCGGGAGGCCTCTGAGTGCAATGCAACTGCTTGAATTCGTTGAGTACGAGTTAGGGCTTGTTAATCGACTGTCTGATGTAATTAAGAACATTGCAAAATATCGAGTCGAAGCAGATCACAAAGTGCTCTCCACTAGTTCGGACAAGCAAAGATACGGTGAAGAATTTGAGCTTCTGTGCAAGCAGTTTGTTTCTGCCGCCAACCTCTTTGCTGACGCAGTAGGGGCAAAAAATGCCACATAACCAGTGCAGGCACAGCGACGCCCTCTACGGCTCCATTCCAAGCGCGCGCATGCTGGAAGCGTTAGGCATCATGAGGATCAGGCATGGAACTTGAACAACTAGATCTAGAGCTATTGCCTCTGCTTGGGGCATTGCTAGTTATCTTTCTGCTTGGGTTCTTAGTTGGACCAGTTGTAAGAGGGCTTACTAATCATATCCGGCCATATGGTGCTTGGAATAATGATGTTTTGGCTGCCGGCAGACCTATCGGACTGTTAGAAACAACTGTATACATGCTATCTATTATCTCCGGAAATCCAGTTTTTATCGGCGGCTGGCTGGACCGTTTGCTCGGCACCGGCATCACCCTGTCTGCGGCCCTGACCATGGTCGGCGCTGCGCTCGGCCTGTGGCTGGCCTTTCGCTGGATGCATGAGCAATGAGCCT
>Ga0207833_100662_pt1:0-2500 | contig 9127 bp, 4 predicted proteins | sample TtaePargueraPR_6_FD_187753 | JGI IMG/M metagenome (GOLD analysis project Ga0207833, IMG submission 187753) | Aerobic enrichment media microbial communities from Bioluminiscent Bay, La Parguera, Puerto Rico - Tt and E1 (2) (SPAdes) | ecosystem: Environmental > Aquatic > Marine > Unclassified ...
TTGAACGTCGCGCCGACGTGGTCGAGCAGCTGACGTCTCTCGGGTTCCGGTATGTGACGCTCGACCTCGAAGGGTTTCGTTCGGGCAGCATGAATGCTGTGCTGCCGATCGAACAGCTCACGCTTCCGACCGGGACGCCGGCGACCGACGCCTGATCGTCCGGGAGAATTCCACCACCTCGCTGCGCAATGAAAACGGCCCCGACGGACGATTCCAGCCGGGGCCGTAGTGGGTGGGCACAGTGTCGTGTGCGTTGGTGTCGCTCAGCTGATGCCGGGGACCGGGTAGTCGCGAGCGAACTCGGCGATTTCGCCGCGGACACGCGCCGCGACCGCTTCGTCCTCCGGTGCCTTGAGCACTTCGAGGATCCACGCACCGACTTTCTGCATGGCATCTTCTTTCATGCCGCGGGTCGTCAGGGCCGCGGTGCCGATGCGGATCCCGCTGGGGTCGAGCGGTTTGCGGGTGTCGTAGGGGATCATGTTCTTGTTGACGGTGATGCCGGCGCGGTCAAGGGCGTGCTCGGCGATCTTTCCGGTCAGGTCGATGGCGGTGACATCACAGAGCATCAGGTGGTTATCGGTTCCCCCCGAGGCGAGCCGGATACCGCCGGCCATCAGCGTCTCGGCCAGGACGCGGGCGTTGGCGACAATCTGTTCGGCGTACGTTTTGTATTCCGGCTGGAGCGCTTCGTGGAAGCAGACGGCCTTGGCCGCGACGATATGCATCAGCGGTCCGCCCTGCAGGCCGGGGAAGACCGTCTTGTCGATATCCTTTGCGTACTGCTCGCGGCAGAGGACCATTCCGGAACGCGGGCCCCGCAGCGTCTTGTGCGTCGTCGAGGTGACGAAGTCGGCCACCTTGACCGGGTTGTCGTGGATGCCGGCGGCAACCAGCCCGGAGTAGTGGGCCATGTCGACCATCAGCTTCGCGCCGACTTCCTCGGCGATTTCGGCGAAGCGGGGATGCTCGATTTCACGCGGGTAGGCGCTGGCACCGGCAACGATGAGGGCCGGCTTGTGTTCGCGGGCCAGCTTGGCCACCTGGTCGAAGTCGATGCGGTGATCGTCTTCCCGGACGCCGTAGTGAACCGCGTTGTACAGCTGCCCCGAAAAGTTCAGGTGCATGCCGTGCGTCAGGTGTCCGCCGTGCGCCAGGTTCATCGCCAGGAACGTGTCGCCCGGCTTGAGCACCGACATGTAGACCGCCATGTTGGCCTGCGAGCCGGCGTGAGGCTGGACGTTTGCATGCTCGGCTCCGAAGAGCTGGCAGGCACGGTCGCGGGCGAGCGACTCGGCAACGTCGACAAACTCACAGCCACCATAGTACCGCCGGCCGGGATAGCCTTCGGCGTACTTGTTCGTCAGGACGGTGCCGGCAGCCTCCAGGATCGCGGCACTGGTGTAATTCTCGGAAGCGATCAGCTCCAGCCCGTCGGTCTGGCGTCCCTGTTCCTGCTGGACAACGTTCCAGATTTCGGGATCGGTCGCGGCCAGGGGCGACGTGGCGGTGAGGTCGGCGGACATCATGGTACTCCTGCTTCACTTCATTGGGCGGACCATGTGTTATAGTGCGCCGGCATCTCCAAAACTACCGACCGGTCCGGCCGCTGCAAGTGGTGACCTGGACGCCGGTTCGGTGGACGCAGACCCATCTGCGGATGGCGATGCGAGGAACGCTGGCGGGCATTCACTGCGGGAGTCCCATGATTATTGCCGAGCTGACCGCGTTTCACGTGCGGATTCCGTTGCGCCGGCCGATCCGGCACGCTTCGCACACGCGAACCGAGAACGACACCCTCGTTGTACGCTGCCGCCTGTCGACCGGCGAAGTTGGCTGGGGTGAAGGCCTGCCCCGGCCGTACGTTACCGGCGAATCGATCGACGACTGCCTCGCGATTCTGCGGCAGACCGATTTTCGTTCGCAGCTGGATGCGCGCCTGCCCTCGCTGCAGACCGCCGTGGAAGTCCTGAAGAATCTTCGGCTCGAAACCGACGGTGCGGGTCGGCGCGACTGCTTCGGCAACAGTGTCCGGGCCGCCGTCGAACTGAGTGTGCTGGATGCGGTGGCCCGCTTTGAAGGGGTGCCGCTCTCCCGCGTGACCGAGGTCGCCGGCGAGACGGCGATCCAGAAGAGCCGGGACCGGGTGCAGTACAGCACGGCAATCATGAGCGTCAAACCGCTCAAGCGGCGGATGCAGGCACTGGCATACCGGCTGTACGGATTCCGTCACTGCAAGTTGAAGGTTGGAGCGGAAGGCATCGACGATACGGCCGTTGTTCGTGATGCCCGCAGATGGATGGGGCAGGGGACTGATCTGCGGATCGACGCGAACGAGGCCTGGCGGTGTGAAGAACTCGAAGCGAAACTGACGCCCCTGATTCCGTTTCACATTTCCTCGGTCGAACAGCCGGTGCCGCATTCTGACGTCGAGGGATTGGCAAAATGTCGCGAACGCCTCGATGTCCCGGTCATGCTGGACGAATCGCTCTGCAGTCCT
>Ga0207833_100662_pt1:7500-9127 | contig 9127 bp, 4 predicted proteins | sample TtaePargueraPR_6_FD_187753 | JGI IMG/M metagenome (GOLD analysis project Ga0207833, IMG submission 187753) | Aerobic enrichment media microbial communities from Bioluminiscent Bay, La Parguera, Puerto Rico - Tt and E1 (2) (SPAdes) | ecosystem: Environmental > Aquatic > Marine >...
TCGGCGATGTCGTGTGCGAGGACGGCCTCGCGTTCGGCCAGGACGACGCGCGAGAGATAGTCGGAGACGGCGACGTCCGGCCGGTCTTCAGGAGCCAGCAGTGCGACCAGTTCCAGGTTGTCCGCGGAGGGGGCCGGCGCGTCGGTTGGAAGCAGCAGGACCGCCACAACCGTGGCGGAGGTACCGGCGGCAAGTCCGTCGAGGACGCATTGGGCCAGTGTGTTGATGTCGGTGGCGGCGTTCATCCGGCGGGCCAGCCGGAACAGCTCGGCAGCGTCGTGCGATGCAGCCGGTTCGTGGCTGCCGGAAGGGGCGTCGAACTGCGTGCCCGATTTGCGGTCGATGATCGTGAACGGCATGCTGCCGCCGATCTGCGCGACGGAGGAATCACTCGGACGTTCGTGGGAGAAGACGAGGGTGCAGTTTCCGACGGCGATCACTTCACCGGGTCGGAGCGACCAGTCGTTTTCGATCTTCCGGCCATCGACTGTCACGCCGTTGCGACTCTCGAGGTCCCGGACGAGCCACTGCCCCTGCTGGTGGAACAGTTCGCAGTGCTGTCGGGAGCACTTGGCGTCGGGGATGACGACGCGATTCGAGGAGGCCCGGCCGACTGTGTACCGTTGTTCAGGGTCGAGCGGGATGACGGAAAGCCGTGCTGAACCCTTCTGGACGATCAGGTAGACATTCTGGCCGGTTGCGGCAGGTCGCGTGGCGGAATCATTGAGCTCCATAATGTCCTCATCGGCCGAGGGGCGTGACGAGAGGATCGGTGCCGATCGAACGTCGTCGTGCTGCAGGTTGTTTTCGAACATGGTGCGAGACGACAGTCACTGAACGGCCCGCTCTGGCAAACGGAGAGATCCACGGTGGCGTCCTCTCCTGCAAGGCTAACTCATGCGGAGGAGCCGGCGCGGGCTGGTTCCTGCTCCTCAGAATTGTAAAGAAGCAGCTTGTGTGCCGGAGGCGGGCAGATTGCCCGTCGCGTGCCGTGTTTCAAATCGCGTCACAGGTGGTGTGGTCGCAACATGTTGTCGTGTCGGTTTTTGCGTGCATGCAGGCAATTCGGTTGCTCCCGGGGGCCGGTCCACAGAGCGGTCGTCCAACGTGGCGGCATCGCGAGGGAAAAACCGTGCGGCAGGGGCGGTGTCGCATGTCGGAGCGATGCAAAGTGCATCATGCTGCAGTGCGTAAGTGAGCAACGGCGGCCGGCCGGGGTGAGAGACAGGTCCGAATTCCTATTGTTGCACCAGAATTCGGTCGCTGGGAGCAGGTTATTTGAATCCGGCACCAGGTTTGCTTAAAATTCGCCCCGTTCATCCCGTTGATACCGTGCCGTCAACCGGGGAATCCGTTTTCTGCCGGCTGGATTTCATTGCACCCCGTGGCACGGACAGGCCCGCGTCTCATATCGGACGCGGGCTTTTTCTACCAACGGGCCTGTCGCTTCCGGGGGTCGAGGGGACCCGCGCAGCAGCAAGCCCCGGCTCGCGAGAACCGGGGCCTGAGCAGATCTTCGTGAATGCCGGCTACAGAACGGTTTTGTGCGCTGAGAACCGTCCCTGGCAGATGCCCGCGTGAGAGGATCAGTCGGCTCCTACGCTGGCTCCCGTCGGGGCCACGCCGG
>Ga0207833_100676_pt1 | contig 8898 bp, 7 predicted proteins | sample TtaePargueraPR_6_FD_187753 | JGI IMG/M metagenome (GOLD analysis project Ga0207833, IMG submission 187753) | Aerobic enrichment media microbial communities from Bioluminiscent Bay, La Parguera, Puerto Rico - Tt and E1 (2) (SPAdes) | ecosystem: Environmental > Aquatic > Marine > Unclassified ...
CGAAGAAGCGCTGCAGGGGATCGCCAGCCGCCACAAGCAGGGCGGGACGGTCCTGATCGCCGGTTCGCTCTACCTTGCCGGTCTGGTGCTGGAGGCGAACGGGGAAATCCCCGACTAGACGCGTCTAGGGATCGTCCCTCGCGTCGCCTTCACCAACCTCGCCCGCCGTGCCCATGGCCGCATCGACGAGGCCGGTCTTCATCATCCACCAGAACAGCACGATGCCTGGCAGGGCTGCGAAAGTCGTCAAGATATAGAAATTGACATAGCCCATGGCCTCGATCAGCGCGCCCGCTGTTGTGCCGGTGAGGAAACGCCCGACAATGCTCGCAGCCGCCGAGATCAGCGCATATTGCGAGGCGGTGAAGCGCAGGTCGCACAGGGCCGAGAAATAGGCGACCACGACCACGCCGCCATAGCCCGACGCGAAATTCTCGAAGCCGATCGCCGCTGCCATGCCGAGATTGCTCTTCCCGGCAGCCGCCAGCAGGGCGAAGCTGAGATTGGAGACGGCCATCAGGATTAGCGAGAGCATCACGGATTTCTTGAGGCCGTAGCGGGCATAGATCACCCCGCCGACGAAGACTCCGATGATCAGCGCCCAGAAACCAACACCGACGTCGTAAAGCGCGATCTCGTCATTGGTATAGGCAAGGTCGTCGAACAGTAGCCGCAAGGTGAGATTGGCGAGTGTGTCGCCGATCTTGTGGACGAGGATGAAGAGCAGCACGACGAAGGCACCGCTGCGCCTGAAAAACTCGACAAATGGACCGGAAACCGATTGCCACATCTCGGCAATGCCCTTGCGTGCAATCTCAACCTTGCGGCGCGCCGGTTCGCCCAGGATGATCGCCGTGAGCATCGCCGGAAGCGCAAACATCGCACAGGCAATATAGGCGGCCTGCCAGCCATGCCGAGCGGCGACATAGAGCGCCACCGCGCCTGCTGCAGCGGCACCGACTCTCCAGCCATATTGGCTCATCCCCGAGCCCGTACCGAGCTGGTAGGGCTTCAACGTCTCGATCCGGTAGGCATCGATGACAATGTCGAAAGTCGCGCCCGCCGCGCCGACAAGCACGGCAGCGATGGCGGTGTAGACGATATCGTCCGCCGGTCTTGCCAGGGCAAGATTGACGACAGCGGCCATCACGAGAAGGCCAGTCACGATCATCCAGGATACGCGCTGCCCCATGCGACCGAGCACCGGAATGCGGACGCCATCGACAATCCAGGCCCATAGCCATTTGAAGTTATAGACGAGGAAGGCGAGGCTGAAAGCGGTGACCGTGCTCTTCTCGATGCCGTCCTGCGCGAGCCGCGTGGTCAGGGTGGCGGCAATCATGGCATAGGGAAAACCCGACGAAACGCCCAGGAAGAAGGCCGCCAGCGATTCCTTTTCGAAATAGGGTTTGACCGAATCCCACGCAGACTTTTTGCCTGTGGCCGCCTTTGCCTCCGTCATCCTACGTACCTCGCGCGAGTGGTGTGAACATGGTATGACCCAACCATTGTGAAGTGGGTAACAATAACCTGCGATGATTTCTCTACTAGGCGAGGGGAAGATGGAAGGCGAGCCAAGGAGTTTCGCCCATGTTTAGACACCAATTCTGCCTGGTTGCCGGACATGCGATCAACCGAAAGCGCGTGTGGCACGATGGTCTCGATTTCCGGACAAAGTGCTCGCGTTGCGGCCAACCCTTGGTTCGTTCGGAGCACGGCTGGCGTGCGTTTATCGAGTCCGAGGACGAGGATCCTCGCCGGAGAATCCAACACAAGTCCGCCTGATACGCGGCACACGCTTGGACTGATCCCGCTTCGCGGCTAAGGCGCGCGAAGAATGTCCGAGAATTCCGAAAACCGCGGCGACAGAATCGCCAAGCTTCTTGCCCGTGCCGGTGTCGCCAGCCGTCGCGAGGTGGAGCGCATGATCGCCGATGGCCGCATCAAGATCGATGGCAAAGTCCTCGAAACGCCAGCCACCCTGCTCACTTCGCTCAAGGGTGTGACGGTGGACGACAAGCCAGTGGGCAAGCCCGACCGCACGCGCCTCTTCCGCTTCCACAAGCCTGCTGGCCTTTTGACAGCGGAGCGCGATTTCTCTGGCCGTCCGACGATCTATACCGCTCTGCGCAATGCCCTGCCGCCCGATACGCCGCGGCTGATGCCTGTCGGTCGGCTCGACCTCAACACCGAAGGCCTGCTGCTGCTGACCAATGATGGCGCGCTCAAGCGGGCAATGGAACTGCCGAGCAGTGAAATCCCGCGCACCTATCGCGCGCGCACATTCGGCGACATCAGCCAGCCGCAGCTGGAGGAACTGTTCGACGGGATCACTGTCGACGGCGTGCGCTATGGTTCGATCGATGCCAATCTGGAGCGCCGGACGGGCCGCAACCAGTGGATCGAGCTGACACTGACCGAAGGCAAGAACCGCGAGGTCCGCCGCGTTCTCGAACATCTCGGCCTTAAGGTGTCCCGCCTGATCCGCACCGCCTATGGCCCGTTCCTGCTGGGCGATCTGGCCAAGGGCCAGGCCGAGGAACTTAGGAAGCACGAGGTCCAACCTTTCATGAGCAAGCTCAAGAAAGATGGAAGCCTGTGAGGATCATCGCCGGGGATTGGCGCAGGCGGCAATTGCGCGCGCCACCGGGCGATGCCACGCGGCCCACGGCAGACCGTGTACGCGAGACTCTGTTCTCCATGCTCGCCAGCCGCCTCGGCAGTTTCGAAGGCCTGAAAGTGGCCGATCTTTTTGCCGGATCGGGCGCGCTCGGCCTCGAAGCCCTGTCGCGCGGCGCGGAAAGCTGCCTGTTCGTGGAACAGGACGCTGCCGCCATCCGCGCCCTGCGCGAGAATATCGCCACCTTCGATGCACAGAAGCGCTGCGATGTGCGCGCTGCATCGGTAATGAGCCTTGGCCCGGCGAAACAGCCGCTCGACCTCATTATGCTCGACCCGCCTTATGGCACCGGTGCCGGGCAGGTCGCGCTCGACAAGCTCAACCGTCTTGGCTGGCTCGCGCCTTCCTGCTGGATTTCGCTGGAAACCGCGCGTGACGAGGATGTGAATCTGCGCGGCATGGAAGTGGAAAGCGAACGCATGGTCGGCAAGGCCAAGCTGTCGCTAATCAGGCTGTCCGAAGCGGACTAGTTGCCTTCCGCCTGTTCCGGCGCATGCTCAGGCAGTGGCCCGTCGATCTCGCTGGCTGGCTGGCCGGGCCAATAGTCGATCGGCACACCGCCGAAGTCGAAGCCCGCAGCAGCAGGATTGATGCAATTGTCGGTCTGTGTATCCGAGCAGACGGCATATTCCTGGCCTTCGACTCGGATTCTCGTCGCCCGGCCGTCTTCGTCGCGTTCGACCACTTCGGCCTTGGGAGGCGCATCGGATTCTCCGGAATCCTGCGCCAGCGCGGTCGTCCCGCAACCCAATGCAACCACGGCAAGAGCAAGTTGAAAACCGCGTCTCATGGCAAACCTCCTCGCGAACGGGATGATCTTGTGCAGGTCCAACGTGAAGCGCAAGCGACGGTTCCGGCAAAGGCTTTCTGTGCGGCTTGCGCGCTTCACCTGCGTTCCCTAACTGTTCACGGGTGAACCAGCCCCCCTCACCTGCCGATTCCCTTCCCTCCGAAGGCGTACCGCCTTGGCTTGCCCGCCTGAACGACCCGCAGCGGGAGGCCGTGCTGACGACGGAGGGCCCGGTGCTGATGCTGGCAGGTGCCGGCACGGGAAAAACCGCCGCCCTCACCCATCGCCTCGCCCATCTGATCCGCGAGCGGCTGGCCTGGCCGAGCGAAATCCTCTGCGTTACCTTCACCAACAAGGCTGCGCGGGAGATGCGTCACCGCGTTGGCGAGCTGATCGGCGATGCGGTGGAAGGCATGCCCTTTCTCGGCACTTTTCATTCGATTTGCGCGCGCATGCTCAGGCGCCATGCCGAGCTTGTCGGGCTGCAGAGCAACTACACGATCATCGATCCGGACGACCAGTTGCGCCTCCTGAAAACGCTGATCCAGGAGCAGAACCTCGACGAGAAGCGCTGGCCCGCTCGCCAATTGGCCGGGCTGATCGACAGCTGGAAGAATCGCGGGCTCAACCCCGACGATTTGACGCCTGTCGACAATGAGAGCTTCGCCAATGGCGCGGGCCAGAAGATGTACCGGCTCTACCAAGCGCGCCTGCTCGAGCTGAACGCATGCGATTTCGGCGACTTGCTGCTCCACATGCTCAACATCTTCCGCAAGCACGCGGACGTGCTCGAGCAATACCAGAACCGCTTCAAATACGTGTTGGTGGACGAATACCAGGACACCAACGCGGTGCAGTATCTGTGGCTTCGGCTGCTTGCCCAGAACCGCAAGAATATCTGCGTCGTCGGCGATGACGACCAATCGATCTATTCCTGGCGCGGGGCGGAAGTGGCCAATATCCTGCGTTTCGAGAAGGATTTTCCCGGCGCCAAGGTGATCCGGCTGGAGCAGAATTACCGCTCGACCCCTCAAATCCTCGCCGCTGCTTCCGGCCTCATCGAAAGCAACAGCCAGCGCCTCGGCAAGACCTTATGGACCGAGCTCAATGCCGGCGAGAAGGTGCGCGTGATCGGCGTGTGGGACGCGCCCGAGGAAGCCCGCCGCGTGGGCGAGGAAATCGAGCGGCTCGAGCATGAAGGCGCGCCGTTGGAGGAAGTGGCCATCCTCGTGCGTGCACAATACCAGACGCGCGAATTTGAGGACCGTTTCATCCAGATCGGTCTCAATTACCGCATAATCGGCGGTTTCCGCTTCTACGAACGCGCCGAAATCCGCGATGCGCTGGCGTATCTACGGGTCATCGCCCAGCCGCAGGACGACCTCGCCTTCGAGCGCATTTACAACCAGCCCAAGCGCGGGCTCGGCGCCAAGACGCTGGAGAAGATGTACCAGCATGCGCGCCGTCAGGGCATTCCGCTTGCCGCGGCGGCGCTCGAACTGGCCGATAGCGACGAATTGCCCGCCCGCGCCCGCAACACCATCGCCGAGCTGATGAGCCACTTCCTGCGCTGGCGCGAGATGAGCGAGACTGTGACGCCGTCCGAACTTCTGCGCGTGGTTCTGGAGGAGTCGGGCTATGACGCCATGCTCAAGGCCGACCGCTCACCCGAAAGCGCTGGCCGCGCAGACAACCTCGTCGAGCTTTCACGGGCGATGGAGGAATACGAGACGCTTGGCGACTTCCTCGAACATGTTTCGCTGGTGATGGACAATGACCGCACCGACGATGGCGAGAAGGTCACCATCATGACCATGCACGCCGCCAAGGGGCTCGAATTCAACCATGTCTTCCTGCCCGGTTGGGAAGAAGGCGTATTCCCGAGCCAACGTTCACTCGATGAAGGCGGGCTTGCCAGCCTGGAGGAAGAGCGCCGCCTCGCCTATGTCGCGATCACCCGCGCACGCCGCCGCTGCACCATCCTGCATGCCGCAAACCGACGCATTTACGGCCAGTGGACCAGCTCGATACCGAGCCGTTTCATCGATGAGCTTCCGGCCGAGGCGGTGGATGCGGAGACGACGCTGACCGGTGGGGCAAGCATGTGGCGTGCGAACTGGAGCGAAAGCGAGGATCCCTTCGCCCATGTGTCGCAAAGCCGCCCGGAACGCTCATCATCGCGCGGCCCTGGCTGGCAGCGCGCGCTTGCCACCGGCTACGAGAAGAAGCCTTCGCGAGTAAAGGAAAGCACGCGCTCCGCCGCCAGTTTCGCCGCCAAGCCGCGCAGCGACATCGGCATTGGCGACCGGGTGTTCCACGACAAGTTCGGTTATGGCGAAGTAATGGGCCAGGAAGGCAACAAGCTCGAGATCGAGTTCGACAAGGCAGGCACCAAACGCGTGATCGACAGCTTTGTGACGAAGGCGGAATAGGCAAAACGTCCAGCCGGACTGTTACAAGTTTTTACAACAATTCCCCCGCCGAAAGCTTGGCAAAACCGTCCTTCCGAGGCAAAATCATAGCATTCTAATTGTTGCGGGATCGGAAGAGTCCCGCTGGAGGGGAAAATATCATGCGCAAGCATAACCTGTATCTTTTTGCATCTGTTATTCCGGCGAGTGTCATGCTCGCTTCGGGCGCTGCAGCGCAGTCGCTCTGGTCCGATCCGAATACCTGGCCTTCGGGCGAGGTTCCGGGCGAAGGCGATGCGGTCGAAATCACCCGCGACATGGACGTGGTGCTCGATGTCGATGCGCCGGGCCTGCGCAGCCTCACGATCCAGGGCAAGCTCAGCTTTTCCGACGAAAGGGATATCAGCCTCGAATCCGAGTGGATCTACGTGCCGGGCGGCGAACTGCAAATCGGCACGGCGGCGTTTCCATACCAGCACAATGCCACGATCACGCTGACCGACAACGTACCGGGCGAAGACATCAACACGATGGGCGACCGCGGCATCATGCTGATGCAGGGCACGCTCAACATGCATGGCGACCGCGATCACACCTGGAGCAAACTGTCGCAGACGGCAGAGGCCGGGGCGACTACCATCACCGTGCTCGATGGCCATGGCTGGCATGTCGGTGACGAAATCGTCCTCGCTTCGACCGACTTCGATCCGCGCCAGGCAGAACGCCGCACGATCACCGCGATCGATGGCAACACCATCTCCTTCGCGCAGCCGCTCGAATACATGCACTTTGGCGAGATTACCTTCGGCGTCGACGAACGCGGCGAAGTCGGCAATCTGACGCGCAACATCAAGGTCCAGGCATCAGAGGATGCGGCCGAGACCTATTTCGGCGGCCACATCATGGCGATGTCGGGCTCGCGCCTCTATGTCGACAGCGTGGAGCTGAACCGCATGGGCCAGCACCTGACGCTGGCGCGCTACCCGATCCACTTCCACGTGCTGGGCGAAGGTTCGGGGATGTATGTCCGCAACGCGGCAATCCATGACACGTTCAACCGCTGCGTGACCGTTCACGGCACCGACAATCTCGACATCGAGAACAACGTCACCTTCAACACGGTCGGCCACTGCTTCTTCATGGAAGACGGGATCGAGAAGGGGAACAAGTTCATCGCCAATCTCGGCATCCAGACCAAGTGCCACCCGACCCTGCCCTGCCTGCCGACCAATCTCGGCGTTCCCTCGGAACGCACGCAGGGCGGCCAGCAGTCCGAGCATGTCCTGATCCCCTCGGACAACACGGTAGCGACTTACTGGATCACCAATCCGGCGAACCACTATATCGACAATGTTGCCGCAGGTTCGGACTCGACCGGCTTCTGGCTGTCCCTGCCCGAGCATCCGACGGGCCAGTTCGAGGGCACGGAAATCAGCGCGCAGACCTGGCCGCGCCGTACGCCGCTGGGCATCTTCCGGGGCAACACCGCCCACTCGAACTATGACGGCTTCATGTTCGACCGCAACGCCGGTGCCGATGGCACGTTCGGCGTGACCGGCACCGTCTATATCCAGCGCGAAGATCCCTCCGACGGGACCAGCCGGCCAATCGTGAACCTGATCACCGATCTGACCGCCTACAAGAACCGCAATGGTGGGCTGTGGGGCCGCGGCGAGGAAACCATCTTCCGCGACATGAAGTTTGCAGACAATGCCATCGGCATGACGTTTGCGACCGGACTGGGCGGCGGCGCCACCTTCACCTCGCATACGGAAGACTCGCTGTTCGTGGGTGAGAGCGCCAATGTCGGCAACCCTTCGACGCCAGAGGAACTGGCCTATGGCCGCAGCCTTCCCAAGCCGCAGGTCGCCGACTATCCGATCCGTGGCTACGAATATTACGATCAGACACACTCGCTGCAGAACAACACGTTCGTCAACTTCACGGACAATGACACCCGCAAGACAGGTGCAATCTCCTACCTGCTCTTCACCAGCTTCGGCATGAGCGTCGACAACTCGGTCGAAAGCCTCGAGTTCATCAATGCCAAGCCAGTCTTTTTCCCTGAGCGCAGGCAGGAATGGGCCAGCGATTTCGGAACCAGCGCCGCCTTCCTGACCGCAGCAATCCACGACATCGACGGCACGACCAGCGGTGTTCCTGATAGCTATATCGTCTACGACAACGGCATCGCCAATGATGACGAGGCTTGCGAGCTCAAGCCCGACTGGGGTGCCGCCGTTTGCACCGGCGACTATGGCCGCCTCAGCCTTGGTGGCGGCTTCGCCTTCGGCGGCGGCGCTGTCGAAGATCCTGTCACGATCCGGCGCAACGGCCGCGATTTCGACTATCGCGGTCAGACCACGATCCGCAGCGGTGCCGAAATCGAAGTCGATACCACGCGGGAAACGGTGCCCATGCGCCTGAGTTCGATGGATGACGGTTCGTGGATCATGGTCCAGCTACCCGGCTTCACCGGTGCCGAGGGCGGTGTCGAGCAAAGCAGCCTGGCTGCTCTGCGCGCGGCCGACGTGACATCCTACTACAAGGATGCCAACGGGCTGTGGGTCAAGCTTTACGCCGACAACAACCCCGTCGCGGGAGGCGGCGGTCCGTTCAACATTCCGCCCAGCCTGACGGCCAGCCGCGAAGGCCTCGGCGGCTAACGGATAGAAAACCCCCGGCTGTCGCCGGGGGTTTTTTGCTTGGGCGGAGCAAATACGACCGTCCGAAATAGAAAGACACGGGACGCAAAGTCCCGGTTGAGGGGATGATCGTCATGCGCATGCAGTCTCACCTGCTTCTTGCTTCTTCACTGATTCCAGCAAGCCTATTGCTTGGAGCAGCTTCGGGCGCTTCGGCGCAGTCGCTCTGGTCCGATGCCTCAACCTGGCCTTCGGGCGAGGTTCCTGGCGAAGGCGATGCCGTCGAAATTACCCGTGACATGGACGTGGTGCTCGATATGGATGCGCCGGGTCTGCGCAGCCTGACGATCCAGGGCAAGCTCGCCTTCTCGG
>Ga0207833_100679_pt1 | contig 8843 bp, 8 predicted proteins | sample TtaePargueraPR_6_FD_187753 | JGI IMG/M metagenome (GOLD analysis project Ga0207833, IMG submission 187753) | Aerobic enrichment media microbial communities from Bioluminiscent Bay, La Parguera, Puerto Rico - Tt and E1 (2) (SPAdes) | ecosystem: Environmental > Aquatic > Marine > Unclassified ...
TGCTCTTCCGGTCGCTCTCCCCGACCAATGTCCTTGTGGACACGCTTGGCTCTGTCGATCTGGGAGCCCTGCCCGATGCCGTGCGGATCTCCGCCTTCGAACTGCCCCCCACCGGACCAAACGGTCTGCCGGTTGAGGCCGCTTCAATTGGAGGGCGGCCCGATGTCGCGGCGATCGGGGGGCTGCTGTATCGACTCGTCACCGGTCGCGAGCCGACCCGTGGAGGCCCGATGCGCCGCCTCGTCTGTCGCGGTCCGGTTCCCCCGCGACGCTACAACCCGTTGGTGCCGCGGAAGCTGCAGGACATCATTTTGGCCTGTCTGACAACGTCGTCCGTCGGTCGGTACGCGACCGCTGCCGACCTGCGCGATGACCTCGACCGGTATCTTCCCCAGGCGTTGTCGGCTGCCGGCGGGGGAGCCTGACGCGGAGCTCAGGAGGTCTCGGCCCCGTCCCGTCTGGTGGACGGTTCGAGCCGAAGCGACTTGGCCGGTGTCACTCTGTCCGGATCGGCCAGTTTCAGCACGTCGCTTTTCGAGCGCACGCCCGTGCCGTGGGCGCGAATCATGTTCCCGACGTCGTCGATTTCAACCGAGCAGGGGGTTCCCCAGCAGGTGTAAGCCTTCAGCGTCCGCATCGTTCTGTCCAGGTCGTTGAGCGCAGTGGTGAGAGCGCAATCCGAGCGCCGCCCTCGATGCCTCTGGATCGTCCGGAGCATCGGGGCCCCACCAGTACGATCGCAAAAATCTGTTCAATGTTACGTCCCGGATGCCCGCCAGGTCGTCCCGATTCCGCAGTCCCGGCCAATCTGCCGCACGATTCGCCTGTTCGTCGGGGGATTCTCCGGTTGGACACCTGACGCCCCTTCTGTCAGAGTCGCGGCGCAATATGATCGGCCGGCGGCCCCCTGCCACGACGGGCCGGTCGCCTCGCACGCCAGGACGACTTCAGGCAGAAAGGACGGACCCGGTGACCTCGCTGCTTATCACCTACATCATTCTGGTCGGGCTGGCCGGTGCCGGGGCCATCCTCTACCTGCTTCGCATGCTCGGACTGGTGCAGCAGCGGCGACTCATCCGGCTGCAGCGACGCGAACCCCTTGTCCCGGTCGATACCGACTCCCCCGTCGACGATGCCGCCCAGCAGGCCGTCGACCGTGGCATCGAGAGCATCGAGAAACAGACGACGGTCGTCCGGCGGCTGCTGATCCCGGCGGTCTGCCTGATCATCGTGGTGGCGGTCGGCACCCCCTTCCTCCCCAGCGTTCCGGGCACCATGGTCTCGGTCGTCGTCGCCGCCCTGACGGTGATCGGCGGTATCGCCGCTCGCCCCACCATCGAAAACGCCATCTGCGGACTGGTCATCTCCCTCTCGAAGCTCGTCAACATCGGCGACACGGTTCTGGTCGAAGGGCATTACGGCACCGTCGAGGACATCACCGTCACGCATACGGCGATCAAGGTGTGGGACTGGCGGCGGTACGTCGTTCCCAACGCGAAGATGCTCGACTCGACGTTCGTCAACTACTCGCTGTTCGACGAGTACCTGTGGGTGCACGTGGAGTTCTGGGTCTCGTTTGCGGCGGACCTGGACGTCGTGCGGGAGACGGCGATCGACGCGGCGGCCGGCAGCGATCACTACGTCGACTACGAGGAGCCCCGCTTCTGGGTGATGGAGATGGGGAAGGAGGGCGTGCGGTGCTGGGTGGCGGCCTGGGCCGACAGCCCGTCAGACGGGTGGTCGCTGGCGAACGACATTCGCACCGAGCTGATCGGAGCCCTCCGCCGCAAGGGCATCGACACCCACTGCCACCACCACGCGCTGACCGGCCCGTCCCCCCTGGGCGAGATTGTGAGGGGGAGGTGAGGGGTCAGGGAAACGCCTTTCGCTGCTTCTGTTGCACTGTATCGATAAACGAGCGGAGGCTCCCCAGCCACTCCTGTTGCGCTGGTGAGAAGGTTGGATGCAGCGTGGCCGGAACGATGAGTTGCAGGTCGTTGGCACGCATTTCGTTCGTCTGGTTCTCGCTGATACCAGGTTCAAGCGTAAAGAGATGTTTCTGGCGGATCTTCGCCGCCTCCGAAAGCACCTGCCGCCAGCGATCCTTGCATGTGGACTTGGCGCCCAGGACGGTCAACAGGTCCACGGGAAAGTCCTCGTCGTGGTATTGCGATGCGCCAGGAAAAAGGAAGTCGGGTTTCGCGCGATTCTCTGTTTCCTTCCCGTGGTCGAATCGCAGATCGAATGTCTCGAAGATCGTGGCGAGATGGTTTTCGAGGGCGCGCCCGGCGCGACTCTTTCGCCGGTTGTGCACGCTGAGTGAGTATGCGATGAAGCTGTCGGTGTCATCGAAGCCGAACTTCAGTCGCTCGTCAACAAAGTGTTTCTCAAGGGTTCTGAAAAGTGTTTCTTCCCGGTCGATCCATTCGACCAAGGCCGAGTCAGGGTCATCCAGGGGCAGCACACTCTGCAACGTACTGCGTGCGTACTGGGAGAACTCGCCTGTTGACGGAAACCGACCGTTGAAGCGACGCAGCATCTCTTCAAGAAACATTTCATCGCGGTCATCGATTTCGACGCCCAGAGCCTCAAGGATGAGCTTCTCGGCAAACGATGTACGCGATCCAACTTCGACTTCGCTCCTCACAATGTAGTGGCGGTCCAGTTCGGCGGCATCCAGGTCAAACAGCCACAGCAGCTGATTCTCGACCGTACTTCCATTCATTGCGATTACGGCGAGCAGGGTTCTGTCAGGCCGAAGGCCCAGGACGAGCAAATCCCCGGCCGCGGCCATTTCCATTGGCTGGCAGGTGGGGAAGTAGAGCCTGTACTCGCTACGTGTTGGATGGTTCGCCCGACTGTCGTACCACGTCAACGTTCGGTCGTCGACCACTGCCTCGTCGGCGTCATCCGACACGTAGATCAGGCGTGTGGGGTAGCGGACAGGATCGTGCAGTTCTCCCAGGATCCGCTTGAATCCGTTGATTCCGTTGAACTCGTGCTGATGAGATGTATTTGTGTCGGTTTCGACCGCTGACAAGCGTTTCGCTGCAACGCCGACGAAGTAGTCGGAGAGGTTTAGCGACCGCATCGTTTCCCTCGAATCGTTCCTGTGCGTTTGTCTGAACGAATCCAGTCTGCAGCACGTTGAACAACCTGCTCCAGACCGTCGCTTCCCTTCCCGCGGAAGGAACACTCCCAAATTGTCAGAACACGCCAGCCTTCTTTCTTCAGCAGATTGCGGACTTCGCAGTCGCGCTCGCGATTTCGCCCAATCTTCTTCTGCCAGAATTCGTCGTTCGTTGATGGCCACTTGAACAGCCTGCAGTCATGTCCGTGCCAGAAACATCCATGAATCAGGACGACAGCATGATAGCGGGCGAGAACGAGGTCTGGCTTGCCCGGAAGGTTTCGGACATGAAGTCTGTAGCGAAAGCCGTGGCGAAAGAGTCCTTTGCGGATCAGAATCTCGGGCTTGGTATCGCGGCCGCGGATTCCCGACATCATCCGGCTGCGGGTAGCGCTGTCGACGATATCGGGCATCGGGCAATCTTCACGTCAGGGCCGGCGGGACTCTGGCCGTCCTCGGGCCGGTCATCGAAAGAGTTTGCGCTGGCGTGAAGGGAGTGCCTTTCCTTCTCGTACCGCGAGCACGTGAGGTTTCATCACAGACGCGATGCGCTTGATCACCGGAACTGCGACGGAATTGCCGAACTGCTTGTACGCCTGCGTATCCGAGACTGGAATCTCGAAGGTCTCCGGGAACCCCATGATGCGAGCGCACTCCCGGGGGGTCAGCCGACGAGGATTCTTGTTGGGGCCCTGATCGATCAGGATCTCGGAACCGTCCTTGTAGTAGCGCGCGGAAAGCGTCCTCGCAACGTCGTCGGGCCCGACGAGTCCGTAACCGAATCCGTTTCCTTTTGCCCTGTGCTTGGCTGCATACGCCTGCAGGTAGTTCCACAGATGGTCAGTCAGGGTGTATTTGGGATTCACCTCCGCGCGGTCGCCGGAAGTGTATGGCTCTTCGGCTGCCTCGCTACCGTCTTGCGGATGAAGGATCGAATTCAGGCGGGGGCCTCGTTCGATCGACGGCAAATGCAGGTCGTCCCACTCGAACCCTGTGTCATTGCGGAACCCGACAATGAAAATACGCTCGCGGTGCTGTGGTACGAAATGCTTGGCATCAATGACACGGAAGTGGATGCGATAGTCAAGTTCGGCTTCGAGGGTGTGTCGGATTACCTCGAAGGTCCGTCCTCGGTCATGCCGTTGCAGGTTCTTGACATTCTCCAGCATGAACGCAGGGGGCCGTTTCGTCTCCAGAATGCGTGCAATCTCGAAGAAGAGCGTGCCTTGAGTCTTGCAGGCAAACCCGTGCGGCGTGCCGAGCGAGTTCTTCTTGGAGACGCCAGCTATCGAGAACGGCTGACACGGGAACCCCCCCACGAGGACATCGTGATCGGGAATCGTGGCAGGGTCGACCTGTGTGATGTCGCCGGCGATCGCGTGGTCACTGGTGAAGTTGGCTGCGTAAGTACGCTGCGACTGCTTGTCCCATTCACTTGTGAAAACGCAATGCCCGCCCGCCGCCTCGAATCCGAGGCGCGTGCCGCCAATCCCGGCAAAGAGGTCAATGAACGTGAATCCTGCCGATTCCTTGTCCTGCCGAAGCGAATCTTCGTTCTCTGCGACGATGTGCCGAAGCGCGAGCAGACGTACACCGGAGAGCGAAGTCTCTCCGTTCTCCCAACGGGCGACAGTGCGAGGCGAGACTTCGAGCAGCTCGGCGAGACTCTTCTGGGTAAATCGTCGTCGAGCCAATTGGAGGACGTGGTTTGCACTCGCGGAAGTGCTCATTTGTTCATGGCCATTTGCATCCGGGGGGACAGTCTGCAGACATTTTGTCGGCGTGCTGTGCAAATGTCAACGTCTCTGGGCTGCGAGTGTTTCGCCAGGCGGCGAGAGGGGGCCGTGGGACCGCTCAATCGAACTGCATTCGTGGTATCCAGTCACGTCTTCCGGAATCGGTCAAATTCACGAGGGAGGAGTTCGAGAAGTTCTTCCTTCGGGATCCCGTACAGGTCGTACGTGACGTCCAGTTGATCAAGCACTTCGGAGAGTCTCCGTGCCGAGCCTTCGCCTTTTCCTCTGGCTCCTTTCTTGTATGCGGTTCCGTCCGGGGTGACGTAGAGAGAAGTGGCAGCTCCCACTACTGCCGGGTTCGTGATCCATCCCGCGCGTGAAGCGAGCTGTTCTACGATGTCGTTCACAATGTGCAGCGGGCTCAGCAGGATCGCTCGCGCATCGTCGATGCAGGCCCTGTGCGCCTGAACGATCACGAACGGGCCGAGCAGGCAATGGCGATAGTACTTCCGGAAGTCACTGACTGCCGGAACATACCGAGTCTGCTCTTTGGGCTTCCTCTTGCCTGATGCGTCAGGAGGGCAAACCTGGTCAAAGTAGTACAGGGACAGCCAGGCCCAGAGGCCTGTGTCGCGAGTTACTTCATCCATCGCGGCTTCATTAAGGATGGACGCGAGGTATTGGCCGGCCTCAAGGCGTGATGCGAACGATCTGGCTTCGATGTCGGCCTTTGTTGAAGCTGTCTGTGAGACACCGTTGCCATCCAGCAAGTGGTATGGCGGCGGCAGTGTTGAGTCGAGTTTCAGCTGGTTGAGATACGCGCGAAACTGGTCGAGCCCCTCATCGGAAAGCCGTCGCAAATTCATTTTCTACGCCTGCGCATCGCGTGTCTGGAGAAGCTTGTTCAGGAGACCGGTCGAGTTTGAAAACGCGTCTACCGCGTCATCGATCCATCTTTCGACTTCTTCCGTGTCACTGTTGAGACCGACAGGCGTCGGTGGCGAGCTGCTGCCCGGCAACGACTCGGAGAATCGTAGCCATCGATTCCTCCAGTCGCCGTCGTCATCTTCATCGAAAGTCTCGGCGTCGATGATCAGGATGCGGAACAGGATCGCACGCATCACCGCCGGAGCTACCAAGGAGCGGAATGTCGGGTCGCGCGCGAGTGACTCCCAGTCGCCAATCTGCCGATTGATGAGCAGCTGGGGCATGTCGTCATCAAACGTGAGTCGCCAGGGTTCCGAACCAATGTCGCCACAAAAGGTCTTCAGGATTGGCTCCGCAGTGTCATCGACTTCGCCGGGTAGACGTGGGCGTATTCTGTCAGCCTCGGCGAGAAGACGCCCACTGTGGTCATCTCTGGATGTTACCTTTACACGGAACAGTATGCCTTCAGCGTGCCCGAACTCGTCGAGGAATGCGTTGGGCGGAGGGGTGAGCGCGCCCACACGTCCGAACGGGAAACGTTTCCAAAGTGTCGAGACACTTCGGTAGGCTTCCACGAATACAAATGCGTCCGCAGCCAGAGAGTAGTCGCTCAGCCTCAGGTCTGCATCGAATGAGATGTGCCCGGACGATTGAACGATCCGGATCGTGATGTCGCCCTGGTTGATTTTCTTCCTGCCGGTGAAGTTAAACCGTCGCTGCATCGTCCACTTCCGCCTTCATGGGTCGTGCGTCTACGCGAATGTCACGGTTGGGGTCGAATCCGGTAACGGCCACCTGGAAGTCGTCTTCGTCGACCTCTATTCGCATGCGATTGCCTTGCCTGTGGACAATCCGACAGCCGCTGGGAACGATCTGGATCTGGGGACGGGCAAGATCGAAGTCGCTGGGGCTATACTTTTTGAAAGGGTTGCCCTTTCGGGATTCGTACGCGATCCGGACATCAATCTGGTGGGGACGGTCGGATTCGGGGGCCCCCCGAGTGATCACAAAACCGTTGGGGCGATGCTCAAGGCTAAGCCTGCGAGGTCTTCGGGGCACGTCGATGTCAGGGGCTGCACTTTCTCCTGGGCCTTTGGGCTTGGGCTTGCGTGACTTGCTTTTCGGCTCGTCCTTCTCTCTGGATGGTACAGAGAAGAGGTCAATGAAGATTGAGGTGTTGGCTTCCTGTTTCTTCGATGCAAGCAAACGGAGGAGATTCGGCACACTCTGGACAATGAAGTCCAACGTTCCTGGCGCGTAGGTGTAGAGATCCTTGACGTTGTCTTTCTGCCATTCAGTGTGAGCCGGGTTCTCCGCATCACCAAGGAATTTCGCGATCGGCGCGTCATCCGCAATCACAAGACCCCGGTACCCGGGGCAGCGCCGCGGCCGTGTTTGTGAAATGATCAAACCTTCACGGATGAACAGGATCTGCCCATCGTCATTCGAGGTGTCCTGGCACAGGAAAATGTCGAAGAAGGTCGACAACGCTTCCGCCGCCTGACGCGACTTGGGACGCACTGTCAGCGGTACGCGAATCTGAACTGTTTCGCCCGAGTCCAGCTGTTCAAGGAGCTGTTCTCGGTCCTGATCGCTGAGACTCTCATCAGTGAACTTTGGCTTCCCTCGCTCGGATTCCCCCGAGCAGGTGACTGTGTGAAGTTCTCTGCCAAGTGCCCGTTCTGCAAGGGCAATGACTGGGCTCAGACGGCTGCTTGTCTCGTCTGGCAAACGTCCCAGTTCCGACGCCAGCGTCGAAGACGTGATTTCGCTCGTGTCCTCCGTTGTTTCTACGCTAACAGTCAAGTCTCCTTGCAGGATCGGCCAGAAGTAGCCTTCGATCACAGCAGCGACGAGACGTTGGTGGTCGAATGTATCGTCGACCCACGGAACAACGATCGAGAGTCCGTTCTGTGTGCCGCGTTTAAGACCGAATGTGTCTGCAAACGAGTTGAGGTACTCCCGCTCTGTGACTGGCACTGTCAGTTGTCCACCCCCGCCAACCACATCCTGCAAGCCGAACCAGCCGTCAGGATGGTACGAGCGGCCATTGATGCGGTGAAGCGGGAGGGTGGCTGTGCCCATGAGAAGTGGCCCCTCTTCCTCGGTACATGTCAGGCCAAAGATGCAGCGGGCACGGCTTGCGACGCTGAACACCATCTTCCCGACGCCGTGTCGTCCTCGTTGCGTGTCTGACTTGTTGGAGACGCCTTCTCCGCGAAAGAAGTTGAAGAATGGATTCGGCGTCTCGTCGATGGGTTCCCACTGTCGGGGATTCCCTCGCAGTCCGGTGGTGTTGAAGTCTTCAAATGCGAGATACGGTACGTCAGAGTCTGGGGTAGGAATGCTGTTTGAGTGACTTCGAAGCGCATCAAGATGGGCGAATAACCCTTCCGTGAATGGCTCTGCTGCAGAAGCCGCGACCGTTCCCATGCTGAGCCGGACGTGTGCTGGCCCCGCATCGGCTGCGTCCAGTGTATTCTGAATGCCTTCGCGGACGACCGCGACCGGATGCGAAGCAACAGCATCCGACTTGAAGAATTTCTCAACCTGGGAGTTTCTCGCACGGTCTCCCGGCATGTACTTCCGAAACGTCCAACGTGGCTGCATCATTGCGCCCTGTGGTCGATCGGGCCCACACGCGGCGGCGGAGCTTCCGCAGAGTGGAATTGCACCCAAGGTGCGGCCCGAGTTGTTCAAGCAGACAGCGTTCACAACATCGAATGATCGTGGAGATCATGCTAGTAGGAGGTTGTGACTGTCGGCAAGTCCAGTGCGAACAGAAGATGTATGCCGCCACGAATGCGATGATCCATGGCGGCACGTGTAGAATCGCATCCGGTGCCAATCGTGTTAGCGGGCACCGTGACCTGAGCAACTCTCGGGCGAACCGTCTTGGCCGAACCAATCCCCACCCACCCCCGCATCGTCTACGCCCGGCAGCACAATATCAGCTGCTTCGGGCTCGAACGGCTGCATCCCTTCGACTCCTGCAAGTATCGCTCCGCCTGGCGGCTGCTCTACGGACGGTTCGGATCGCTCCTGCGTCG
>Ga0207833_100680_pt1 | contig 8838 bp, 7 predicted proteins | sample TtaePargueraPR_6_FD_187753 | JGI IMG/M metagenome (GOLD analysis project Ga0207833, IMG submission 187753) | Aerobic enrichment media microbial communities from Bioluminiscent Bay, La Parguera, Puerto Rico - Tt and E1 (2) (SPAdes) | ecosystem: Environmental > Aquatic > Marine > Unclassified ...
TTTTCCAGGCTTGGTCTGAACAGCCAGTGCAGCTGGGGTGTCTCAGTGTGCCGATGCTGTCGGGTTTGTTGCTCCGACTCTGGGCTGCGAAGGGCTGTGGCGGCTCTCACACTCTTGAAGAAGGATGCCACACGATGGAACGAGACAGGCGGCGACTGCGTGCGAACTGTGCCTGCATCGCCCTTTTGCTGGCAATCGTGAGCCTCCGGCCGGGCTGGAGCTTCGGTGCCAACGGGCGGGGGGCGATTGATGAGACGGCGCTTGCCCTCCTGAAAGGTGTTGAAGCTGCACGGCTGACCATGGAGTCGGGACGAGTCAAGCTCGAGATCACCAGGCGAATCCGTGGCAGGGAGTTTGCGGCGGTTGTCGACTGCGAGTTTCTTCGTGACGGGCGGCGATTCCGTCGACTCGGAGCTGGTGGCGCTTCGCGGGTCACAACTATTTATGACGGCGAGCGGCTGTTGCAGTATGGTGAACACCTGGGGGCGTACGTGCGTCATCTGCATCGCGGTACAGGCGAGTACTGCTTCGATCCTCGAATCATTGGTCTCAATTACCAGTTTGGTGAAACGACAAAAGTGTCGTCCTGTCTTCGCTATGCCAATGCTCGTGTCGTTCGTCTGGATCCCAGCGAAGTGATCAGGGGTGTTGAATGTGCGCATGTATTTGTCCGGCCTCGCGTTGATGGCGGAGATCAGGAACTGCATTTCTGGATTCGGCCTGGTGACAACTTTCAGGTGCTCCGGTTCATGTACCGAAGCGATTATCGTACGGCGATTGTGGATTCGTTCTATTCCGACGACACCGCAGGAGGGGTCTTGCCGTATCGAGTGAGCACGGAAGTGACGACGACTGAGGGAGGCGTGGTTGTCGATCGGTCGGGGATCGATGTTCAACAGGCGGACATGACTGTTAAACCGTCTCTGGAAAGTTTTGGCTTTGCAGGCCTTGAGATGCCCGTCGGGGAGGCTGTGATCGATGAAGTGCGGCACGGTCGCATCGGGTATTGGGATGGCAGCAAGCTCACAGCCGAGTTTCCTGTTTCACGCGGTCAATCTGTCCCGTTAGACGCAGTCGCGCCGAATGCCACGCAGCGTCGTGCAACGCTCCTGACAACTCTGATCGCTGTGAACGCAGCGGTTGTGACTGGCATATTCGTGGTTGTGCTGTTTCGGCGGCGGAGAAGCAGGAGCACACGACTTCCTGAATAGGTGTGGATGTGGCCTGCTCCCGATCTTCTTGCCAGTTGCTTTGAGAGGTCGACGCCCGGCGGTGCCGGCTCACAATTGCCAGCCGGGCACCTCGCACGGCCCACTGCAGCAATGGGACGACGGAACGACTATTGAACCACTCTGCGGCTCGTGGTAACGGCACATGTCATTGATGCCCACGTCGCCTCTCTCAGAAGAAGCCGTATCGGTTTCCCGATGGGACTGGTTGTCCGGACGTTTCGTGACCGAGTCGTTGCTATGGGGTAGCTGTACGCTCAGCGCGCATTGTGTGCGTCCCACGGTGAGGCGCCGCGGCGCAACGGAGACGCACAAGGCTGGCGACGTGCCGTGATGTCCGTTTGCGAACTTCGGTGTGGGAGTCCGAGAGTGGACTTGATGCAGGGGCGGTGGCTGCTGGAGCCGCGATAGCGGTCGTTTCCGGCGCGGATTATTGCGCCGGTGTGTCTAGCCCGGATATTTCATCCGTTGATGCGTGTTGAGCGTGTTGCGATGGCCTGAGATTCGGTAGAGGAAGGGTGGAACAACCATTTCTTTCCACCGAACCCAGGACCGATCGCGTGACAGAGTGTAGCAGAGAGACCATCACGTTTTCACGGCTGCCGCAGCGACGGGTCGTCGCCGATTTCGCAGGCGGGTGGCTCACATCAGATGCGGGGCTGCTGCTGCTCCGGGAGGTCGATCGGCGACTGGGGCTGAGTGCGGCCATCGACGCCTGCCTCCCCGATCCCCGTGATCCCCGATATGTGCTGCACGAGCAGCAGCAGATGCTGGCCCAGCGGCTGTTCGCCGTGGCCGCCGGCTACGAAGACCTCAATGATCATCAGACGCTGCGGGACGATCCGGCGCTGCAGACGGCAACCGGCAAGCTGCCCGACCCCGAGACGCCGCTCGCCTCGCCGTCGACGCTGTGTCGACTCGAACAGCGCGTCACGCGACAGTCACTGATCGAGATGTCGAAGCTGTTCGTGGAGATCTTCCTGCGGTCATTTGAGGCCCCGCCGGCCGAGATCATCCTCGATGTGGACGCGACCGACGATCCCGTCCATGGCCAGCAGGAGGAACGGTTCTACCACGGCTACTACCGGCACTACTGTTTCCTGCCGTTGTACGTGTTCTGCGGCGGGCATCTGCTGTGTGCCCTGCTGCGTCCGGCCAACATCGACCCGGCGAAGCACTCACGGGCGATCATCAAACTGCTCGTGGACCGCATTCGTGCCGAGTGGCCCGACGTACGGATCATCGTGCGTGGCGACAGTGGCTTCTGCCGCTGGAAGCTGATGCGTTGGTGCGAGCATCACAGCGTGGACTACGTCTTCGGCCTCGGCCGCAACAGCATCCTCGAACAACGCATCGCCCCGCTGATGGACCAGGCCGAAGCGGCCTTTGGCGAGACGGGCCAGAAGCAGCGGTACTTCGGTGAGACCGAGTACGCTGCCGGGACATGGGATCGTTCCCGCCGCGTGATCATGAAGGCCGAACGCCTGCTCGAAGGGCCGAACCGGCGGTTTGTGGTGACGAGTCTCGACATGCCGCCCCAGTCCGTCTACGACGAGGGCTACACTCCCCGTGGCGACATGGAGAACCGTATCAAGGAACAACAGCTGATGCTGTTTGCCGACCGCACCAGTTGCCACGCCTTTCTGGCGAATCAGTTCCGGCTGCTGCTCTCGTCCTTTGCCTATGTGCTGCTGCACCATCTGCGGGCCGAGCACCTGGCCGATACGGAACTGGCTCCGGCGCAGGTCGACCGCCTGCGGCTGACGCTGATCAAGATCGCCGCCCGGGTGTGTGTCTCGGCCCGCCGCGTCGTGTTCCACCTCTCGTCGAACTGTCCCTATCAATCGCTCTTCCGAGCGGCCGCTGCCTCCCTGCTCCTGGACACCAGTTGACGCACCACCTGTCCGTCCACCTCGTACCCCGTCCGCCACACGTCGCCCAACCCATGGGGGGAAGGGGGCCTCACGCGCATCTCAACGCGATGCAACCCAATCACTCGAGACCAAACGAGCCGATGAAATATTTGGGCTAGACACTCAGGTTGTCGTGCACTTCAACGCCTGACTCAGTTGAGATGCACACGCGTAGATGGCCGTCTTGCGACACGACAAAAACGATTGTGCCGGGCACGCGTTCACAGAGGCGGTAGGCTGCGAGGTGGCGAGTGCCGTGAAGCTCCAGATGTGGTCCGCTCGATTGGACCACGTTCCGTTGGTCGCCGCTGCTTGAAGTCGTGAGAGTGATAACTCCACCGATCCCCAAGAGTTGAAAGGTGTCGTCTAAGACAATTGCCCCGTCGACACCTGACAGCTGCGCCAGTCTAACCGCGTTGCGGTACAGTGTCTCGTCGTTCTGACGACGAATCATATCTCGCACCAACAAGTCCAAGCCAGAGATCTTTTTCCAAACATCGGAATGATCATCCCAGAGAGAAAGTACGGACTCTCGAAGGGAGGAACGTACTGCGGTGTAACGTATCTCGATGTGCGGACACGCCTGCCCGGACGGAATCACAATAATCATTCCTCCGTGGCGGCGTCGCTGGATTTCCTGCAGCACAACACTTAAGAAAGGGGCAACACTGCGACGCTCCAGCGAATCCCCGAAGTCACTTTTGTCTGCAAGCGTGGCATTGAGATCTGCGTCCAGTGTTTCGACCCATTCACGCACCTGCCGTATTGTCACATACGGTCTTAAATTGTACACTTGCCCGCGAACATATCTTTTCCTCAGTGGTGGCTCGTGGTACTCTATGTGCCCAGGGTCTTTCACATCCAACACAAGCGCCACATCGGCTTGCCACCATCCCGCATCCCACTGCGCTCTAGTAGTATTTTGCAGGAGGTCGTTGGCTATACCAGCAATGTGCAGGCTGTTTCCGACAGTGACTAGCTTCAGACTCGATTGATCCGTCGTCACCTGCGCGAGCTTCGCGATCACGGCCGGCGATGTCGGTGCAACTGGCTGATCAAACTGAACCACCATCCCATCACCAATCGCCGGATGCCGCCACTTCAGGCGAACTCGCGTCGGTTGTCCCTCCTCAAAGATCTGGCTCGAGTAGTAGGCGGCCACCAGAATCTCTCGCAGTCCATCGTCAGGTGGATATTCGTTCAACCACGCGCGTGCCCAAATCGCAGCTGTTCCGCCGCGCTCAATCACCTGGCGTGCGTGTACACGCAATCGGCGGCGCGCCCGCAGCACCCGATCGACAAACTCTTCAAAAGGCACCATTCTCCCGCGACCTCTGGTTCTTCGTTAGTTGCAGCACGCTCAGGAACGCATCTACCCACGAGCCCCCATTCCAGCCGGCGCGGCGTTCGAAGCAGCACCACGGCGTTCGCACCTTACACGGTCCCCAACGCACCTGCTTTCAAAAGTCACATCAGCAGTTGGCGGCCCCAATCATGTGAACTAACCAGTGTGCTGAATACTGGGGTGTAAACTCCGTATCGGCTGGTGACACCTGCATGCGAGACCCAGGACAACTGAACACATCAGCTTGTTCGGAATCTGGCTAGCTTAACCTGACCAATCACGTCATCACCGAAACCAGCCCCCCCCCACTCACGCCCCCGTTTCCTCCTCGTCATCGAGGTACTCTGCCAGGTACCGCTTCGTTTCCTGCTCGCTGAGCGGCTCGCCGCATCCCGGGGACATCGGCAACATCGTCCAGTCCGTCGCCACCATCAGCTGAACCCAGTGCTCAATATCGATGCTCTCGATCTGGTCCGCGCCGGCCAGGTCTTCCATGCGATTGAGAAACGACATCGGATCGGCACTCAAGTCCAGCATCTGGCACGAAACGACGATCCGAAGCTCCGGCCCGTCCGCCCCAATGTGCCGACAGACATCGAGAACCTCACACGCCATGCGACCGTCCACGAAGAACGCACTCCCGATCGCACGCACCGCCGCTTCAATCAGAAGCTGGCGAACATCCGCCGCGATCTCGTTCTCGACGGTGATCTCGGGCAGCAGCGATCGACAGGGAGGTTCGAGGGAGTCGGTCGACTGCAACCGACGCGAGAGCTCCCTCAGCGAAACCGATTGCACGTCGTACCGCTCGTCGACGCGGGCAGCCAGATCGACCATCCGGATGCCATCCTGCTCGTACATGCGAATCACCGTGCGACGCAGATGGCCGCTAACGACGATCACTCCGACCCGGATGGCCCTGTGGTTCGACTCGCCTGCGTCCACCACGGCGCAAAACTCCGCTTGAGTAACAGATACCCGAAACGGCCCGTTTCCCGCCGACGGCAGTCACAGCCGGCCCCGCAACTTCGCAGCACGCGCATTGTGGCCGAAACCGTCCGAAGTTGCACGCGACGCCGTCCTGTGCAGAACGTCAATGCCCATCTCGAATGCCCACCGGGCGTCGACGCTCCCGGCTCCCGATGATCGCGACCGATTCGCCGGGCTCGCCGGTGCAGGCCACGGAGCTGCCCTGACGGTGCGTCACCCCGGACAATGAAAACGGGAGCCGGGTGCCATGGCCGCGCAGCGGAGTGGCCATGCAGTTCTCCTCAAGCCTCACGTCTCGGGCCTTCCGAACCACACCCGTCACTTCGCTGCATAACGTTCCAGACGTGCCTCCCGGCTCCATTTTCATACGAGCCGGGCTGTGCACAAGACCGCCTGGTCCCGCCCGCAAACCGACCAGCATCATCACCCGCGCACGGATGCTCAGCATCCCCTCCGGGGGACGTAGCCCCGCTTGATCGCAGGTGCAACAGCCTGCGAACTGATGGCCCAGGGCATCCGCACGGCAGGCGGTCCAGATCGTGCCATGGCAAACCTGCCGCGACGTGCGCCGCGACCGGCCCGTTAGCTACCCGAGGTTCCCCTGACGCATGGGATCGCACCACGGGCTACGGATGCCGCCATAGTCTGAGTCACGAAACAGTCGCTGCAGGAACTCTTCCGCCTCATTCTCGGAAAGCGTGTCTCCGCACCCGGGCGACATTGGCAGGGTCGTCCAGTCGGTGGCCACCATCAGGTTGATCCAGCTCTCGACGCTGATGCTTTCGATCTGCTCGGGGACTTCCATGTCGCCGCAGGCATCCAGCATCATGCCGACGGGCGCACTGAAATCGATCGGATGGCAACTGAGCACAATTCGGGGTTCATCGCCCAGGGCGGTCAGATTCTGGCAGACATCAAGAATCTCGCAGGCGAGATCTTCCCCCACAAAGAAGGCGGTTCCAATCGCGCGAACGGCCGCCTCGATGAGCAGCCGACGCGCCTGGTCGGAGATTTCGAGCTGCTCTGGGACATCGGGAAGCAGTGTAGAAGCGGGGGGCTCGATTCGGTCTCCCTGACGCAACCGTTCCTGCAGATCGTCGATCGCGACCGATTCAACGTCGTACTCCGCATCGATCCGTGCCGCCAGATCGACATGCATCCGTCCCCGGCGGCGATACTGCCGAACGATTGTCCTCCGCAGGTCGTTGCTGACAACAACTGCGCCGATGACAATTCTGGATCGGTCCACCCCGTTTCGTTCCGCCACGTCGATCAACCTCCGCCCGTGGTCTGGAACCGGCCGGTTCCGGACCACTGTGATGCCCGCTTCAGTTCCCCGCTCCGGCCCCTCGACGGAACCTGTTGTTCCGACACCTTTTCCGGCTCTCTGCTGCGAACCGCTGCGGAACTCAGGATGTCCCCAACCGCAGGAATCGCAAACTCCTGGTACTTCTGTTACCGACAGCCGGACCATCAGGATGTCGTCAGACTGCCAAAAACCTGAAGGAATTCCTGCCATGACGAGCGAATGGACCCGCCCCGAACACGTCGAGGGCTACCTCGCCATCAAGGACTCCGTCCCCCATCGAGATGCGGGAGAAGCCACCCTCCTTGCAGAAATCCCGCGTAACTCCCAACGCATCCTTGACTTGGGTTGTGGTGACGGCCACCTGCTGTCGTTGACGCTCGATCATTGCCCTGAGGCGACCGGAGTGGGGCTCGATTTTTCCCCGGCAATGCTTCAGCGGGCCCGCGAACGGTTCGCAGCCAATCATCGCGTCTCACTGGTAGACCACAACATGGAGACCCCGCTCCCGGAGCTGGGCACCTTCGACGTGGTCGTCTCCAGCTTTGCCATCCACCACTGTGAACATCACCGGAAACGCGACTTGTTCGCTGAAATCTTTGAATTTCTTCGACCTGGTGGAATTTTTTGCAATCTTGAGCACGTTGCCTCCGCGACGCCCGCCATCCACGACCGGTTTCTCGAGGCGATGCGGGCCACCAACGACGTCGAAGATCCGTCCAATCGCCTGCTCGACGTCGAGACCCAGCTGCGGTGGTTGCGGGAACTCGGCTACGAAGACGTGGATTGCCACTGGAAGTGGCGCGAACTCGCCCTGCTCTGCGGCCGGCGAGCGGAGGCAGAATTGTTGGCATAGTTCGCGAGCGTCTGACGGTATCAATTCCGCACACTGAGAACCAATGTCCGAAACCTGACACTTCCGTCGTCAGATCACAATCAGACGTGCTGGCTGGCGCACAGTACCGGCATCCACCGGCGCTCGACCCAGCCGCGTTTGAATCGCAGTTCGCGCCACGCCGGTCATTCGCTGAACACGGCCGAAGAAACCGAAATCGAGATTCCCGGCACGCCTCCGGGGCTGCGAGTCACTACAGAATCCAGCACAACTTCACCGCTCAAAACCACCCCACTGCGTGGGTGTACCTCCGATCCCGGATCGCCCCCGCGATCGCGGTGCGACCACGATTGTGAGTAACTCCAATCGTCACATCACAGTGTCACGACAGTACGAGTGACAGGTCGGATGCGGCGCATCTTCTTGATCGCAACTCTGCGCGACTCACCGGCAGATGGGTTCTCGTCCACCAGGTTCCCGGAGGTGATTGCAATGGTTCCCAAACCTGTCGCCCTACCACGACCACGTCGTGTCGAAGCTGCAGCCGCAGCGCCCGCCGAAGGTCTGGTCGATGCCCGGTCGCGAATGAAAGACATGTTGAGGCGACGTGAAGCCCTGGCCTACGAACTGGAACTGCACGACGCGGAAATCGAGCGTCTTGCCATCGAAAGCATTTGCGGAGACACCGACGACACTCAGGATGTTGAACTCTACGACGGAACGCTGGGCGTCGACCGCCAGTTCGTCGACGATCACGAACGTCCCGTTGGGCAGTTGCAATGGCTCGACGATCTTTCCCGGAGGTTCAATCGTCCAGGCGACTCGCCAGGCAATGTCGCAGGTGTCCGTTGGGGAAGCGGTGCACTGATTGCAGAAGACATGTTCCTCACTGCCGGACACTGCTTTGATCGATTCGGGGGCGGCTGGCAGCGACCGCAACGTGATGGCGTCACAGTTCAATCGGACGAGATCGCCAGGCTGATGCGGATCAACTTCAACTACCAGATTGACGGGACGACTCAATCCGTGCGTCCCGGTGATCCATTTCCGGTCGAAGAGCTGCTCGAATACCGACTTGGCGGACTCGACTTCGCCATCATCCGTGCCGGTCGCAACCAGGCGGGCCAGCAACCGGGTGATGTCTACGGCCACTACGGATTATCGCCATCGGACCTGACGATCCAGGGAGCAATGCTCTGCCTGATCCAGCATCCCGCCGG
>Ga0207833_100688_pt1 | contig 8777 bp, 10 predicted proteins | sample TtaePargueraPR_6_FD_187753 | JGI IMG/M metagenome (GOLD analysis project Ga0207833, IMG submission 187753) | Aerobic enrichment media microbial communities from Bioluminiscent Bay, La Parguera, Puerto Rico - Tt and E1 (2) (SPAdes) | ecosystem: Environmental > Aquatic > Marine > Unclassified ...
CCGGCCGCACCGAAAGTGCGTCCGCCCGCAGCGTCGCAACTGTCGGCGATGATCGACCGCCGCTCCTCGAATGCGGCCACCGCGAATTCGTCGTCGATCCCCATCAGCCGGGAAAACCCGACCGCATCGATGGACGCGATGGTCGTGACCTGTCGGGTGTATTGCCCCTCGGACATTTTTTCTGTTGGTGCCCCTCAATAAACAGCAGCGTAGCCCTGCGTGGGAGTTCGGGCAACCATGAAGAGCGTGGGCCGCCTTATCGGCCCGTTCGAAGTCCATCTTCGGGAGAAGATTCGTCCAAAACACCGAGTGTAGCCAATTTCACAGAAGTCACATGCTGACGTGATTAATCTGACGCCCGTTAGCAGATCAATCTCGACGACAAACAGCGGGTATTCGACATGACGGCCTTATCAGTTTGTACCGCATCCTCCTATGGAACGGGTGTGCCGCTTGAAGGGGCTCGCCGTGTTTCGATCGACAGCGACGTCGCCAGGAACGGAGGGGCACCCGGCCCGCTCAACGGATCGTCCAGTCGCCTGCTGGCGCAGAAGGGCTCGGTCATCCTCATCGACGATCGCATCCTTGCCCGCGATTGTCTGCGCAGCAGCCTGGCCGCGCGTCACGCGCCCTGGGACGTCATTGCCTGCAGCACTTTCGAAGAATGGCAGAATGAAGCGGACCGGCATCCTCCACTGGCCGCTGTGCTCCTCCATGTGGGTTCCGCAAACATCACGGAATCCCACATGGAGGAGTTGATCAGACAAACCGTCAAGGTTTCCGGATCGGCGCCGCTGATCATCCTGGCCGACCGGGACGACGTGGTGCAGATCGTCAACGCTCTCGACTATGGGGTACGGGGCTACATACCTTCGTCGGTAAGTGTCGAGGTTTGTGTCGAACCTGGCGCTTGCCGGCGGGGTCTTTGTGCCCGCAAGCACCGTGTTCGCGATGCGAGAAGTGATCAACACCGACGCAACGCACGACCAGCGCCTGACGGAACTGTTCACGCCGCGCCAGATTCAGGTGGCGGAAGCCATCTGGCAGGGCAAGCCCAACAAGATTATCGCCTATGAGCTGAACATGTGCGAGAGCACGGTCAAGGTGCATATCCGCAACATCATGCAGAAGCTGAAGGCGACCAACCGGACCGAGGCCGCCTACAAGTTGTCAAATCTGTTTACGAGCAACGGCATCGATCTGTTGTGACACGCGCGCATCGGCGGCGGGCCGGCTCCGGGCATGGCCACCGGCAAGGGTGGCCATGTCCGGGCACAGTGTCGGCCGGATCGGACTGAATCCGTCGAACCGGCTACTCCATTCCGGCTTCAAGGAAAACCGACGAATTTCCATCGGAAGACCCGTCAAACGAGTAGACCGTGTAGCGCGCGTCGGGATCGTATCCCATTCCAGGCGAGCCTGCGGGCATGCCGGGAACGGCAATTCCCTTGACCCCGGGCTGTTCCGACAGAAGCTTTTGAACGGCTTCGACGGGCACATGCCCTTCCAGCACATATTTCCGCTCACCGCCCGTGACCGCAGTGTGACAGGCTTCGAGATCGCCCGGCACTCCGGCCTGATCTTTGACGCGGGAAAGCTCCTCCAGATCGGTCGTTTTCATCGTGTAACCGGCTTCCTGCATGGCTTCGACCCAGAGTTCGCAGCAACCGCACCACGGAGTCTTGAAAACCGTGATGGTCTTGTCCGCGCTGGCGGACGCGGCAAGCGCGAGACCGGAGGTCAGGAAAACAGCCAGCGCTGCGCCGGCCGTCAGCTTGCATGTGCGTTTGTTCATCGTCTTTCACTTTCGATTGTTCGTGCAGCGCCTTCACGTCTTCCGGCCATGAAACGAGACGGGCCGGGCAAACGCGAAACGTGCGGGTATGCATGTTTCGAAACGGATCGGAGAGCGGCGCCGCGTTGTGGCGCGTCTCTCATCTCTCAGGAGACGATGGGTGGGCGAAACAGTCCGGAGATTACGGGCCGATGTGGCGAAAAGACCGAGGGTTCGGTCAACGGCGCGAGTCTCGGGTGGATGAGCGGCGTATCGAGCGGTGCGAGATAATGGCAATCCATTACACAGCCGGAAGACGCATAGGCATTGCCGTTCTCTGTCCCGGCGCAGCAGCGCATTCGCGCCTCGTCCTCCGCCTGTGTCGCGACGTCGGACATACCGTCGCTCGCGACCGCCTTCACTGCGGGAAGCGATCCCGCAACGACAAAGCCGATCAGCAGAAGAAAGGTCAGAACCTTATGCATGCCACGCTCTTAATTCGTATCGATGGGAAAATCCATCGGACATGCTGCGGGTCGACCCGTTATCTGCGCGTCCATCCAAGACGCGCTTCGATCTTGTATGCGCTTTTTTGGACCAGATCTTTCAGATCCGGCTCTTTCTGATCCACTTTGTGGTCGGGAACCACGATGGAGATCGTCGCCCGGCACGCGCCTTCCCCGTCGATGATGGGTGCCGCGATGCAGGCAACGGAAAAATCCGACTCGCCGGCCTGAATCGAAAGCCGCTCCTCATAGGCCTTCCGGGCTGCCTGAGAGAGCACCGCCACATCGGTTTCGGCGTTACCGGTCGGCGAAGGCTGTATGGCCTGCGACAGAACGGCTTGACGCTCTTGCTCCGGCAGGTGACCGATCAGCAGGCGGCCCGAAGCCGACCAGTTGAGCGGCGTCCGCGAGCCCACACGTGAGGACACCTGAAAATGATCGGGGCCGTCGACCATGGAAAGAACGACCATCTGGTCACCGTCGCGCCCGCAGATCTGCACCGTCTCCCTGGATGCGAGGGCGAGATCGACCATTTCCTGGTTCGCGGCCGTAAGGAGATCCAGCCGGCGCGCATAGGTCAGGCCGTAGTGATAGAAACGCGGTCCGAACCACAAGGCACCATTGTCCTGACGGTCGAGGATTTCCTTACCGACCATATCTTCGACCAGACCATAGACGGTTGATGCCGGCGCGCCCACGGCGCGGGCGATCTCATACGCCGTGGCCGGACGGTCGGATTGCTGGAGGAAATCCAGAATCTGCAATATCCGGTCGAGTGCGCTCGTTCGCGTGCGCTTCTCGCGCGTTCCATCCGTGGTCGGTTGCATGTTCACTGTATCGCTCGTCCCGTTGGCCAACCGGCCGTCTATAACACCTGGTTTCAGTCCGGCCAATTGAGGAGACCCGCCTCCAGCCGCGTGGCACGTTCGGCGAACGCGCTCACCAAAGGTTCCGGTGCGGCAGCCGCATTGTCGAGCTCTTCGGCGATGCGCCGTGCAACAATCGCCTCTTCGTCCGGATGCAGATTGCACGGGTCGAGGAAGAAATATCCATGCTCGGCCTCATGATCGCGAACCACGATCGGCGGTTCACCGGCCGCCAGTCGATCGGCCAGGTCCCAGGCGGTGATGCGAGCGGCGTCCGCGTCGACGTCGATTCGCAGGCGATCGAGCGGATTGTCGGTCGGGTCGGGCGTTATGTGGGCGGTGATGCCGGGCCGGCCCTCCAGTGTTTTTGCCCAAAGGTCGAGCGCCTTGCGCTCGCGTTCGCGGATCCCGGCATGGTCGCGGTTTTCCCATGCCTCGAGCGCTGCGATAACGCCGGCAATGCCTTCCTTGCCGATTTTCATGCCGCGACCGATGCCCCGGTTCTGCAGATAGGCGGCACGGACCAGCGCCTTGTCGCCGGCAACGATGCCAGAGGTCGGACCGCCGAGAAACTTGTGACCGGAATACAAGACAATATCCGCTCCGGCGGCGAGAAAACCTGTCAGATCGTATTCCGAAGCCGCATCGACGATCACCGGAACGCCCTTCGCGTGCGCGGTGGCGACGAAATTGGCGAGCGGGATCTGCCCATATTCGACGACATGATGGGAAACCACATAGACGGCAGCGACCGTGTTCTCCGTGATCGCGCCTGCGAGCTGGTAGGCGTGTGCGCTCGTCGCCTGACCAACCGGTACGACCTTCGCGCCGGCGAGGCGGATCGCCTGGTCGATGGGCGCGCCGTAGCTCACCAGATGTCCGGCCTGAACCACCACCTCATTCTTGAGTCCACGCGTGTCCGGGAGGCGCTCTATCGCCGCAAGGTCGCTCCCCGTCATGGCGGCGGCGACGGCAAGCGTAATGCCGGCCGAGCACGAAGCGGTCACACAGCCTGCTTCCGCGCCGGTCAACCGCGCGATCGTCCTGCTGGCCGTACGCTGGAGGTCGGACATCTCCGTCCACTGGCTGAGAACGGAGGCGACGGTCTCCACGGCCTCGGGCACCACGATGGACGCACCGAGCGAGGTCATCGTTCCGGACACATTGATGACCGGCCGCAGGCCGAGCCTGGCGCGAATATCGTCATTGGTCAGCATGGGCTTCGTCCTCTATCGCGATAACGGCTTCGATCTCGACGGTGATCCTGCCGGGCAGGGATCCGAACCCGACGGCGGAACGCGCATGGACACCGCGATCGCCGAAAACATCGATGAACAGGTCGGAACACCCGTTTATCACGGCTGGGTGCTCGGCGAATTCAGGATCTGCGTTGACCATGCCCAGAAGCTTTACAACGCGTTTGACGCGCGACAGGTCTCCAAGCGCGCTCTGCATCACGGCGATCAGGTTAATTCCGGTGAGGCGCGCGTGTCGATATGCGTCTCCGGCGGACACGTCACTGCCAACCTTTCCGGTATGCTGACTGCCGTCGGGTTTCGTCGGCCCCTGTCCGGAGAGAAACATAAGGTTGCCCTCCTGCACGTGGGTCACGAAATTCGCCACCGGCGGCGGCGGCGGAGGGAGGACGATCCCCAATGCCTCGAGGCGATCGTAGGGCGTCGTTTCCGGGCGTTTGGCAAGCTCGGAAAAACTCATGCGGAAACTCCAAGGTTCGAGTGTCTCGTTGTCTGGTCAGGCCGTTTCAAGCTCGTCCTGGCGGATACAGGCCACGGCGTGATCCCGCTCGACGGTTACGGTTTCCGGGACGGCTTCGGCGCAAGCGGGGATGGCATGGGGACAGCGCGTGCGGAACACGCAGCCCGACGGCGGATCGAGCGGGCTGGGAATATCGCCCGCCAAAGGCACGCGGTTGCGCTCGACGGTGGGGTCGGGCACGGGCGCGGTGGCCAACAAAGCCTTGGTGTAGGGGTGACGCGGATTTGCGTAGACGCGCCGGGACGGCCCTCGCTCCATCACGCGGCCGAGATACATCACAACCACCTCGTCACAGAGATACTCGACAACCGATAGGTCGTGCGAGATGAAGAGCAGTGTCAGGCCAAGGCGCTTTTGCAGGTCGTTCAACAGGTTGAGAACCTGTGCCTGCACCGAGACGTCGAGCGCCGAAACCGGCTCGTCGGCAACGACGAAATCGGGCTCCACGGCGAGCGCGCGGGCGATGCCGATCCGTTGGCGCTGGCCACCTGAGAATTCGTGCGGAAAGCGGCGAGCGTGATCGGGTGACAGACCGACCAGCGTCAGCAGCTCGGCCACGCGCTCCCGGCGTTTTACGCCACGCGGGAAGCCGCGTGCGTCCAGCGCCTCGCCGATAATCGCGTCGATTCGCATGCGCGGATTGAGGCTCGAAAAAGGATCCTGAAAGATGATCTGCAATCTTTGCCGATAGGCACGCAGCGCGCGCTCGGACAGGGAGCAGAGATCGACACCGTCGAACACGGCCTTGCCCGATGTCGGCTCGATAAGCCGCAATATGGCGCGGCCCGCCGTCGTCTTGCCCGAACCGGATTCGCCGACCAGCCCGACCGTGGTGCCGCGCCGGATCGAAAAGGACACATCCTCCACCGCATGCACGGTGCGCCCGCCGCGACCGACGAAGCGTTTGGTCAACCCCTCGACGGCGACGAGCGGCGCCTCGCCGTTCTGTGGTTTGGCTGTGGAAGTTTCAATCACAACTCGCTACTCCTCAGGCAACGCGACAGGTGGCGAGGTCCGGCCTCCTCCAGCGGCGGCGGCGCGACGCTGCACGCCTCGAGCGCGAACTCGCAGCGCGGGGCGAAAGCGCAGCCCGGCGGCAGGGAAGTGATCGGCGGCACGGACCCGGTGATGGAATAGAGCGCTCGGCGTTCGCCATCCTCGGTGATGTCACGGCCCGCATGCGGCGTGCAGGCGAGCAATCCCCTCGTATAAGGGTGCTTTTGATGCGCGAAAAGGTCGTTCACGCGCGCCTGTTCGACCACGCGGCCGGCATACATGACGGCCACCTCATGGGCGATTTCGGCGACGACGCCCAAATTGTGGGTAATGAACAGAATCGACATGCCGAACTGCTTCTGCAGCCGCCGCAGAAGATCGAGAATCTGCGCCTGGATGGTCACGTCGAGCGCGGTGGTCGGCTCGTCGGCGATCAGAAGCGAGGGATTGCACGCAAGCGCCATTGCGATCATGACGCGCTGGCGCATGCCGCCCGACATCTGGTGCGGGTAATCGTCGAGGCGGTTTTGCGCGTCCGGTATTTCGACACGCTTCAGCATCTCGAGCGCGCGCGCGCGCGCCTCCCTGCGGTTGACCGGCTCGTGGAGCGCGATCATCTCGCCGATCTGGTCGCCTACCGTGTAGAGTGGATTGAGGCTGGTCATCGGTTCCTGGAAGATCATGGCGATCTCCCGGCCGCGCATGGCGCGCAATCCTTTCGCGGAGAGTTTCGCCAGATCGTGCACGCGCTCGCGGCGGTCGCGAAACAGGATTTCACCCCCGGCGATACCGCCCGGTTTCGAGACCAGTCCCATGATCGACAACGACGTGACCGACTTGCCCGAGCCGCTCTCGCCCACCACGGCAAGTGTCTCGCCCCGCTTGAGGTCGAACGTTACCCCATCCACGGCCTTCGCAGTGAAGCGCTTGGTCTGGAACCAGGTGCGCAGGTCGCGCACGGAAAGAATGGTGTCTGCCGGCAACGTCGTCACAGCGCCCACCCGCAATGCGGACATGCGTGAAGGGCGGCTTCGGGCGAAGGCTGATAGCGGCTGGCGGCAATCGCTTCGGCCCGCAGGATCGCGTGGCGTGGAGAAAACAACTCGCTCAGCCTGCTGACGGCGCCCTTCGAATCCTTCACCTCGATCGACGATTGTTCCATCTCAAAAACCGTGAACTCGGCCGGTTTCCCGACTGCCAGAAGTTTCTCGTGTGGCAGCCCGATGGCCTTGCGCGGATTGACGGTCGATGCGGCGATAACATCTTCGAGCGACATGCCAAGCGAAAGAAGCTTCGACATGGTCGTGGCCATGTCCCAAACCGAGCCGTCCATAGAGCGGTTGTGCAAATCGGTGGAGATGGTGTGCGGCGACAGATCGCGCGACAGGGCGGCCTTTGCCACATCGAAGGAGAACGAGGCGCCGCCATGCCCGACGTCGAGAATGACACCGCGTGCCGCGGCCTCCTCGACAAGTGTGTAAAGGTCCTCGTCTTCGAGGATCGAACCACCGAACTTGCCGTTGAAGCAGTGAGTAACGATGTCGCCCTCGCCCAACAGGCCGAGAATATCGTCGTAAAGCGGCGGCGGTTCGCCCACATGCACCATCAGCGGCAGCTTCAGCACCCTCCCGATTTTCTTGGCAATGCGCACCGGCGTCAGATCCCACCCGCCGGTGATGACCGCGCTGGCGCGCACCTTCAACCCCACGATCACATCGCGATTGGCCTCGATGCACTGTGCGATCCGGTCGATGTCGATGGAGCGCATATCCATCAGCTCCGATACGCGGTTGCAGGCGACCAGGCCGATGGAGCCGATGTTGAGAAACGCATAGACATTCTCGCGGGCCGGTTCGATGATCAGCTCGCGCAGTCCGTGAAAATTGGCCTCGCCCGCGGAGCCTGCGTCGACGATTGTTGTGACGCCGCGTTCCGCGCCGGCCTGCGCCGGTTTTATGGAAATGTCCGTGCCGCCATACCACACATGCGCGTGCAGGTCGGCCCATCCAGGCGAAAGGAACGCCCCGTCGCAGTCGATCACGCGAACGTCGTCGCCGGCCTCGATGGTCTCGGCGAGTTCGGCGACGCGGCCACGCGTATCGACCGCTATGTCGAGCACTGCGCCCTTGGCTTCGCCGAAGCCGATCGGCCGGGCGTTGCGCAGGAGCAGGGGGGAGGATGCGGTCGAAAAGCGATTGCCGATCATCAGATATCCTTTGCAAGCCGGGGGTCGAGCAGGTCGCGCAGACCGTCACCCAGAAGCTGCAGCGCAAGCACTGTGATGACGATGGCGAGCCCGGGAAAGAGCATGATCCATTCGGCCGTGCTCATGAACTGGCGTCCGATGGAGATCATCGTGCCCCATGTGGGAATGTCCGGTGAAATACCGACACCGAGGAAGGAAAGGCCGGCCTCGGCCAGAATCGCCTGCGCGAAAATGAAAGTCGCCTGCACGAGAAGCGGTGAAGTCACGTTGCGCAGCACATGCCTCACAAGGATCACCGGCGTCGGCACAGCGAGCGCGCGCGCCGCTTCCACATAGGGCAGCTCACGGATGACGAGAGTCGAGGCGCGGACGACGCGAGCCAGCCGGGGCGCATAGACGATGCCCAGTGCCAGCACGACATTCGCTGCCGACGGACCGAGCGCGGCAACCAGAGCGATGGCGAGCAGAATGTCGGGAAACGCCATCATCGCATCGATGAGACGTGAGACCGGTCCGTCCGCCCGGCGGAAGAAACCCGCAATCAGGCCGAGGAAAATGCCGATCAGCGATGCGACTCCCACAACCAGGAAACCGACGGTCAGCGATGTGCGGCCCGAATAGAGGACGCGCGAAAAGATGTCGCGCCCCAGATC